>OGXJ01001626.1_pt1 | contig 16439 bp, 20 predicted proteins | sample 1576231 | NCBI WGS metagenome assembly OGXJ01 (sample SAMEA3541539, study PRJEB24748) | human gut metagenome | biome: human gut; feature: human-associated habitat; material: faeces | place: China | collected 2012
CATCATTTCTGGCCGGACTGTGCCGGCATAGAATTAGGTGAATACCTGAAATTGATGCATCGGCATCCGCGGCTCGCGCGTGACGGCCGTGACCAACGAGCTGGCCGGCGAACGCATTGATGTGGTGCGCTGGGACGAAAACCCGGTTCAATACATTGTCGAAGCTCTCAAGCCCGCCAAGGTTTCCAAGGTTGTGGCCGACGAAGAAGCCAAGAGCATGGACGTGACGGTTGACGAGGAAAACCTCGCCATTGCCATCGGCCGCGGCGGTCAGAACGTGCGCCTGGCATGACTTTGGCGCATTGCGGGAAATGGGCCTGTCCTTTAGTTGCCCGGTGGCAGCTGAGATGATGTTTGATCCTAAGTATGATTTCTCTTTTACCGAGGAGATGAACGATCTGCCCCCAACCCTCAATGACATTGACGCCCGGTTATACTTCACCCTGCTGTCGGCACGCAAGACCGCTTATGCCCTGGTGCAGGACAGCACAAAGCCCCTTGCCCGGTGCCTGGCGGAATTATTGGATTTTGCAGAGGAGCTGCAAGGCCAAATCGGGGAGTTGCCCACAGTGACCGAGAAGATGGACTTCCGCTCTGTGTTCCAAAATCCGGAGCTGATCAATCCCCAGTGGCCGGAGAAGGTGGCAGTCGGTGATCTGACTGCCCCGGTGGGAGAGAGCCATTTCGGTCGGCAGATCGCCATGTATTTTCTGTTTCGCTACTTCCTGAATTTGGGACTGGAGGGTGATGTGCTCTCCGCTGCCAAAATGGCGGTGGTGGGCGTGCTGGTGCCCACTTATTTTGGTACAGACAGCTGGGTAATGCACCTGTGGAGCAAGGAGACCGAGCACAGCGATGTGAATATGGAGCGCTATCGCCGCCTGCTTCACACCGCCGATTGCTTGTCTGTCCCGGCCCTGAAATCTCGGTTGGTATAGGCAAAAATAATTGCGATTTACAAAAAGAAAAGCGTTCCGTTGCGGAACGCTTTTTGTGTTGTCTTATTGCACTTGTGATGGGATGATTACAACTGCGCGGCGGCGTAGGCGGCGCCAAGGAGACCGGCGGTGCTGCCCAGCTTGGTGCGCACAATGTTCACCTTTTTGTAATTCTCCATCATATTTTTGTAGATCTTCCGGTCAATCAACTCAATAATATAGTCCTCGTTGATGACCCCGCCGCCTAAGATCACCAAAGGCGGGTTGAAAATATAAATCAAATTGGTGAGTCCCAGGATCATCTCGTCAATCCATTGATCCACCACAGCGCGCACAGCCGGGTCCTGCAAATTTTCTTTTTCAAAGATTGTAAAAGCGTCCAGCGGTTTGTTTGTGGCGGTACGCACCTTTTCAATCAGCGCCTTGGTGGAGGCGTATCGCTCGTAGCAGCCTTTTCCGCCGCAGGGGCAGTCCAAACCGCCGGCGTGGGTGATCATGTGGCCAAACTCCGCGGCGGAGGAGGTGCAGCCTTTATACAGCTGGCCGTTGAGATACAGCGCACCGCCGATTCCGGTGCCGTACATCAGGCAGAGAAAGTCTTTTTGTCCCTGTCCGGCGCCAAAGTGCGCCTCGCCCAGAGCTGCCGCATTCACATCATTCTCCACATAGGTGGGCAGACCGGTGTCGTTCTCAATGCGCTTTTTGATCATCATACCGGTGTAGTAGGGGATATTCCCGGCGGAATAGACCACAATGCCGTTTTGGCTGTCTACCTGCCCCACGGTGGACACCGCCACCCGGTCAATATGCTGGTATGTACCGATGATCTCCAGCAGTCGCTCCATAATTTGTTGGCCACCCTGCTGCGCCCGTGTGGGCACCGTGTGTACATCGCTGAGCCGGAATTGCTCGTCGCACAGCGCATAGCGAATGTTGGTCACGCCAATGTCAAAAGTGAGAATGTTCATAATCGTCCTCCAGTGATAAACGTTGCCTGCCGGTCTTGGTACCAGTGTATGCTCGTCCCGCAAGGGATAGAACAACCCATCGGCAAACAGGTTTCCCCTTGATTGCTATTATATCAGCAAAAAATTCAAATTTCAACACAATATGAATTGAAAAAAAGCCTTGTTTATGGTAAGATCAAATCAGAACCACCAAATTGGAGGAATACCCATGAATGAAGAAAAAAAGCGCCCGGAGCAGGAAACAAAAGCGCCGGCACAGATTGATATAACCCCCGGGGAGCCGACGACCCCGGCAGCAGAGGAACCGATCTCGACAGAAGAAAGCCCGGCGGCGCAAGCAACGCAGACGGAAAAGGCCGGGCAGACCGCACCGGTGCTGTGCAGCCCGCTGATCGTGCACAAAGAGGGAGACGCCTCTTACCAGCCGGACGCAGTGGAGGACGGAATGACCGCCACCCATACGGAGGACGAGCTGGAGGCACCCACCATTGAGCGTCACCGGTTCCGTAAAAAGAAAAAGAACCACAAGGGCGCCTATGTGCTGATCCTTTTGCTGGTGGCGGCCGTGGCTGTGTGCGCTGCCTTGTACTTTACCGGTACATACGACTTTGGCTTAAAACCCAAGGAGACCACCACCCAGGCGGCAAAGACGGACGACACCACCCAGGAAACCACCAATTACGACCATGTGATCACCGTAAAGGGAACGTATCTGTTTTACGAGGGCCAGGAGGTGGACGGCGTAGAGGGACTGATCGCGGCGATTAAATATGAGCCGGCAGGCAGCACCTTTACCGTGCAGGACGAGAACGCCAACAGCAACTTCTTAAATAATAATGTGCTGTCTACTCTGTCCTTGTATAAGATGAATTACAAGATTACCCACATTGTGTCCTCCGGCCTGACCTCTAAGAATGAGACCACCCGGCCGCAGACTGCCAAGCCGACCGCTGCGGCAACAAAGAGCAATGATCAATGATTTTTATCTGCGTGCGGCGGATTTGCCGGCGGATACCCGCAGCTTGGTCACCCAATGGATAGCGGCGCACCCGCGTCGGCTGCAATGGGCGGTGCGCCGTACCAGACAGTATTTTGGCTATTTGGATCACTGCAGCGATTTGACCCGCCTGGCGGTGGTGCTGGCTATGCTGCCGGATACCCACGAAAAATACAGGCAACTGGGCATTGAGGATGCGGTGTTTGCAGATACCATGAGCGACATCGGCATTTGGTGCGCCAATTGCGGCGGTGGCGGCCTGCACAATGTGCACTGGATCAAAAATCATTTGGACGCTCGTTTGTTTCGCCTGGGGCGGCTGCAATTCCAACTGTATCGGTTGCCGCCGGTGGCTGCATATCCCCGTACCGCGCCGCTGACGGTAGGCGCGCCGGTGGTGTATATCCATATTCCTCAGGGCGCGCCCCTGGAGTCGGAAGCCTGTCGGTTGTCGATTGCCCGGGCACGGGTGTTTTTTGACCGGGTGTTCCCGGATTATGCCTATACCTGCTTTTTTAGCGAAAGCTGGCTGCTGTTTAGCGGCAACAAGGATTTTATGCGCCCGGGGTGCAATATTTTGCAGTTTGCGGCGCTGTTTCATCCGGTGTGCGACCTGCCTTTCCCGGCGCAGACCTTAGAGCGGGTGTTTGGCGCTAAGTGTCGCCGCATAGAGGATTACCCGGCAGAGACGGACCTGCAACGGCGGCTGAAAGCCTATTTGCTTGCCGGTGGGCAGCCGGGTATGGGCGTAGGCTATATTGAGCGATAACGGCCATGGAGGCAATTATGAAGTATTTTACAAAAGAATGGTACCGAGCCGCGCTGGCTGAGGAACAGCAGCGTGCAGCGGGCGGCAAGTTAAAATTCAATAAAAAGCCGGACAACGCCATGCGGGACTATCAGCGGGCGCTGTCTAAAATTCAAAGCAAGCTGCCGGCGTGCGTATGCAAGACCTTCCACGGCAGCGTGATCACCGATGTGGCGGCGCGCCAAGACCAGGTGGTGCTGTATTTTGACAACAGCGAGAGCTTTTCCGATGTGGAGAAGCTGGTGCTGTACGATGCAGATATTACTTGCAGCGAGGGCGACCCGGTGGGCAAGACCTGGCTTCACGAGGAAGTGAGCTTGGCGGACGGCGCCTTTTGCCTGGCAGCGCTGCTGGGGGACGAGCAGGGCGAGCTGTACGAATTTACCGTTCGCTTTACCCATGCGGAGTGCGTGGTCACGGACTATACGGACAGTACCGAGGCCGGTATGGCGGAGACTTTGGAGAGCATTACCGCTCTTTGCGCCGAGGAGGCGGGACTGGATTATGACGCCCCCACGCCGGAGGCGCTGGGGAAATTCTTGCAGGGCATCGGCGGCTACAAGATCGCTGAGGAGAACCTGTACCGCTTTGAAGCGGGGGTGTTCAACCAGGCTTGCGAGGAATTCTATGAACTGCTGTTTACCCGCCGGGTGTGCGCCCGCAGCGGCAACTGGGAGCTGACCATTTGCTTCTATTATCCGCCGGAGGCGCAGCTGGAGGAATACTCTGACCTGGTGTGTGCCGATGACCCGGACAGCTTTGTAAAAGAGGTGTTGGCGTCCGAAGCCCTGCAAACCGTGCTGACCCGATACAAACCCATGCGCGTGCGCGTTCATGCCGAGCAGGTGTAAAAACCGAATACATACGCAAAGGGCTGGGCTTTTTGCTGCTGACAGGATTCCGTGTATTCATGGTGCACGGAATCTTTTTTTGTTCGCGGGTGTAACAAACGGCGATATTTTCGCTCTATATCTATGAAGCCGGGTGCAGGAGAGCGAATAGGCGCGATCTGTAAGACTGGACTGGCTTGGAGAAAGGAACAAATTTCTATGAAAAAGACAGTATCTATTTCTTTGGCAGTGTTGATTTTGGCAGCGACATTTCTGTTTTGCAGTGCGCCTGCCTGGGCAGAAAGCACGGTGCATTGGGCAGTGCGAGAAAATCCCCAGGACACGCTGGGTTATGTGAACGATCAGCCCAGCGATGATGTGCAGCTGACCGCAGACCCTGCCACTGGTGGCTGCAAGATCACTTATACCGGCAAGGGTACGGTGACCGGCTGGTCCTTTCCGCTATCCAAATCCGGCGAGGATTACAAGATCCTGTCCCAGGGGGACAAGAGTATCACCGTTCGGCTGTTGCGGGAGGATCAGGCGCTGCCTTATGTGCAGGCCCATGTGCGAGCGAGTCAAAGCGAAGGAAGCACCCGGAAAAAGGCGAAAACCACTGCCAAGCAGCGGGAAACAGCCACCAAGGTCCAGGTGACCCAAACTGTTCCTGCCACCGTGGTGGCATCCAGCAAGAAAAATACCACAGAGACGACCGGCGCAAAGGTGACGGATATAGAAACCACTGCCACTTTGCAGGCAAAGCAGGAGACAAAGGACGAGAAAAGCCGCAAGATCGGCGTGTCGCTGACCGTCGCAGGCATTGTTGGTATATTGGCCGTGGGCGGCTATACGGTCAAAAAATACAGCGCCTGCAAATAATTCGCGCTCTTCAGAACAGCGGGGGGACTTTTGGCTTTGAATGGGCCAAAGGAGGTTTGGATATGACAGAAAAAGAACTTGTGCTGTGTGCGCAGGCCGGTGATGTAGACGCTTTTTGCACGCTGTATGACCGATATAAGCGCAAGCTGTATAACTATGCCTATTACAAATTGGGCAATACCCAGGACGCGGAGGACGCCGTGCAGGATTGTATGCTTACCGCATATGCTCGGTTAGAGCAGTTGAAAAAAGCGGAGGCCTTTGCCGCCTGGCTCTATGCCATTTTGTATCATGGCTGTATGGCCGGGATTAAGGCCCAGATCGCCCGCCGGGAGCAGGCAGATATTGACGCATACGCAAACAGCCTTTCTGCCGCGCAAAGTGCGGACCTTGAAAGTCAGGAACTGCGCCAGGCACTGGGTATTTTAAGTGAAGAAAATCAGAATATCGTTCTTCTGTCTGTTGTTGTGGGACTGAGCAGCCGAGAAGTGGCAAAAATTACAGGACTGACGGCCGGGACGGTTCGGCAACGACTGCACAGGAGTTTATCCAAAATGAAAAGCTATTTGTCTTAAAGGAGTGATTCAAATGAAAAATCAGGATTTCAATTTCATCAAAGACAAATTTGACAGCGCGCAGCCGGAACTGCCGGAGAGCCTTAGCCGTGATCGGCTGCGGCAGCGCATTTTGGCCGGTGCATAACCAAAGGTCGTTCCCTTTCCCCAGCGGAAGAAGCACCGGGTCGCAATGTTGGCAGCTGTGGCCTGCTTTATGCTCCTGTGTGGCACGGTAGTGGCTGCGGGCTCCGGCGATCTGTTTTCTCGGGAGCGGGTGGTGGATTTTGCAGACTACAATGAGGTGTATGCGGTGACGGCCACGCTGCAACCGGCAACGGGGGGCGAGTCCGGCTGCGAAGAGGCCGGTGCCGTATTTCATCGTGCAGAAGCAGGCGTGGAACAGCCGGCACAGATCAAGATCGCAGACGGGTACTTGTATTACGCTTATACCAACAGCAATTCCATGAAAAACAGAAATCAGATCTATATTTTTGAAGTTCGTGGCCGAGAGACCAAATTGCTGTATCGCATGGTAGGCGCAGTGCCGGACGATGCGGAGCTGGAGGGCGTTTTTGTGTGGGGCGATCGGCTGACGGTATGCGCCACAACGGACAGTACCACCTATATTCAAGTTTACAATGTGGAGAATAAAAAGCAGCCGGTACTCTTGGGTAAATGGACCCAAAGCGGCCGGTATGCTACCGCAAATGCGGTTGGCGACACCTTGTATGTAACATCGGATTATACTTTTGCACCCAAGGATCAGACGGCCATTCCGTATATTGCAGACGGCACGCAGACCCTGCGGGCGCAGGCAAAAGATATAGTGGGCTTCCAAAATGTGCAGCAGTCCAGATACGCGGTGATTGGCACTCTTTGCCTTTCCGAGCTGCAGCCCACTGTGCAGGTGCAGGCGGTGCTTGGCGGCTTTGCAAAGGTCACTTGCACGCCTAAGGCGATGTTCATTGGTGCGTATGCAGACAGCGGTACGACCGATGTGCAGTCGGCGGTCAAACTGGATTTGCAGCGGGGTAAATTCACTTTTGCCACCAAAAAAGAGCGGCAAACTTATTTGGCAGCGCCGTTCCGGTTGGAAAAATCCGCCACCGCCCAAACGGTGTACCCTGTGGGGGACCGCTGGCTTAGTGTGGAGGAGAACCTGAACGACGGACAAAATTGCCTGGTACTCTATGATGGCAGCGGCAAAGCGTTAGACAGTGTAAAGCTGGAAAAGGCCACGGTTTTGTCCGATTTGGCTGTCAACACCACCGGCGAGGCGTTTGCGTTGCCTGCCTGTTTTGCCGAGAACGCGCAGCGTAGCTATGGCGTGATCACCTTTACGGTACAAGATGATCATATTGTGCTGACCCATCCATACAAAAATACCGATGACCGGCTGATGTATCAGGGAAAATGCGCATGGTATGCGGGCAATGTGTACAGCGTAAATGTGAATGACACGGTGTCGGACGATGAAAAACTGCAAGTGTTTTCTTATGCCTATACGGATTAGTATATAAATATAAAACGACCCCGGAGGGTGTATGCTCTCCGGGGTGCTTTTTTGCTCGGCAATGATCGGGACTTTCTTACTCGTCCGTATCAAAACCGGCTTCCCAAGGCCAAGGATCGCGGAGCCAGGCATCGCTGTTGGCGCCGTTCAGAACCAGGGGGCCAAAGCGTGCCTCGTACTCTTTGGCCAAAGTATCATATTTCTCTTTATAGGCGTTATAGAGCGCCGTGGCGTCCGGGCAGTTGGGGTGGGTATCCAGGAATTCCCGCATCTCCCACATAGCGAACTGCATGGCGGACAGGCGACGCAGCAATTTATCTTTCTTCACTTGGCGCTCCCTCCTAAAAAGACTTTGTTCAAGGCGGGGAACAGCGTGCCGCATTGCAGCGCTTTGTCCTCATCGTAGGTGATCATATCCGTTTGCAGCGGCACATAGGCCATGGTCACGGCAGCGTCTTTTGGCAGCGGGGGGCGATTGTCGCATGCTTCCTTTGCCGCAGATTCTTTTTTTAAGAAAGAGGGGTTAAAAAGCTCCTCGTATTTCTCCATAATGAACTCTCCTTTCTCACTATTCTATGCCGTTTTTTAGGCGGGTGTGCACAGTTGCGCCCACCGGTGGGTGGCATAGAATGATAGGGGAGTTTTTATTTTCTCTCCCTTTGATTAAATTCTTGCAGATCCGGCTATCCTATGCATGACGGGAGTGCGGCCGCACCCGGGTCTGAATTTGCATACGAGGGTGATCCAAGTGCTTGTAAAGCGCGGAGAAATTTATTACGCGGACTTAAGCCCGGTGGTGGGCTCAGAGCAGGGGGGCGTGCGCCCGGTGCTCATTGTACAAAATGATGTGGGCAACAAATACTCGCCCACGGTGATCGCTGCCGCCATTACCTCCCAGCACGACAAAAGCCGCCTGCCTACCCATATTGAGGTGAACGCCGGCAGCTGCGGGTTGGCACGGGACAGCGTGGTGCTGCTGGAGCAGGTGCGCACCATTGACAAACGCCGCCTAAAGGAGCGTATGGGCGCACTGGACGGTCAGGATATGGGCAAGGTGGACCACGCCATTTCCGTGTCCTTTGGGTTGTAGCTTTTGCGCATCGGCTCTTCCTTTTTGCCGCTCTTTGTGTTATACTGGGAGCAGAAACGCAAAGGAGAACGGATATGCAAAAGATCGCCAAGTTTGAAAAAGTAAGTTTTGACCGGTTCCAAAAGGACTGGCTAAAAGCGTTCCCGGAGACGGAGGATGTGCAGGCTGTCTATGACAGTATCGTGCTGCCACAGCGCGCCACCGCCGGGTCTGCCGGGTATGATTTTTATGTGCCGGCTGCAGTAACCTTCCCGAGGGACGCCTCTGTGCTGGTGCCCACCGGCATTCGCGCCCGGATGGCGGAGGGCTGGGTGCTGGCGATCTTTCCCCGCTCCGGGCTGGGTTTTAAGCACCGGATCGGGCTGGATAATACCGTTGGCATTATTGACGCCGATTATTACGGCTCCTCCAACGAGGGTCACATTATGATTAAAATGAGCTGCACCGCTCACGATGCGGGTCACAGCGCCACGGTAGCCGCCGGCGACGGCTTTGCCCAGGGCATTTTTCTGCCCTTTGGGATTACCGAGGACGACGCCGCCGACGGGGTGCGGGACGGCGGATTTGGTTCCACCACAAAGAAATAAATCACGCACAAATGGCCGTGTGCCCACGCACGCGGCCTGTATTTTTGCAAAAGAAAAGGGCTTGGGATCATCAAATCTCAAGCCCTCTTTGTCTGTTGTCTATTAACCCTGGTCAATGGGGTTGGCGTTGTCCTTTTTGGACTCGCGGCCGTATTTTTCCTCAAAGCCGGGATTGATGTAATCCTCCACGATCTTGCCGTCACGGATACGCACCACCCGCTCCGCCTCCATGGCAATCTCATTATCATGGGTGATGACCACCACGGTGCGGCCCTCGTCCTTGAGTCGGTGCAGAATCGCCATAACCTCTTTGGTGGATTTGGTGTCCAGGTTGCCGGTGGGCTCATCGGCCAAAATGACCGGAGGTGCTGCGGCAATGGCGCGAGCCACGGCCACGCGCTGCTGCTGCCCGCCGCTCATTTCCGCCGGCAGATGGTGCATACGCTTATCCAGTCCCACGCGAGCCAGCGCTTTCTCGGCGATTTCTCGCCGCTCCTGGCGCCCCATACCTCTGTATACCAGCGGCAGCTCCACATTCTCCACAGCGGTCAGGGAGGAGATCAGGTTGAACCCTTGGAAGATAAAGCCGATCTGCTCATTGCGGATCACGCTCATCTGGTCGTCGGTCAGATCCTCTACCAGGTTGCCGTTGATGTAATACTCCCCGCTGGTGGGTACATCCAACAGACCCAGCATATTCATCAAGGTGGACTTACCGGAGCCGGACTGGCCGATAATGGCTACGAATTCACCCTCGTCAATGGTCAGGCTTACGCCGTCCAGCGCGTTCACCTGATTCTCGCCGGGGTTGTAGATTTTATAAACATCGCGTACATCAATCAAGTGCATGACGGTACCTTCTTTAATTAAGATTTACAAATAGTATAATGACATTTTACAGAACCGAAAGGCAAATGTCAAGGGTATAATCGTGAAGTTTCTATGAATAATAGGGATGAGGTGATTTCTTTGGGTATCAGTAAGAGCGATTACAGCAAGATGGCGGACAAGGCCAGCCCCAATTCCCCAAAGCTGTTGAACGCGGTGAAAGCGTTTTTGTTCGGCGGTGGTATTTGCCTGCTGGGGCAGCTGCTCAATACATTGTTTGAGAGCCTGGGATTGGGAGAGCGGCAGGTGCGCCTGGCCACCCCGGCGGTGCTGATCGTTGCAACGGCGGTGCTTACCGGTATCGGTGTGTTTGACAAGATCGCCCGCCAGGCAGGTGCAGGCACCATTGTGCCCATTACCGGTTTTGCCAATGCTGTGGTGTCGCCGGCGCTGGAATTCCAGCACGAGGGCTTTGTACTGGGTACAGCGGCGCAAATGTTCTCCATTGCCGGACCGGTGCTGGTGTACGGTGTGACTACCTCCGTGCTGTACGGCCTGATCCTCTTTGTTTTTCATTTGTATTAAGGGGGCGGGACGATGATCTATCTCTATGCGTTTTTGATTGGCGGACTGATCTGTATGGCGGGGCAGCTGTTGATGGATCTGACCAAGCTGACACCTGCGCGGATTTTGGTACTGTTTGTGTGTCTGGGAGTGGTGCTGGGCGGTCTGGGTTGGTATCCTAAATTGGTGGAGTTGGCGGGTGCCGGCGCTACGGTGCCGCTGACCGGCTTTGGCAATGCACTGGCCCAAGGGGTCAAGGAAGCGGTGCAAAAGGACGGTCTGCTGGGCGTGTTCACCGGCGGGTTTACCGCCTGCGCCGGTGGGGTGACCGTGGCGGTGCTCAGCGCACTGGTGGTAGCCTGGGTGGCAAGACCTAAGGATAAATAATTTGTCACTACGAGTTATTACAAGCGAAAAATTGCGAATATTTGTTGAAAGTGCACAATAAATGTTCGGAAACTCCTATTGAATGTGCAAGACTATTGTGCTATAATGATAAAAAACAGATAGGAGGTACATACTAATGGCTGCTATGACATACGAGTCTATTGTTGCGGCTGTGCGCAAAAAGCTCAGCAAGGCAGATGTTTCGTCCATTCCCGGCACTTTGGCATTCCAGGTCGATGTGGAAGGCAAAGCAGAGGGTATCTTTTACATAGAGATCAAGGACGGCCAGCTACATGTGGAGCCTTATGATTACCATGATCGCAATGCACGGCTGATTATCAACGGCACCAACTTGATGAAGTTGGTGAACGGCAAGCTGGATCCGGTGCTGGCTTTCACCACCGGCAAGCTGAAAGTAGACGGCGACACCAACGCCGCTATGGAGCTGATCCGCTTCTTAAAGTAAGTGGCTTTGACCGTTGTACGGACAAGCGCTGCACCTGTTTTACTGTTAAGCAGGGGCGGCGCTTTTTTCTTTCTTGCGAGGGGCAGGAGGTGCGGCTGGTTCTTTGTTTCCGTGATTTTGGTAAAAATCCCATATCTTTTTTTCTTTTTTCACAAAAGGTCTTGGAAACGACCGGCAAATATTGTATAATGTAACAGCGAATTCCATTCGGCATTATGTGAAGGGAGATTTAGAATGAAACACGCTGACATTGTGAACAAGATGAGCCTGGAGCAAAAGGCAGCTTTTGTTTCCGGTTTTGACTACTGGCACCTGGAGGAGGCCCCGGAGCTGGGTCTGCCCAAGATCATGGTAACGGACGGCCCTCACGGCCTGCGTAAGCAGAACCCGAACGGCGACTCCGTGGGCCTGGGTAACTCTTATCCGGCTACCTGCTTCCCTACCGCTGCTACTTCCAGCTGCTCTTGGGACGAGGAGCTGTTGCGCAAAGAGGGCGAGGCGCTGGGTGAGGAGTGCTTGCAGGAAGAAGTTTCTGTAATTCTTGGCCCCGGTACCAACATTAAGCGCGCGCCGGTTTGCGGCCGTAACTTTGAGTATTTCTCTGAGGACCCGTACCTGGCCGGTAAGTGCTCTGCCAACATCATCAACGGCGTACAGTCCAAGGGCATCGGTACTTCTTTGAAGCACTTTGCCTGCAACTCGCAGGAGGCATACCGTATGGTCATCAACGAGGTGATCGACGAGCGTGCGATGCGCGAGATCTATCTGACCGCCTTTGAGATCGCCATTAAAGAGGCGCAGCCTTGGACGGTGATGAACTCTTATAACCGTATTAACGGCGTTTATGCTTCTCAAAACGGCTGGCTGCAACAGCAGGTGGCTCGCGGCGAGTGGGGCTTCCAGGGTCTGTTCGTGACCGACTGGGGCTCTTCCGTAGACCGTATTCCCGGCTTGGAGAACGGCACCGATTTGGAAATGCCGTCCTCCGGTGACCTGAACACCCAGCGGATCATTGCCGCTGTCAAAGAGGGTAAGCTGGACGAGAATGTGCTCAACGAGCGGGTAGACAATGTGGTCAACCTGATTCTGAAAGCCAAGAAGACCCTGGACGAGGGCAAAAAGACTTATGATGTGGACGCGCACCACGACCTGGCTTGCCGGGTGGCCGAGGGCTCCATTCAGCTGCTGAAGAACGACGATGGCCTGCTGCCGCTGAAGAAAGGGCAGAAAGTGGCCATCATCGGCGAGATGGCTAAGGCTCCCCGTTACCAGGGCGCCGGCTCTTCCGTGATCAACCCCACCAAGATGGAAAATGCCTATGACAATCTGGTAGAGTTGGGCGTAGATGTGACTTATGCCCAGGGTTACAAAAAGGGCACCGAGCAGGTGGACGATGCACTGGTGGCCGAGGCTTTGGCTGCTGCTAAGGCTGCAGATGTGGCTGTGGTGTTTGCCGGTTTGACCGAGGAGTTTGAGGGCGAGGGCTATGACCGCGCGAATATTGAAATGCCCGCCAATCATAATCAGTTGATCCAGCAGGTGGCTGCTGCCAATCCCAACACCGTGGTGGTGCTGGCAGGCGGTTCCGTTATTCACATGCCCTGGCTGAACAGCGCAAAGGCGCTGCTGAACAGCGGCCTGTCCGGCCAGGCCGGCGGCAAGGCTGTGGCTCGTATTTTGACCGGCGCCGTATGTCCCAGCGGTAAGACCTCCGAGACTTATCCGCTGTCCTTTGAGGATAATCCCACCTATGGCAACTATCCCGGCCAGCCGGTGGTCAGCGAGCATAAAGAGAGTGTGTACATCGGCTACCGCTACTATGACACCGCAGAGAAAGAAGTGCTGTTCCCGTTCGGTTACGGCCTGTCTTATACCACTTTTGAATACAGCGATCTGGAGCTGTCCTCCTCCAATATTAAGGACACGGACGACCTGACCGTTACCTTTAAGATCAAGAACACCGGCGATGTGGACGGCGCAGAGATCGCAGAGATTTATGTGGCCGATCAGGAGAGCACCATCTTCCGTCCCAAGAAGGAGCTGCGTGCCTTTAAGAAAGTGTTCCTGAAAGCCGGGGAGGAGAAGGAAGTCTCCGTTACCCTGTCCAAGCGCGCCTTCGCATTTTATAATGTGGAGCTGCAGGACTGGCAGGTAGAGACCGGTTTGTTTGATATTATGGTTGGTGCTTCCAGCCGGGATATTCGCCTGACTAAGGCCGTGAATATCATTTCCGACTGCACCGCTGCCGTGCCGGATTACAGAAAGACGGCACCGGCTTACTACACCGCAGACCTGGCGGCAATGGACGATGCCCAGTGGACCGCTGTGTACGGCAAGGCGCTGCCTGCCCGTGAGCGGGACACCACCAAGCCCATTGACCTGTACAACTGCCTGGACGATGCCAGCCACACCAAGTGGGGCGGCAAGATTTGCCGTCTGATCAGCAAGGTGGTGGGCAAGTTCGGCTCTGCGGAGAACGGTGACGGTCAGATGCTGGCAGCTATGGCTACCCAGATCCCGATCCGTAACTTTATCGCCATGTCCATGGGCGTGTTCTCCCCCAAGATGGCAGAGGGCCTGTTGATGATCCTCAACGACGATCGTTCCACCTTCGTTGGCTTTAATAAGATCCTTGGTGGTATTGGCGGTGCTTTGGCGAAGCTGCCCAAGCTGCTCAAGTCCATCTAAATTTCCTTACATAACCGCAGATCCCCGCACCAAACGGTGCGGGGATTTTTGCGTTTTTATTTATAAAAAATGCCCCGGTACCGCAGTACCGGGGTGTTGGGGGGTGCTTATTTATACAAGGGACCGTAGGTGGCGCAGGCACGGTAGTCTGCGGACTGGCGGTCTTCTGTGCCAAAGGCAGCCCAGGCGTGGGGGCGGAAGATCTGCGCTTCCGGCACATTGTGCATATTCACGGGGATACGCAGCATGGAGGCCAGAGTGATCAAATCGGCGCCTACATGGCCGTACACGGTAACGCCGTGGTTGGCGCCCCAGTTGGCCATCACACTGTACACATCCTTAAAGGCGCCCTCGCCGGTGAGCCGGGGGCAGAACCAGGTGGTGGGCCAGGTGGGATCTGTGCGCTTGTCGATGGTGTTGTGGATCTGATCCGGCAGGTCTGCGGTGTACCCCTCGGCCAGTTGCAGAACCGGGCCGATGCCGTCGATCACATTTACTCGCAGCATGGTTACCGGCATCTCTGCACGGCAGCGGAAGTGGCTGGAGAAGCCGCCGCCACGGAAGTATTCATAGTTCGCTCGGCACCAGTCTGTGGCGTTCAGGCAGGCTTTAATGTCCGCATCCGTCATTTCCCAAAACGGTTTCATACAAGGCTCGCCCTTGGCATTGCGGCAGGCACCGGTGCCGTCCAGTGCGGTAGCACCGGAGTTGATCAGGTGGATAAAGCCATCTTTTGCCACGCCGGTGGGCGCCATTCCGGTGACCCGCTGGCAGGCCTCCGGGCTCCAATAGGTGCGCACATCGTGGAAGCAAGGAGCGGTGCCGGAGACCAGGGTGCCCAGCATCATCGCCACGCCGTTCAGAGTATCGTTCTCTGTGGCAAAGGGCGTGGGGGCCTTTTTGCCGTTCCAGTCAAAGCTGGAAGCCATAATGGCCTCAGTAAAGTCCGCATTGGGCAGCCAGTCGGTCCAGTTGCGTTGCCCCTGGAAGCCGCCGGCAATGGCGTTCTTGCCCAGAGCTTCCTCGTGCCAGCCCATTTCGTCCAGCTTGGGATTGCCGTACAAAATATCCCGCATGATCATGGTCATCTTGGTGATGAACTCCCAGTCCTTATCCGGGTCTACCACCTTGGACTTGCGAATGATCTCCGGCAGGTCCTTACCGGCGTTGCAGTCAAAGCCCTCTTTGCAGTTGGCCTTGACCCAGCTCAGCGCTTTGTCAAACTCGTCATGATCGTAAATGCCCAGGGTGATCCGGCGCACAATCTCGGTCATATCTACCCACTCGGCACGAATGCCAAAGTATTTTTGGAACATTTCCGCGTTGCAGAAGCTGCCGGCAATACCCATGGCAATACCGCCCAGGTTCACATAGGCCTTGTTCTTCATCCAGCCTACCGCAGCGGCAGCGTGGGCAAAGCGCAGGATCTTCTCTGCCACATCGGCAGGGATCTCTTTGTCCGTCATATCCTGCACATCATGGCCGTAAATGGAGAAGGCAGGCAGCCCCTTTTGCGCGTAAGCAGCCATGACGGCGGCCAGGTACACAGCGCCGGGGCGCTCTGTGCCGTTAAAGCCCCAAACCGCCTTAATGGTGTGGGGGTCCATGTCAAAGGTTTCTGATCCGTAGCACCAGCAGGGGGTCACCGTCAGGGTGGCGACCACATTCTCGCCGGCAAAGTATTCGGCGCACTTGGCTGCCTCTGCGCCGCCGCCGATGGTGGTGGGGGAGAGCACGCATTGTACCGGCGTGCCGTCCGGATAGCGCAGATTTTCTTCGATCAGTGCTTTGGCTGCGGTGGCCATGCCCATGGTCTGCGCCTCCAGGCTCTCACGCACGCCGCCCCAACGGCCGTCAATGGTGGGGCGAATACCGATTTTTGGATAAGTCATCGTCATTACCTCCGTTTGCGCTTAGCGCAGTATGTTTTGAAAGTCACGGTACGCCCGGTCTCGGGCTGCCGTGGGCTTAGGTCCATAGGTTTTTAAGGTCTCGGTCTTGCGGATCAGCTCCCGACCGGCTGCCACATCCGGTAGCTGGTCCAGTGCGATCAGTTGCAGCAGCATATTGCCCAGAGCCGTGGCCTCCGTAGGCCCGGCAATCACCGGGAAAGCCAGGCTGTCCGCCGTCATTTGACAAAGGAAGCCGTCTTTGGTGCCGCCGCCCAGCAGGTGCAGCACATTGAATTGCCGCCCGGTGCGGGCGCTGATCTGATCCAGCGCAAAGCGGTACTTCATAGCCAGACTCTCGTAAATGCAGCGCACCACAGCGCCTACGCTCTCCGGCACTTTTACCTGCTGGCAAATCTTTTATTGTCACAATCGTACCTCCTGTTATAT
>OGXJ01001629.1_pt1 | contig 16419 bp, 7 predicted proteins | sample 1576231 | NCBI WGS metagenome assembly OGXJ01 (sample SAMEA3541539, study PRJEB24748) | human gut metagenome | biome: human gut; feature: human-associated habitat; material: faeces | place: China | collected 2012
CGGCGTTAAGAAGGGCAGACTGTTTGAGCGAAGCGAGTTTCTGCCCTTTAGCCGGAGAGAACACCGGAGTAGCCGGAAAAACGCAGCCTTGAATTTTCTTTGGTTCTTTCTTTGTTTCAAGACAAAGAAAGAATGTTAGAAGGGATAACCGATAGCAAAATGTATTCCCAGATTCTTCATAAAGGATCCTGTGACATTGTAATATCCGCTTCGTTCTGTATCGTAAGGCAGATGCAAAGGAATACCGAAATCAAGACGGAACACAAGAATATCCATATCATAACGAATACCGACACCGGTGCCCAAAGCGATCTGTTTCGGGAACGTTTTCAGTTCGAGTTGTGAATTGGGACGGGCCTCATCCTTGCGCATCAACCAGACGTTTCCCGCATCCAGGAAAGTGGCTCCCCAAATGCTCTTAAAGATACGGAAACGATATTCTACATTTGCCTCAAAACGGAAAGTACCCGTCTGGTCGAGGTAAGAGTAGCGGCTTTCCGCCGGATGGTATCCGCCCGGACCGATGCTACGTACCGTAAAAGCGCGGATGCTGTTGGCACCACCCACATAGAATTGTTCGCTGTAAGGGGCTATCGTTGCATTACCGTAGGCGAAGAGAGCACCCAAAGCTACACGGGAAGCAATCTTATTATTCTTGTCCATATTCCACAAATGGCGGAATTCCGTATTCAGTTTCACAAACTGCGCGAAAGGGACGTTCAGCAAACGTTTGTCCTCTTTGCTGAAAGACTGACCGAAAGCACGGTAAATCACCGAGGTCAGGTTACCGGCAGAGGTTACAGTCGATTGCCACCAAATCGGATTTTTAATACCGCGTGCGGAAGCATTATCATAAGTATAGGTATATTCCATAGCAGGAATAAACTGGTCTTTCAAACTGATATATAATGCAGGATTGGCATCGGCAATTTCCCTGAACTCTTCCGATTGGTGTTGAAGGACGTTGAATGTCAGTTTAAAAGGGGTGATACTATGCCGGCTTGTACGTGTCGGTTGGAAATCGTAGGTAGCATTTCCGCCGAATGACAACAGTTTATAATACCTGGCACGGTTCAACTGGTCAATGTATAAACGGAATGTAGTGGTAGCCGGGAAGTCAAACTCCCTTTTCCCCCAATGCGGGAAAACCACGCGCGGGAAAGTCAGAGAAGTAGAAACTCCCATCTCCCAGCTGTTCATTAAAGAGCTTTTTTCTCCTCCGCCGGTTTGCCATTCATAAGAGCCTTTCAGCTTCACGTTCCAGCTTTCGCCACCTCCGAATACATTGTTCCGGGTGACACCGAATGATGCTCCGGGACCGGTTTGGTCGTTACTTTTGGTTACGACATTCAATTCCAGTTCGGCGTCCAGCGGCTTGGCAAACGTGGCCTGCATGGTTACGTTCAGCGTATCACAAACGGCTGTCGTATCTTTCGGAGCATATTGTAAATCCAGATAACTGAAGATTCCCAACTGGCTAAGTTTCTCCTGCACCTGCTCCTGTCGATACTGACTGTAAAGACGAGTGCGATTGGAAGCCCGCATCTGTGCATTCCGCACAAACTGTTGATAGTTCAACCAACGATAAAGCATATTCGGACGTACCTGCAATTTCTTATAATAATGTATATTCAGATTCTTATACATCATGCTGTCATTGGGCGCCTCACCATTCTTGCCAAACAGGTAAACAGAAGCATCTCCTACATAGTAAGGACGTTGTGCCGCAGCAGGTAATCCCGGAACGGGAATCAGACGAAGGCTGATATGTCCACCGGGAACCAATGTCGTATCTGCCTGATAAGTCATATAATCGGGACGGAAGTAAAAATATCCCCGGTTACGCAACAGCGTACTGATACGGGTACGCTCTTCATCCAGATCGACCACGTTAAACTGCTCGCCGGGACTTATATAAGACATTCGACGTCCCCGTTCCATAATGCGCAACGTTTGGGGAGTGAAACGCTGATAATAGACCGTATCTATAAAATAAGGATTCTTCATGTCTACCGTATACAGGATACTTGCTTTCAGGCTGTCTTTCTTATCGACCAATGTTTCATAAGTCACTTTCCCATTGAAGTAACCATAATCACGGAGCAAGTTTGTAGCCACCTTGATGCGGACCTCCGGATTGACAGTGGAAATAAATACCGGAGGGTTAGCAGCCAGACGGTTGAACATCCACTTTCCAAATCCTTTTTTATATTTCACAAAGTCATTGTACATCCACATCTTAAAAGGAATAGGCAGAAGCCCTCCCAACATCTTCGTACTGGGAGTTTTATCAAGAGCCGCCTCAATCTCTGTCAGGGCCGTCCCTCCTACCGGTGTTGTCGACTTATTCTGTATGACAGTTTTCCCTCCTGTATAAAGTACCTCCCCTTCGGGCAGATGCTTTGTCACCGAACAACCCGAGAATAAGATGATACCCATCAGGCAACTTATTAATATGTTACTATATATACCTTTCATGTTTACTTCTTTTTCTTAAAGATGAACAGTTCGCTAAGTTTATCCAGCTTCTTGCGAAGTACCAAACCGACTCCGGTTTCCGTAATCTCGCCTTCGAGTACACTTTCGTAGTTTTTATCGTAGAACAGACGGACATAGCGGGTTCCGGTTCTATCCAAGCGATATTCCAGAGAGATGTTATCGATGAAAGATTCTGCGTCATTCGTCGCATTCTCACCCGTAGAAACTTTACCTCCGATTACAATCTGGAAACGGTTATTGAAGAGACGTTGTGAATAACGGAAACTGTAATCCGTACGCTTACCACCCGTATCCGACAAATCGTGATCTTCGATACCAACAGAAACGCTGGCATTTTTCAGGTTCCCCATCAATGAGTTGATTTGGCTACTTAATACGGAGTTCAATGCAGAACCCATATTCAGTTTACCCAGTCCACCACCTCCGCCACCAATCGGTCCGGTGCCAAGGTAGGTTTTCATAACCATGATATACAGAGCCTGTTTACCTCTCTCTTCCGCTCCCATAGCCGTCAATTCATTTTGTATGGTTGCGTCTTCGGGGGCAGATACGTCAAAGGCGAAAGAAAGATTATCCAGTCGGTTCTTGACGACGATAGACACATCGAAATTAACCATACGTGTTCCGCCATTCTCTCCTTCGGAGACAGAAGCGCGGATACGGTCGGTTGCTTTGAAGTTCAGCATCGGGTCCATAGGATTTCCCGTCCATTCCACATAGCTGCCGTTGTCGATAGCAAATTCTTTGGCAGCGATGACAGGCAAAGCATATTTCATCAAACCGCCGCTCAACGTATAGCGTCCGGTCAATGTCAGATCTCCTTGCGGAGTATATTTCATTGAGAGGTCACCTCCTCCCTCCAGCTCAACACGATTGTCATTGCTTGCGTCCAAATCGACTTTCAAACGAACGGACGGGTCGATGTGTACCATCATCACCATATCCAGCCCGCCTAAAGAAACGGTCGGCACTTCTTGCTGAACAACCGTCGTGGTGTCACTAAATGAAGTAAAGGTTACCAAACTTCCCAAACGGTCCTGCACAGTCAACGGTGAATCGGTCATTATATAAGAAACATCTGTATTGCCCAACAAGCTCATGTTTCCACGCATGTTCAATCCGTCTAACGGGCCTTTCACCGTTGCCCGGAAGTCAGCATATACTTTTCCGTAAACCAGACTTTCACGGGTACGTTTGGCATCCAGAAGCGTATAGTTCTGCGCCAGCAGATTCAGATTTGCCATCGGCCGGGACATATCTCTGAAATCAACAGATCCGTCAATCGTAAATGGATTCTTTCCTGTTGTATAAATAGCGAACTTATCAAATTCCAAACGATTATTCTTTATCTGCACCGGGCGGTTATCGAACCGGAAGTTAGCACCATACTGCCGGGAAAGGACAGTAACACTATCCAATATCAGTTCGCCATTAATCAAAGGTTGTTCGGTGCTACCGGTAATGTTCAGATTACCATCCATATCACCGGCTAATGTAACCATCTGATCGGGAATGAATACGTTCGCTACACGGAGCGGGAAGTGTTCCAGAGTAGCATTTACTTCCAAACTATCTTTTCCTGTCCGGGTTGGAACCAATTTGCCATCTGCCACCATCACTTCCACATTGTCATGATTCAGATAAGCGTTAAGATATTGTTTCCCTTGTTCGCTCGGCAACCAGGTAGCTCCTAATGTTACATCACCAATTCGTTGACGTTCATAAGTCAGCTCGTCAATAGATGATTCAACCGAGAGTTGAAGATCTTTTTCAGTCTGCACGTAGTGTGCTTCCGCAGAGAATAAACCGGTTATTTCCGGGAAGTAAGGCAGTACTTTGCTCAATTCGGCTAAACTGATTCTTCGGATTTCGACATCAATATTCTGTAAAGAAACAGTGTCCCCCCGCACCGAATGTACACGGAATCCCATTCCTTCATCATCCCACATATCTACATTAGCGTATACACGCATATTCTTATGCACATAAATCCAGTTGTGATTCTCATTAAAATGAAATTTTTGGAAGGCAATAATCGGTTCTTCCGGGATTAATGTGAAAGCTAATCCATCGCCTTTTCCTTGCCCTTCAAACAAAGGACGCGCATTGACACCGAGCAGTACGCCCGTTTCTCCTTTTCCATTCTTAAAATCTACCAGCAGTTCCGCATCCCGGTCACGAATCTCTCCTGTCAGTGTAGTAGAGAAGGAGAATTGCGGATTCTTCGGTCCGTTAATAACACCGGCACGCAATTTCATGAGTGTGGTATCTTGTTTGACTGTAAAGAAAATCGTGTCCAGTTGCAAGGTGTCTACTTTCAAAGCATGAATAGCGGCTTTTCCATTAATTCCCCAATTAGGAGCTGCTCCGAATTTCACAGAAGCATCATGGTAAGCTATCTTTTTAGTAGCCAGAAAATATGCCAAAGGGTTTTCTTGTCCTGCAGAGAAAGAGAAAACTGCCGTCGGTAACGCCTTACGCAGTTCAGCGTGATTCAATGCTTTCTCATCAATCTGCTTCATCAATACATCCACAAAGTGAGTAGATTGGCGAATTAAAGGATTAACGCCGGAACGTGCGTTCAAGTCGAGTTTCATATCTCCGGAAACGAAATGTGCCGAGACTAAATCCCGACGAGCTTCGGCAGCTAAATTAAAAGTAAGCGGACGCTTCATTGGCTGTGGCATGATTCCTAATTCATGTAAATCCAGTTGAGTGACATTAACCGTTATCTTACCATCAGGATAACTGTGCGCCAAATTATATTCCGCATCGGTTGTCATTTTCAATAAAGCATTGTCACTTGTCAGATGTGCGGTGACCAGTGCGCCTTTAAGGTCTCCTGTCAAATTAAGATTGGAGAGATGATATTTTGCATAATGAAGCTGATCTAATGAAAGATTCAGTTTGGCAAAAGAATGATAAGACATGACATCCAGTCCACGACCATTAGCCGCAGCCGAAAGAGACAGTTCGTAGATAGAATCTTTCGGAAGGAAGTTATGGAGTTGCAGATTGTCTATCTTCAGATCAGCTTTGTAAACTTCGGTAGATGTATTTAATGCTGCATTCACGTCCATAGCTCCTTTCCCCTCTTTCAGACGGAGGCCTGCTTTATATTCAGGACCTTTGATATCAACTTTCGCCACCAGATTCATGCTGTCAGGGACTACAATCGTACCATTGGGAGCCTCTCCTAACAGAGCGGTCAGGAAGTTCAAATTTTGAGTTGTCATTTTCAGCCCAATGGTTCCGGTACGAGTCAGGCTGTCAGCCAGGTTTTCTATCATACCGCCGCCTTCTAAAGCAAAAGCACCCGGCAAGTCTACCGTAAAACGGGAAATCTGCATTTGTTTCAAGTTACCGTCCGTACCGGCACGAATGACAAGCGGACGAAATGGATAGGCTTCTTTAAAGCTATCAGGCAATCCTCCTGCAAATAACATAACATCTTCTTTGCCGATATAGGCATTGAGATTGGCGGACAAACGTCCTGTAGTCGGGATGTTGACAAGTTCCCAATAAGTATGGGCAGATAAATCGATTTCAGAATGAGGGGTTTTTAGTTTTAAACCGGGAACACTAATGATTGAATCGTTAGAGTATGCTCTACCTGTCAGTGAAACAACACTTAATCCGGAACGTTCATTCATTGTAAACTCACGAATGACCGCATTCATGTCCCTGCCTTTATACAACAGGGAATCCAAAGCGATGCGAACATCACGAACGGCAATATGGGAAGCATCAAAACCTTCTATTGGTTGCGCAGTTCCTGTATCATAACTGGCGGAAGTTCCCGACAACAGAAACTTCTTCAAACCATAAAACTGATTTTTCAAATCAGCCTGTGCATCATCAATAGCAGCCTCCCCGATATGAGCTGCCATCCGCATGGAATCAACAGGAAGTTGCATACTGAATGATACATTCTTTAATTTCAACTGATGAAGATCCACTTTCCAGTTTACAGGAGCAGAGGCTGTGGTATCTTTAGGAGTGGTGGTAGTATCATTCATCAGCAACTGCACATGGGTATCAGACAGTTCGGCCTGATTGATAATCGCTATTTCATTGGACAAGTCAACACCATGGCTTTGCAGGAAGAAACGTCCTAAAACGCCTTTAATCTTCATTCCTTCCATCAAATTGGCTGAATTAACGGCTACCCGGCTCAAAGTGACTTCATCCACTTCGACTTTTCCTTTTATTAACGGCCATGCCTGCACACGGACATTCAGGCTTTCCAAAGACAAAAGAGTATCCGGCTGTTGAATAACCTCTACGCCACGAACCAACAGATTAAGCGGGAAACGAAGGTCTATCCGTTCCACCTGAATCTGCATACCGGTTGCCTTAGAGGCGTATGCAGTAACCTCCCGACGCAAAAGATTCTGAACGGGAGGAACATAAAGCAATACCATTAGTATTACAAAGAGTATTATAGGAGTAAGCAGTATCCAGCTTACCCAGCGTATCCATTTTCGTTTCATGTAAAATGTGTCAGTGTAAATAAGGTGACACAAAGTAAACAAATTATTTTGAAAAAAGGTTTGGCTAATAGTAAGAAAGATACAGATACTAGCCAAGGAGTAGAAGAAAATAGCTTATCGGGTATTTTTCATCACTATCAAATAGCGTTCTGCCTCACTTATGACTTTACGGACAGCCTCTAATATATTAAGTGTCGTTTCTTCTATTTTTTCCGAGAACTTTTCTCCACGACAAGCTTCCAGCCACTTTAATGGAGTTATGGTTTCATCCGCTCCAATCATTGTAAAGAGAGGGAGGAGCTTATGCGCCATAGCAGCTATCCCGTCCACCTCTTTATCGTTCAGCGCTTGTTGCATCCGTTCGATATTCTTACCTGTTTCTTCAATAAAAGTCTGAATAATGGAGGATGCCGCTTCCGGATCGTCTTCAGAATAAGCAGTAAGTGCAGAGAAATTTATTCCGGCTGTTGCCATATCTTCTGTGATATGCGCTTCATCAGCCGAAAGTTGCCCTTCATTTACCGTCATCAATAATTCTTTTACTGTAAACGGTTTATGCAGACAACCGGCAAAGCCATGTTCATGTAAAGCAGCCTTATCCATTTCGCTACGGGCGGTCACAGCAATGACGGGGATTGTTTTTGCTTGTGGTATATTAGAAGCCCGCAATAATTTCACCAAATCAAAACCGTTAATGGCAGGCATTTGTATATCTGTCAGCAATACATCGAAGACGGAAGAGCGAAGCTGTTCAATCAACTGCTCCAGCTGTTCACAACATACCGCATCGATACCATGTTGTTTCAACATGGCAGCAGTCAGATTCAACTGAATCTTATCGTCATCGATCAAAAGAACACGGATGACTTTCATCGGAGGAATCGCGGCCGCCCCCTCTGTTGTATCCGCATTTTCGCTTTCAGTAGATTCACTTTCCGCAATGGATTTACCTACCGGATAAAGAGGCATAGTTACAGTAAAACAGCTTCCTTTTCCTAATGTGCTTTGCACGTCAATAGTTCCCTCAAGCAAGGTTACCAGTTTCTTCACAATAGAGAGTCCGAGTCCGAAACCTTCCTCTCCCTGCGCACCGGAAAGACGTGTAAACTCCTGAAAGATACGTTCACGATCTTCTAATGCCATTCCTTTTCCTGTATCGGCGATGGCGATGGTTAACTTAGAAGAATCATAACCGGCTGTCAGGCTAATCTCTCCTTTTTGAGTAAACTTTACGGCATTAGACAAAAGGTTGTTCACTATTTGCCGGAGTCGCAAAGGATCACTGATGTATCTTCCGTTTAGTTCCGGGGCGACGTGACATTGCAAGGCTAAACCTTTGGCAGCGGTCAAAGGTTCGAAACTGACATAAATTTCGTCGAACAGCTGGGAAGGGTTAAAGGTTACACGGTTCACTTCCGCTTTATTGAGATCGAGCCGATGGAAATCGAGCAAGTCACTGACTAGTTTCAACAAATGTTCCGAAGAGCTTTTCATATTGTCGAGGTAGAAACGTTGCCGTTCATCTTCTGTCAGCCGGGACAGAAGTTCGGTATATCCCATGATTGACCCCAGCGGCGCCTTAAAGTCGTGGGTAATGGCCAGCATTAATTTCTCACGGGCAACAAGCAAATCTTCCGCGCGTTTATTCGCCACCTCCAATTGCTGACGATAACGGTTGCTGCGAGAGATATCCCGCATAATCAATATCAGGAAAAAAGCAGATAATAGTACGGCACCAACCGCGATACCGCCGATGATACGTGCCGACCGCATCCTCACTTCCTGTTGAAGTTCGGCATCCTGACGGGCACGCAGGGTCATTTCTTCCTCATATTGTTTAATCAGACTATCCATTCGTGCCGTCAACTGCGTATTCATCCGCTGGTACTTCGTACTGGTACGCCGGATGGTTTTCCTCCGTTGCAGCCGTTTTTCTTCGGTAGCCATGCGGATTTTCTGTTGAAGAGAATCTTTAGAGGTAGTCGGTTGGAGAATGGTATCAGTGGCTACTTCCAGCGATGTATTAACTAATACGGCACTGTCTTGTTTAGAAGGGGAAAACACTTCGGCGAGCCGTTTGAAGAATCCCTTCTTTTTAGGAGTAGTTATTAACGAGTCACGCTTGGTAATGACCCGATGTTGTACCCGTTGCTGGGTAATGACAGAATCTTGTTCGGAAATGATTTCTTCAATCTCCGAAGCAGAGAGAAGGCTGTCGTTTGCTTCACTTAACACCCGCAACATCTGAATCGTGTTTTGATCTTTCTCGTGGAGAAGGGTCAATAGACTATCAGTTCTTAAGTTCTGCTGATCGTCGGCTGCCGACAATGCTTCCATCTCACGATGTACAAACACCAGCGAGAAAAGGAGGATCGCCAGTAACAAAGTGTAACCGGCGGTTATTTTCAACTTTGTAAAACGGAAGGAAGCCATTGGGATAAAAGTTTTAAGTATTAAGTATTAGGTTTTGGGGTGGGGTTCGGGGAGTTTTGTCATGTAGTGGAAACGCCACCAGAGCATTAGTCCCGCACTCGTCAGACCAAAAGGAAATGCCATCCAGACACCTACTATCCCCCATCCCATTACAAAGCCGCAGAAATATCCTACGGGAAGCGAAATAACGAAATAGGCGATAAAGGCGATAACCATCATTAGTTTTACATCTGAAATTCCACGCAAAGCATTGGCGAAAGTGATTTGAAGCCCGTCGCCAAACTGATAGACAAGGAAAGGAAAAATTAAAGATGTCACCATAGCAACCACTTCCTGGCTGTCGGTAAACCAGCTTCCCAAGTAATTCCGGCAAAGGAAGACAATCAAGGAAAGCACGACACCCAATGTCATCATCAGATGAAAACCGGCATAGGCGGAACGGCGTACATTGACGATGTCGTTCTGCCCTTTGAAATTACTGACACGAACAGCAACAGCAGCCCCCATACCGTAATACATCATAAAGGTAAACTGCGAAATAGCCAACATCACCTGATGAGAAGCCAAAGCGATCGTACCTAGCCAACCGATCATGATAGCACTCAAACTAAAGGAGGCTGTCTCCATTCCCATCTGGAAAGCAATCGGCCATCCTAGTCCATTCAAGCGTCCAAATACAGCGCGTGACCATCCTAAACGGAAAAAGCCAATCTTATAACGGACGAAACGCGGACTACGCATAAAGATGATTATAAATACAATCACCATCACAATACGCGAAAACAGCGTACTGATACCTGCTCCCAACAAACCTAATTCAGGCAATCCGAGTTTACCGTAAATCAGGATATAGTTTCCTATGATATTCAAGACATTTCCTCCAAGCAATATCCACATGGCGGTTTGGGTATCCGTTATTCCGTCTGTGAATTGCTTGAATCCATTGAAAAGCATGACAAACACTAATGAAGCAAGCAAAACAAGGTAATACGGTTTAATCAGAGGAATCAATTCTTCCGGCTGTCCGAGATGCTCTATATTCAGATAAAGAACGGTCATACATATAGTCAGCAGCAACGCAACCATCAGGTTTGCCAGCAAACTGTTGCGCAATGCCTGTCCGGCAGGAGCATACTGATGAGTCCCATACAACCCTCCTACAATGGGAGTCAGTCCATACGAAAACCCTGTACTGAAAATAATCGCCAGATTAAACACATTATTTACGAAGGAAGCTGCTCCCAGCTCAATCGTACTATGATGCCCGATCATTAATGTATCAGCAAATCCGAGAACGATCACTCCTATTTGCCCGATCACAATCGGTAGTCCGAGAAAAATTAGTGCTTTGTAATGCTCTTTATATGTACTATAAATATGTCTCATTTACTTTTCCGTTACCTAAACGTATCTCCATTTTCAGGCAAAGGGGCTTTCCCCTTTCACTGATAAATTATAAAAAAGAGAGAATTTAATTTTGTTGTTTCTTATAGTAAAGTACAACTCCGTTCTCCTTCCGGAAAGCGGATTGGGCTACTGTCCGCAATTGTTCCGCCGTGACAGAACGATAACGTTCTACTTCTTTTTCCATGTCTTCCGCCCGGCCAAGCAATTCGAACCAGGCCAGGTTGGTTGCCACATTCAAATAATTGATGTTGCCGAATATCTGGGTAGACTCAAATTTGTTCTTCACTTTTTCCAGTTCCTGTTCGTCAACCAATTCTTGCTGCAACAGTTCCAGTTCTTCCCGCACTGCCGCTTCCGCCTGTTCCAGGGTGACACCTGCCGAAGGTTTACCACTAATATGGAATAACCCCGCATCTACACTGCCTGAAATATAGGCATCTATGCTCGAAAATAATTGTTTCTGTTGTACCAAACGCTGGTTCAATCGACTGGAGCGCCCATTGCTCAACACATCCGACAAAATATCAAATGCATAATAATCCGGATGCCGATGGTCGGGCATGTGATAGGCCATAAACAAAGCATCGAGAGGCACATTTCTCTCTACCGTCAGCCGCCGTTCTTCTGTCTGTTCCTGTTCTTGTGGCAGGTTCCGCAAAGGAACTTCCCGATGAGGAATAGAAGCGAACCATTTTTCCGTCAAAGCAACTGCCTCTTCGAAAGAGATATTGCCGGTCACAGCCAATATTGCATTATTAGGAGCATAAAAACGGAAAAAGAATGCCTTTACTTCTTCCAGCGTAGCATTGGCAATATGCGACAACTCTTTTCCGATCGTAGGCCATTGATAAGGATGCGTCTGATAAGCCAGAGGGCGCAAAAGATGTCCGACATCTCCATAAGGCTGGTTCAAACAACGCTGTTTGAATTCTTCCATGACCACTCCCCGCTGTACCTCCAGGCTCCGTTCGCTAAAGTCAAGACTCAACATCCGGTCGGATTCCAGCCAAAAGCCGGTTTCTACGTTCTGACGAGGTACAGTGAGGTAGTAATTGGTTATATCATTATTCGTCCAGGCATTATTCTCTCCACCCGCCAATTGAAGCGGCATGTCATAATCGGGAATATTCACCGACCCTCCGAACATCAGGTGTTCGAACAGATGGGCAAAGCCGGTATGCTCGGGATCTTCGTCGCGAGCTCCCACATTATATAATATATTAAGGGCAACCATCTGCGTACTCTCGTCCTGCGAATGTACCAGACGTAACCCATTATCAAGAATATGCCTGTTGATTTTCATACGATTCAGTCAAGTATTGTCACCTTTGTTATCTTTACATCTTCTTCGGGACGGTCGCTGCGGTCTGTTTTCACCTGCTGGATTTTATCCACAATGTCCATACCTTTCACCACTTCGCCAAACACAGTATATTCGCCATCCAAATGCGGAGTACCACCCACCGTGGTGTAGGCTTCAATCTGTTCCGGAGTGAAATGGAATTCCGGTTCTTTGGCAGCCATCTCCTGTGCCTGTGCAAACAGTTTTTCCTGCAAATCATAAAGACCGTTTTCATCGTTTGCTTTCCGCATCTTATAGATTTCCTTCATGTGTTTCTGTGCCAGTGTATTGAAAATAACATTTATCTTATTCTCATTCATCTGGCTTTCCATTCCCAGCAGAGTAGAGTCGTTAAACACTTTACCTGTCACGATATAGAACTGGCAACCGGAAGATTCCTTCTTCGGGTTCACGTTATCCCCCTGGCGGGCAGCGGACAGGGCACCTTTCTTATGGAAATATTTAGGATATACAAATTCAGCGGGAACAGTATAACCTACGTCTCCGGTACCCAGCATTTTTCCTTTCGGCGCATTTTTTGAGTCCGGATCACCCGCCTGAATCATAAAATCTTTGATAACACGGTGAAACAGTGTACCTTCATAAACTCCGTCCTTCACCAGTTTGATAAAATTATCACGATGTCTCGGTGTCTCATTGTACAGTTTCACCTCAATGTCTCCTAAAGTTGTTTCAATCTTTACCAACGTTTCTTTATCCATGTCTCCTCCTTTTTTTGTTCCGGTTTTGCAGGCAGTAAGTCCGCAAAACGATATGGTTAATATGATCAATAGAATCTTTTTCATAACACTTTTATTTAATTTAAGTTTGCAAATATACCACTTTCACCCAAAACCTCTTACCTTTGTGACTTAAAAGAATCAAAACCTGACATGATGAGCTCCATATTGATCGTTGAAGATGATATCACTTTTGGAATGATGCTAAAAACCTGGTTAGGAAAAAAGGGCTTTGAAGTATCATCAGTGAGTAATATTGCCCGTGCCCGGAAACATATCGAAAGCCAAAACGTCGATCTGGTTCTATCAGACCTGCGGCTACCCGACCATGAAGGCATTGATCTACTGAAATGGATGAACGAACAAGGCATGGACATTCCTTTGATTATCATGACCGGCTATGCGGATATACAATCTGCCGTGCAAGCTATGAAACTAGGAGCACGTGATTATATCGCCAAGCCGGTGAATCCGGAAGAGTTACTGAAGAAAATCTCTGAATGTTTACAGTCCGGAGAAACTCCCGCTACTCATCACACAGCTAAATCGTCTTCTAAAAAAGGCTCTTCTACCTCATCGAAAGATTCAACAGAAAACAACCGTGCTTATCTGGAAGGAGAAAGTGACGCAGCCAAGCAACTCTACAATTATGTAGGTTTGGTAGCTCCGACCAATATGTCCGTCCTTATCAACGGCTCCAGCGGAACTGGAAAAGAGTATGTGGCACACCGTATTCACCAACTTAGCAAACGAAGCGATAAGCCGTTTATTGCCGTAGATTGTGGCTCTATCCCGAAAGAACTGGCGGCTTCCGAGTTTTTCGGTCATGTAAAAGGGTCGTTTACAGGTGCGTTGACTGATAAAACCGGTGCTTTCGTTGCTGCCAACGGAGGTACTATCTTTCTGGATGAAATCGGGAATCTTAGTTACGAAGTGCAGATACAACTGCTTCGTGCTCTGCAAGAGAGAAAAATACGTCCGGTAGGCTCTACACAGGAGATATCGGTAGATATTCGTTTGGTATCCGCCACCAATGAGAACCTGGAACAGGGTATTGAGAAAGGTACTTTCCGTGAAGATCTTTACCATCGCATCAATGAATTTACCCTCCGGATGCCCGATCTGAAAGAACGGAAAGAAGATATTCTACTCTTTGCCAACTTCTTCCTCGACCAGGCAAACAAGGAACTGGATAAACACCTGATTGGTTTTGACGCGAAAGCATCACAGGCTTTATTGAATTATCATTGGCCGGGAAATTTACGCCAAATGAAGAACATCGTCAAAAGAGCGACTTTATTGGCACAAAGCAGTTTCATCACTTTACTGGAACTGGGAACCGAGCTTTTAGAAACTCCTACATTGAGTAGCACTAGTATTGCACTACGCAATGAAGAGACTGAAAAAGAGCATATTCTGGAAGCACTGCGCCAAACCGGGAATAATAAAAGCAAAGCGGCACAATTACTGAATATTGACCGGAAGACATTATATAATAAACTGAAATTATATAATATAAATCTATAACCTTGTAGATTTACCGGCGTAATCCGCTGTCTCCCCAATTAGCTGCACCTTTTCCAGCACTTTTGTTGAAAACATTATTTCAGTGTAGTTTTCACCACAGATGACACAGAGGGTACAGAAGAGAATTTTGTTCATGACTGCACGGTTGGTTATGAATCAAACTAGCGGCAGTTTGATTCTTTTCAAAAATCATGGTAAAATAAAGTATATCAACTTCTCTGTCAACTTAGAAATAAAAGTTTACTTTTGCCTTCCACAAGTTTCACAGACTCGTAAGTTGTAGTATGACAGATGTTTGCTGTGATTTAATGACCTCGTTTTAGCTTTTCACACCCTTCACACTCTAACGAAAAGCTCCCCCGGTTCAAACAAAAGCTTAGGCGTTTCCTTATATGGAAGGATATAAGAAGATGAATATGACCGTATAACAGATTGAAATAGGTAAGCATTCGGCCTCGCCCGTATTTCTCTCCAAGCTATAATAAAGTCAAAAGCCAAACGAAGCATGTCTGGCTTTTGACTTTATTTATCTTTCTTGTTTATCCTTTCCAATTAAATGGCAGTAAATCGGCGTAGTCGTTTTTCTTTTCTCTTTCATTCTCCTGTACCCTAATCAACACGTCCTGCATCCATAGTTTTGGGTTCACCTTATTTTCCCTGCAACATCCCATCAGTGAAAAGAATATTGCCGCTGCATGTGCCGCTTCATGTGAACCGGAGAAAAGAGTGTTTTTTCTGTTCAAAGTCAATGGCCTTATAGAGCGCTCCACTGGATTATTGTCAATGCAGAACTGTGCATCGTTGACATATCCGGACAGTTGTTCAAAACGTGTGTACATATAGAATATGGCCTTGGCAATAGGCGATTTCTCAACCGTATGTTCATACTCCTGCCTGCACCATTTTTCCAGTCCTTTGATAATAGGGTACGATTCTTCCCGGCGAAGCCTTACTACAGCTCCGCCTTCCAGATGTCCTATCCTGATTTTCTCCTCCACAGCATACAGTCTGCCTATTTGTTCAAGTGCATGCCTTGCTCTAGGAGGATCATTTCCTTCCGCTTCCACAAACTTGCGCCTGACGTGTGCCCAGCAGCACAGGTGCAACTTTCCGGGTAGTGTGTCGAACTCATCATATACTGCAAAGCCGTCACTCTGTACCACCCGAACCTGTCCTGCCAGCAGCGTGTCTATTCCGCTGCTGCCACGTCCCTTGTGATATTCAAAGAATGGGGTATGGAACCGGGGCAGATAGAAGTTCCACATATACCCGCGGTGAAGAGCACCGGGCCGGTCGCTTTCAAGTACGGGATGGGGTGTCTCATCGGCCATGACGTAATAGCTGTCCTTGACCAGTTCACGAAGCTCATTATAGATTGGCTCCAGACGCTGTGCGGCAGCCATCATCCAGTTACTTACGGTAGAAGGACTCAGATGGATGCCTTCACGCTCAAAGATGTCCAGTTGTCTGTACAGAGGCAGGTGGTCGTAATATTTGGCGGTAGCAATGTGTGACAGTACACTTTCCGACGCATTGCTGTGGGGATGTGCCATTACGGGCATGGGAGCAGTTATGATACGACCGTCGGCGAGCCGGTATTTAGGGCGGATGATGCGTCTCACATAGAATCGGGCGGGACTGACGGCATATTGTTCGCTCACTTCCTCTCCCAGCTTCGCCGCTCCCTCCAACGAAAGGCCTTCCGGCATGGGAATGATAATCTCTTCACGGGGAAGGGACGGGTCGATGGGCTTACGGGCGTGGGGAGTAATCTTTTTGGTGAAGCTCTTACGGAAACGGTTGTAGCCATTCTCCGATTTGGCAGATTTCTCAGCTGTTTTCTGTTCTTCCGCTACCGGGTCATTGACATCGGACGGAGACTCAAAACAGATGCTCAACTGGCCGGCATCTTCGGGAAGATGGCGTTTTTCACTGGATTTACCCCATAAACGGCGTGTCAAGTCAGCCAATTTCCATC
>OGXJ01001641.1_pt1 | contig 16356 bp, 14 predicted proteins | sample 1576231 | NCBI WGS metagenome assembly OGXJ01 (sample SAMEA3541539, study PRJEB24748) | human gut metagenome | biome: human gut; feature: human-associated habitat; material: faeces | place: China | collected 2012
GAAGGACAGGGGCGACAGACAACAAACGACGCATCAGGATCTCCCGCTACGCTTATGCCTGCCTATGAAAAAATGTTGCAACATACTGCCCCTCACCTGGCAGAAAAGCTCAGCTAATGGATGTATAATGTTTACTGATAAAACACTCCTTATCACCGGCGGCACCGGTTCTTTTGGCAAGAAATGCATCGAAGTCATCCTGAGAAACCACAAGCCCAGGCGGCTTATCGTGTTTTCCCGGGATGAACTCAAGCAGTTCGAGATGCAGCAGATCTTTTCCCCGGAAAAATACGACTGCATGCGCTATTTCATCGGTGACGTGCGCGACAGGGAGCGCCTGTACCGGGCCTTTCGTGGTGTGGACTATGTCATCCATGCGGCGGCTCTCAAGCAGGTGCCGGCGGCGGAATACAATCCTACGGAGTGCATCCGTACCAATATTGGCGGTGCGGAAAATATCGTCAATGCCGCGGCCGACTGCGGCGTGAAAAAGGTGGTGGCCCTGTCCACAGACAAGGCTGTGGCCCCGGTCAATCTCTACGGTGCCACCAAGCTCTGCTCGGACAAGCTCTTCATCGCGGCCAATGCCTACACGGCCTGCGATACGGTATACTCCGTGGTGCGCTACGGTAATGTCATGGGCAGCCGCGGCAGTGTCATCCCCTTCTTCATCAAGAAGCGTGACGAAGGCGGCCCCCTGCCCATCACGGATACCCGCATGACCCGTTTCTGGATCACGCTGGAGCAGTCCGTGCACATGGTGCTGCGCTCTTTTGAGCTGGCCGGCGGCGGCGAGGTACTCGTGCCCAAGATTCCCAGCATGAAGATCACGGACCTTGCCGAAGCCATCGCTCCCGGCATGGCAACTGTCGAAGTGGGGATCCGCCCCGGCGAAAAACTGCACGAAACCATGATCACGGCCGAGGACTCCCGCCATACCATTGACATCGGTCAGTATTACGTCATCAAGCCGGAGACCTTTGCCTATCGTGGCCCTGAGGGGACGCCCGTGCCCGAAGGTTTCAGCTATAATTCCGGTACCAACGAAAGCTGGCTGACCGTTCCTGAACTGCGCACCACCCTGAAAGAACAGGGGTTTGACATCCGCTAGCCATGAGTACTTCTCATTTTATCCCTTATGGTCGGCAGACCATCGACGATGACGATATCGCGGCCGTGGTCGACGTGCTGCGTTCGGACTGGCTGACCACCGGCCCGGCTGTGGAACGCTTCGAGGCGGATATTTGCGCCTATACCGGTGCTCGGCATGGCGTGGCTGTCAGCAATGGCACTGCGGCCCTGCATGCGGCCATGTTTGCCCTGAACATCGGCCCCGGCGACGAAGTCATCGTTCCGCCCATGACCTTTGCGGCCTCGGCCAACTGTATCTTGTATCAGGATGGCACACCGGTCTTTGCCGATGTGGACGCCGAAACCCTGCTTATAGATCCTGCGGCCGTGGAAGCGGCCATCACGCCGCGCACCAAAGCTATCATCGCTGTAGACTATGCCGGTCAGCCCTGCGACTGGGATGCCCTGCGTGCCATTGCGGACAGACATCATCTGGCTCTTGTAGCCGACGGCTGCCATGCCCTAGGCGCGTCCTTCAAGGGACGCAGGGTGGGCACCCTGGCCGACATCACGGTGTTCAGCTTCCATCCGGTCAAACACATCACCACCGGCGAAGGTGGCATGGCCGTGACCAGTGACGCACAGCTAGCGACACGCATGCGGGCCTTTCGCGGGCACGGCATCACCACCACGGCCAGCCAGCGCGAAAAATCCGGAGCCTGGTTCTATGAAATGACCGAGCTGGGCTACAATTACCGCATCACGGACTTTCAGTGCGCGCTGGGCAGTTCGCAGCTCAAAAAGCTGGACGCCTGGATAGACAGGCGCAATGAACTGGCCCAGGCCTACGAGGCTGCGCTGGCAGGGCAGACCAGCATCCGGCCGCTCAAATGCCGGGAGGACGTCCGCCACGCCTACCATCTTTACGTGGTACGTACCCCTGAGCGCGATGCCCTGTTCCGCCATCTGCGTGCCAGCGGCATCGGCGCCAATGTGCATTATGTGCCTGTGCACCTGCACCCCTACTACCGCAACGTCGTCGGTACGCGAGAAGGCCTCTGCCCCGTAGCTGAGGCCGCTTACCGGGAGATTCTTACCCTGCCGCTCTGGCCGGGGATGACGGAAGATAACATACAGACCATCATGAGGACCACTACATGCGTAAACTGAGTGAACAAGAACAGTTTTGGGCCGGTGAGTTTGGAGACGAATATATCTCCAGGAACTCACTGGAAGCAATTATTGGCCCTGATATCGCCATGTGGTCTGATATTTTAAAATACTGCTCGCAGCGCCCTGAAACAGCTTTTGAAATGGGTTGCAATATTGGGGCGAACCTTTGCGCATTAAAAAGTATTATTCCCAGCATAAAACTTACTGCTGTTGAAATAAATACAAAAGCAGCAGCTCTGGCAAAAGAAAATACTGGAGAAAATATTTTTAATTGTTCAATTATTGATTTTGAACAAGACAGTAATTATTTCGATTTAGTTTTTTCTTGTGGAGTCATGATTCATATAAATCCTGAACAGCTTCCTGCCAGCTATAAAAAGCTCTATCATCTTTCCCGGCAGTATATTCTGATTAATGAGTATTATAATCCCTCTCCGGTCGCCATTTCCTATCGTAACCATCAAAATAAGCTCTTCAAGCGTGACTTTGCTGGTGAAATGATGGACATGTTTCCAGATTTGAAGCTTGTTGCCTATAACTTCATATACCATCGAGATACCGTCTTCCCCAAGGATGACTGTACCTGGTTTTTGCTGGAAAAAACGAAATAGAGGAGCTAAGAATGAATACTATCCGAACTTGCAAGAAATGTGGTTTTATTCTGGGAACACGCCCGGGGTTACTCGAACAGGATGGTATCTGCCAAGCTTGTCTCAATATTGAAGATAAAAAAAATATTGATTTTGCAGCGCGGCAACAATGGCTCTCTCAGTATCTTAAGGAATGTCCTAATAAAGGTAAGTATGATTGTGTCGTCGGAGTTTCAGGCGGCAAAGATTCCCATATGATCGTCTATCGACTTATGCATGATTACGGAATCAAAAAACCTCTACTCGTCTCTGCTGTCGATGAATTTACCATGACAGAGGCAGGGAAGTATAACAGAGATAATATTTCAAGGCATTTTGGGGTAGACCATATCTATTTTCGGTATAGCCACGGTGAATTCTGCGAGCAAGCACTGACAGGATTCAAGGAAAACCTTAATCCGCTACGATGGTTTGAGGATCAACTTTATAAAGCGCCTTTCGAAATTGCGAAAAATTTTGGTATTAATACAGTTTTCATGGGAGAGAACAGCGCTTTTGAATATGGCTCTGCAAAACAGCTTGATATTTTTTGTCCGCTCTCTGATGAAGAAACAAAAGTTATTTTCCTTGGGGCAATCTATCCATACTCTACAGCAGACTCGCTTGCGATTGCCCAAAAATGCGGATTCCGAGATCTCACTTACTATAATGAGTGGTATCGTCAAGGTTCCACTGAGCAGTATGCCCAAATAGATTCTATTGGTTATCTCGTACATATCTGGTGCAAATTTCCTAAATTTGGTTTTCAGCGTGTTTCAGATATGGCATGCCGACACGTCAGAGAAGGCTTAATGACAAAAGAGCAGGCTCTCCAGTTAATTCGGGACAGGGATTATATCCTCGACCCTGCCGCCAAGGCTGATTTTTGCCGCACTCTTGAAATCTCCCATCAAGACTTTGATGATACCGTAGAAAAATATACCAACTACAACTTACTCTATAAGGATTGTAATAATAATCTTAGACGACTTGATTTTAAATAGCCATGTCAAAAGATCTTTGTATCATCACTGCTCGTGGTGGCTCAAAAAGAGTCCCTCGCAAAAATATTCGCCATATCGCAGGGCGTCCACTCGTAGCATGGCCTACCTCTGCTGCCACTGCCTCTGGGCTATTTCAGCATGTTTTGATATCTACTGAAGATATTGAAATTGCACAGGCGGCACAACGTGCAGGAGCCGAGTACCCTTTTGCTCGCCCTATAGAAGTGGCTGATGACTTTTCCACAACTGCTGATGTTTTGCGAACAGTCCTCCAGCAATGGAAAGAACATAGTGGGTATCTCCCTGCTTTTTGCTGCTGTTTATATGGTACATCTGTTTTTGTGACTAAAGACCAATTACGGAGTGCCAGAGAGCTACTTTCCACTACGGAACTGGCTCTCGCTGTCTCGGAGTATCCCCATCCGATACAAAGGGCATTAAAAAGGAATGAGGAAGGATCTACTGATTACATTCACCCTGAATTTATAAATACACGGACGCAAGATCTCGAAAAAAGCTATCATGATATTGGTTTATTTTACTATTTTTCCGTAGAAGCTTTTTTGCGACATGGGGGACGCAGTTTTGGTCCTTTGCAAAAAAAGTCTCTCATTGTGCCGAGAACATCTTCTGTTGATATAGACTCTGAAGAAGATCTTGCTTGGGCGAATCTCCTTGCCCAATATAATGGATTAGGAAAGTGAATCCATGCTTGCTCATCCGTGCCGACGCCGCTCCGCGCATGGGAACCGGTCATGTCATGCGCTGCCTTGCGCTGGCTCAGGCAGCCCGCAGAGAAGGGCTGGACGTGCACATGATTTGCCGTCTTGGTGTCGACTGGCTGCGAGAACGCCTGGCACGAGAGGATATTCCCTTGCATTGCCTGCAGGATATGCCGCCTGTGACGGAGGATCCCGATGAGCTTCTGCAGCAACTTCAGGCGGGCAGTCTGCCAGCTCCAAGGACGACAGAAACTCCTGTCTGGGTTGTCCTGGACGGCTACCACTTCGACACAGCCTGCCAGCTGACCGTCATGCGGGCTGGGTATCGACTGCTGGTCATCGACGACTATGCGCATTTGCATGAATACTATTGTGATGTTCTATTAAACCAGAATATCGGTGCGGAGCTGCTGACATATCGGGGGAGTATTGGTCGCAAATTGCTGGGCCTTGATTATGTCCTGCTTCGGCAGGAATTTTGGGATGCCCAGAAAAAAGCACAACAGCGTACCAGACCAGCGCAGCCCCAGAAGATCCTGGTGACTCTGGGAGGCGGTAACTTCATAGAATATCTGGAAAAGATAGCGGCGGCCATGCTTCTGCCGGAACTGGCAGGGTGCACGATTCGAGTCATACAGGGAGCCATGAATGCAGATCGCATCCGGGCGGCTTTTGAACAGTGCCCGGCACAGATGGAGATTCTGCCCCGAGTAGATGACATGCCATCGCTGTTACTCGACACAGACTTGTGCATCACAGCGGGAGGATCTACCTGTTGGGAGTTATGTTGCTTTGGAGTACCCTTTCTGACGGTGGAAGTAGCGGAAAATCAGCACGAAATCATTTTGAATTTACAAAAGAAGGGTATAGCCAACCTCTTTTCCACGCAGCAATTCATAATAACTTGTACAAAACTACCGAAGACATCTTTTAAGTTTAATAAAAATACAACTCTAAACACCTTAAAAGCATTATGAATATTTTATTTCTTGGCCCAGAGTGTATCAGCATACAGCGTGCACTTGAACGAAGCGGGCACCATTTTTGGCGCACAGAGGAACATATTACCCCAGAATTTATTATAAAAAAAAATTTTACATTTGCTATAAGCTATAGATATAGAAAAATTATAAAAAAAGATATTATTGAAGTATTTAATGGTCGACTGATAAACTTACACATTTCACTTCTGCCCTGGAATAAGGGAGCAGATCCCAATCTCTGGAGCTGGCTGGAGAATACTCCAAAGGGAGTTACTATTCATAAAATTGATGAAGGGTTGGATACTGGCGACATCCTTGTTCAACAACAGATTTTTTTTGATGAAGAAAAGGAAACGTTAAAAACGTCCTATGAAAAGCTCTCCGATGCCATCGAAAATCTTTTTATTAATAATATGAAAAAAATACTTACATCTAGTATCATCGGAAAAATGCAACAGGAAAAGGGAACTTTCCATTTTTCAAAAGACAAAGAACCATATCAAGAATTATACAATAAGCTTGGATGGGACACACCCGTACGCAACCTGATTGGTAAAGCTGAGAAAAAGCCATGAAACATTTTTCTTTAATAAAGAATAATAACTGTTATATCATAGCTGAAGTTTCCGCTAATCATAACGGCAGTATTGAACGCGCTGAGGCTATTATCCGCGCTGCGGCAGATGCCGGTGCCAATGCCGTCAAATTGCAGACCTATACGGCAGACACCCTGACCATTCCCTGCGACAATGAGTACTTCCGTATCAAGGGAACGCTGTGGGAAGGCAAGACACTGTACGACCTCTATCAGGAAGCCTACACGCCGTGGGAATGGCAGCCCCGTCTCAAGGCTCTGGCCAATGACCTGGGCATGGACTGCTTTTCCACCCCTTTTGACGCCACGGCCGTGGATTTTCTGGAAAAAATGAACGTCCCCTGCCATAAGGTGGCATCTTTTGAAGTGGTGGATATTCCCCTGCTCAAAAAAATTGCTTCCACCGGCAAACCAGTCATCATGTCCACCGGCATGGCCAGTCTGGCGGAAATAGACGATGCAGTGACGACCCTTCGTGAGAACGGAACCACTGAGATTGCCCTGCTCAAGTGCACAAGCGCCTACCCCGCTCCGCCAGAAGAAGCCAATTTACGCACCATCCCCCATCTGGCGCAGGCCTTCAACTGTGTGGCCGGCCTTTCAGACCACACGCTGGGGAGTGCCGTGGCCGTAGGTGCTGTGGCTGTGGGTGCACATATTATCGAAAAGCACTTCACCCTTGCCCGCGCCGATGGTGGTCCGGACAGTGCTTTCAGCATGGAACCTCATGAGTTCAGACAGATGGTGCAGGATATCCGCACGGTAGAAAAAGCACTGGGAACTGTCTGCTATGCGCTGACACCCAAGCAGAGAGAAAGCAAGGTCTTCCGTCGCTCTCTTTTTGTGGTCAAGGATATGAAGGCAGGCGAAGTCTTCACGAAAGAGAATATACGCAGCATCCGTCCAGGATATGGCTTACCCCCGAAGAATCTCGACCAGATTTTAGGTCAAAAAACACCAATTGAACTCAAATATGGAACTCCCCTGAGGTTTGATCTATGGAAGTAAATAAATTCAGCATAGATGACTCTAAAAGCAATCTTCTTTACGAGTTGCTCGAAATTGAAAATACAGAAGAAATTTTAGATTTTTCTATCCCTAAATATAACTTTCCACTCTGGCTGTATATAAGATTTGATTTCTTTCAATATCTTATCAATCTTGTTACCAACAAACAAACACAAGCACCAGCAAAAAAAACTACAGTTGATACACGCAGAGACAACTATAGACAAGTTTTCTTTCACTTTCTGCCTCAGATGTTCACCCCTTGGCCTCAACGAGATATTTGGTACCTATCAAATATCGGATCTGATTACTACAAAAATAGCAATGGAAAGTTTATTGATATATATAATGACACCTTTGCAAGTGTGACTCCATCAAAAAGCCTATATATTTCGCAATCAATACACGCAAAAAAAGACATTCAAAAAGAAACATATCCTTTTAAATTCATACAGTCAGCAGACATAGCGTTTGGGAAACTATCAAAACACCTGACAAATAAACAGCATAAAGCAATTATACACTCGCTAATCTTTTTTTTAAAATCTCGATGTAAATCAATACATAATTTAAGATTGCCTGAAGAATACTGGCACTCTATCGAAAAAAAAATTAGCTATAAGGTCGGTCGGTCAATTGCCCAGTTCTATTTTTATCAATGTCTTTACCGGTATAGAAAACCTAAAATTTTAGTCCTGACGGATTCATATTATGGACATGCTGATATCATTAGCCAAGCTCATGCTCATGATATCATTACTGTAGAAATCCAGCATGGAGCAGTCACTCATCTGCACCCTGCCTACAACTGGGCAAAAGCGCTATGTGAAAGCCAAGCAGTAAAAAATTATATTGTCGACTATTTTTTGACATTTGGATCATTTTGGCACAACTGTATGCAGCTACCTGGAAAGTATTTCGAGATAGGATCTCCTTGGTTTTCTAACCTGCAGCATTGTCAACATAAAAAAGGAGAGGATATTCTTTTTTGCTTAGCAGAAGAGTATAATGATTTTAAAGATATTATAGAAGCAGCACAGGATGCATTGCCTTCAAAAAAAGTAATTGTTCGTCCACACCCACATCAAAAAAAGCTTTTCTATGAAAGTAGCCTCATACAATGTAGGAATATTATTATTGATAACAATACTGACATCTATGAAACGTTTCAACAAGCATCTATTGTCATTGGAGATTTATCGACAAGTCTTTATGAAGCTCTTGCGCTTGGAAAGCGTGTTTTCATCTTGGAGACAGATTACTCGAAAAATGCCTTTCCTGACTTGCCTGTAACTTTTTTTGCTAACTCTGCTGACTTAATCAAAAAGATAAAAAACAGTGTGACAGGGCGCCTCTCTCTTTCACAGCGAGAATCAATTTTTAACACAAATTGGCAACAAAACTATAAAAACTTTGTAGACACCATCACAACAAGGTCTCAGCAAAATGTATAAGATATGCAAACGCTGCGTTATGGACACATCTGATCCAGATATCAAATTTGATGAATATGGTTTTTGTAACCATTGCACTAGTGCAATTTCTGCATTAAAGAATCTAACTTTTTCTGGAGATGAAGCTAAAAAGCGGCTTTGTGAAAATATTGATAAGATACGGGAAGAAGGCAAGAATAACAAATATGATTGCCTGATTGGTCTCTCTGGTGGAGTTGATTCTTCGTATCTTGCCTATAAATGTAAAGAGTGGAATCTGCGTCCACTCCTTTTCCATGTTGATGGGGGCTGGAATACTCCCCAGTCAGAACACAATGTACAAGCCATTGCAGACTATCTCGGTTATCCCCTAGAGCGCTACGTCGTCAACTGGGATGAAATGCGTGACCTGCATCGATCTTTCTTAGCGGCTGGCGTACCCAATCAGGACATTCCTCAGGATCATCTTTTCTTTGCAACTCTTTTCAAGATTGCTAAAGAACGAGGAGTGCGTTATTGGCTCTCGGGATCAAATTATATTTCTGAATCAATACTACCTAAAGCTTGGGGAGGATATGCCATGGATGCATATCATCTCAAAGCTATTCACAATCAATTTGGAACGATTAGGCTGCGCACATATCCAATACTTTCATTTTTTGAGTATTGCAAATATTATACAACATTAGGAAAAAATTGTATCTATCGAATCGATCTTCTGAATTTCTTACCCTATGATCCATATAAAGCACGTATAGAATTACAACAAGCCTGTGGCTGGAAAGACTACGGAGGAAAGCATGGAGAGTCTATTTTTACTCGCTTCTTCCAAAACTATTTTCTTCCCCAGCGTTTTGGCTTTGATAAAAGAAAGGCACATTTGTCGAGCTTAATTGTTGCAAACCAATTATCTCGTACAGAAGCTCTTAATATACTACAGCAATCCTCTTATCCTGCCGAACTACTTGAAAAAGATAAAAAAATAGTTCTTAGAAAACTGGGATACACCGAAAAAGAGTTTAACGAAATATTGAATTCTCCTTTACACAAACATAGCGACTATAAAAATAGCCAAGGATTTATAAATTTTGCCTGGAAGGTGAAAACATTACAAAATGCACTTTATTTAATAAAAGAAGGGAAGTTTAAAATATTTTTTAAAAAACTTTTATCAAAATTCAAAAAATAACTGCGAGAATTTTCATGAGGTATGTTTTTATTGCAACAAAATTTTCACCAGATTTTTTACCAATAATCCAAAAGAGTACATCGCCTACTGACGATGTACTCTTCCTTGACTTTTACACAGCGCAACAGAAAAAATTTGAGAAAGTTCAAAACATAAAAATTGAGCATGTTGATATTAAAAAATATAATCATGTTTTATATGAAGAAGAATGCATGGATCATTTTTTTTCTAAGCCAAACAAAAGAGTCTCTATCCTCAAACCATATTTTCCACATGCCTTGCGCTGCAGATTATCTGCATCCCCCTTTCACATGCAGCGAAAAATACAGAGTATAATTTGGCCAGAATTTTATCTCCCGATCTTAAAAAAACATTTTTCAACAAAACTTTCCTATGTCTTCTATACAATGTTAACAATTAGCTCATTGCGTCCATCAGCATGGGCTGCCCTCGCATGGAAGCTGTTCTCTACCTTCTGTAATCAGCTATTTTTTTTTAAAAAAAACACACAAAAAGAAGTAGTAAATAAAATTTTTTTTCAGCGCTGCCAATACTATACCCCAGATAAGATAATTATTCTGGACAAATATTTTTCATCATTGCTTTCTAAATTAGAAAAGGAACGTACGTGGGATATTTCTGTCAGAGAGATTTAAAATGAGAATATTTCATGGTCTTGGAAATATAAACGGTAGTGCGGCATGCCTAGCTCAAGCAGAAAGAGAACTTGGGCTGGAATCCTTCTGTGTAGGGTATAGGGATAAAGGTATTGATAATGACCCAGACATATTCTGCCATCCTAGCATATATCCCCCATACAACTATCAAGAGTTTAAATATTTCTCAGATTTATTTGATATTTTTGTATTTTATGGCCTATATTCTTTTGCAGGATCAAGCTTAGCCGACATTCCTCTTTTAAAAAAATTAGGGAAAAAAATTATATTTTACTTCAGAGGCTGCGACATCAGGAATAGTGCATTAAATATAGCTAGCAATCCATATGGCATGTGCGCATCCTGTTGGCCACAAACATGCCAAGTAACCCCAAAGCATCGAGCAATAATAGCTAGGTACGCTGATGATGTTTGGGTAAGTACTAAGGATTTACTCTCATCTGTCCCTACAGCTCGCTATATTCCACAAGCAATTGATATAAAAAAAATTCCCTACCATTTTATGCCTTACAATAATACATCTATAAATATTGTACATTCCCCATCTCGTCCACACCTAAAAGGAACAGAGGAAATTCTTGCAGCAATTCAAAAATTGATAGACAAGAAGTATCCCATCTGTTTAACATTACTGACAGGAATTCCTTGGCATATTGCACAGTTAAAAACTCGAAATAGCCATATTGCCATAGATCAAATCAAATGTGGCTGGTATGGTGTAGCTTCAGTTGAATATCTTGCCCAAGGGAAACCCACCTTATGCTACCTGGATAAAACTTTAATAGAGACTGACCAAAACATACCAATAATTAACGTAACACCTTCGACTATAGTGGAAGATATAGAAAATATTATCGAAAACCATGACAACTGGCAAAATATAGCTAGAAATAGCCGACGATATGTTGTAAAAAACCACAATAGCATAGAAATTGCAAAGATTACAAAAAAAATATATGAATCTTTAGGCTAATTGTGATGTCCTTTAGTCGTTTTACTATCACTCACTGCCTCTTCAGCCTCGGTTGCGGAGGAGCGGAACGCAACCTGGTGACGACCGTCCGGCAGCTCCATGCCCATGGCTTTCATGACCAGCATATCGTTATTTCCGATTTTTCAAGCCCAGCGGATTTGCATTACGAAAAAGACTTGGCCCCGCTGGCGACTATCCATCGAGCCGATAATGTTTCAGGAGGCCTCCGAGGTAATGTCCCCCGACTGCTGCGGATGCTGCCGCAGCGTTTGCAGTATAATATCATCAAGATACAGAACTGCCTGAGCGCCATCCAGCCGGATGTCGTGCATGTCTGGTCTGATAATGCCTATGCAGCTGTGGCGGCGTCCCTGCTCCCCATACGACGTACCCTCATTTCATGGCGCAGCATGCCGCCGGTGTTCTGGCATAAAATGGGCGTTCGCTCATGGCGCCAATGGCCCAAGACCATGCTGGACTGCCTGCTGTTCCGCATGGCCTTGCGTAATCCGTCTGTGCGGACGGCCTGCGTCTGCCGGGCAGGTGGTACGGGCTATGCCCGCTGGCTCGGACTTACGCCGGAGGCTGTGGTTCCCCTCTACCACGGTATGGATACAACACTCTGGCAGCGGGCTTCCGAAGCCGATATCCTTGCGGAAAAGCAGCGTCTTGGCATCCCCCCACAAAACAAGGTCATTCTCGGGCTCATGCGCTTCGATCCGGCCAAACGCCCCGAGCTCTGGCTGGATGTGGCGGCACATGTCCGTAAAAAATACGGAGATGACCTTAGCTTCCTCTGTTTTGGTGACGGCCCCTTGCGCGCCGGCATGATGGAGCGTGCCCGACAGGTAGGCGTCATCTGCCCCGGAGTTACCCGCAACGTGCCTCTGGCCCTGAGCATGGCAGATATATTCCTGCATACCGCACGCATTGAAGGGTTGCCCACTGTCCACCTGGAAGCCCAGCTTATGGGCACCCCCATCGTAACGACGGACGCTGGGGGCACCGGGGAGACGGTGCGTGAAGCGATCACAGCCCGCCTTGTACCAGAACAGCCGGATATGGTGAGCGCACTGTCTGATACATTGATCGCTGCCCTGCACGACAAGGATTTTCTGGCGCAAGCTTCTCAAGAAGGCCCGCGCTTTGTAAAAGAGAACTTCAGCATCGAACAAATGATCCAGACGACGCTGGGGCTTTACCGGTAAACAGCATTCTATGCCTACTAACGCTCTTCTCTACCTGACCCATATCTTTCCCTATCCGGGGGAAAGTTTTCCGGACGATGAGCTCCCCATTCTGAGCCAGGGGGATTGGCAGATTATCGTCCTGCCCTGCGGCCAATACCATGATAAAAAGCCTCCCCTGCCCCTGCCGGCCCATGTCCGTAGTGATTTCCGCCTGCTGGGGCATCCGCTGGGCAAGCTGCTGCATATCCTGACGCCAACGGGTATTCGCCTGCTCTGGCAGGAATGGGGGTATCGCCACAAGCGCAGGCAGTCTTTTTCCTGGCTCAACGCCATAAAGGCCTGTGCATCGGCTGCCTTTGTCCGGCAAAAGCTGCGACACATCATCCGGGAACAGCATCTGGAAAACAGCCCGCTTGTCGTCTACTCCTTCTGGTTTTCCCATCACGCCATGGCCATGCCTCTCCTGCGACGGGAGTTTCCCCAGTTGCGCTATGTGTCGCGTGCTCATGGCATTGACGTCTATCCAGAGCGTCATCCGTATGGGCACCTGCCCTTTCATGGCCTGCGAGCCGTGACACCGGATATACTGGCTCCCTGCTCTCTGCACGGGCTCCAGACATTGCAAAGGGAAGGCATCCCTGTGGCACGACTTATGCTTGCCCATCTGGGCGTTCCTCAGGGGCCGCCGCAGCCCTGCCCGGCATCGGCTGATGGCGAACTGGTACTGGTCTCCTGCAGCGGCATGCTGCCGGTCAAACGCCTTCCCCTGCTGGTTCGGCTTTTGGCCGATCTGGCCCGCCAGCGCCCGCAGCTGCGCATTACCTGGCATCACCTGGGAGATGGCCCGGAAGCTCCGCAGGTTCATGCCGCCATAGAGCAGTCTCTGCGTCCTTTGCCAAATATCACGCCTGTCCTGCATGGCCAGCTCACTCCTGAAAACGTGCGTACCTTCCTCACGGGCGCGCACGGCCCACTGGACGCACTGATCAACGTCAGCAGCAAGGAAGGCCTGCCTGTCAGCATGATGGAAGCCCTGTCTGCCGGACTGCCTGTGGTAGGACCGGATGTAGGTGGTGTGGCGGAAATCATCACCCCGGAAACCGGAATCCTGCTTCCTGCGGATTGTAATCTCGAGGCATTCCTTCAGGCCATGGACGCGCTTTCTGGCTGGAAAGCACCAGAAAAAAGAGCACGCAACCAAGCGATTTTTGCCGCATCTTTCCAAATGGATACCAATTACAGGCAGTTTGCGGAAACCATCCTCGCGCAGCAGTTTGCCATCTCACAGGCGTTGCTCGCCCCCAACCCCTCGCAGGCTTCCGGTACCTGATCGCTATTGTCTGCCAGCAACAAAAATCGTATATCGTTTTTCTCTGTACAGCTGCCATTCAACCATGAGCCAGAACGGATATTTCATGCAACACCACGATTCTTATCAGATATGTACCCGCTGCGTTATGGATACCAGTGACCCGGAAATCAGCTTCGATGCACAAGGTCACTGCAATCACTGCACTTCCGCACTGCAACGCCTGGAGCAGTCCTATTTCCCTGACGAGCGGGGCCAGTACAAGCTGGAAAAACTCCTTGATGAAATTCGTCAGGCGGGCAAGGGCAAGCCTTACGACTGCCTCATCGGCATCTCCGGCGGTATCGACAGTTCCTGGCTCACCTACAAATCCAAAGACTGGGGACTGCGTCCCTTTATCTTTCATGTGGATGGCGGCTGGAACGCCGAAGTGGCGGAACGCAATATCGGCCGCCTGCTCGACCATCTTGGTTATGAACTCCATACCTACAAGGTGGACTGGGCCGAGATGCGTGATGTGCAGCGTGCCTACCTCGAATCCTCCCTGGCCAATCAGGACGTCCCGCAGGATCACCTTTTCTTTGCCGTCCTCTTCCACCAGGCGGCGCAGATGGGCATCAAGTACTGGCTGTCCGGCTCCAACCTCGTCTCCGAATCCATCCTGCCGCGCGCCTGGGGCTACATGGCCATGGATGCCCGCCAGCTCAAGGCCATCCACAAGCGTTTCGGCCATATCCCCCTGCGGACATTCCGTACTCTCAGCCTCTGGGACTGCTTCAAGTTCTACGGCGACATGCGCTGGCTGCCCTCGGTAAAAACCGTTATGCCGCTCAACCTGATGCCGTATAATACATCTGAATCACGCGCTGTCCTGACACAGAAGGTCGGCTGGGAATATTACGGTCGGAAACATGCGGAATCTCGCTTTACCAAATTCTTTCAGAGTTATTACTTGCCGGAAAAGTTCGGTTACGATAAACGCCGCGCACACCTCTCCAGCCTCATCGTTTCTGGGGAAATCACTCGGGAACAGGCTCTGGAGCAGCTGCAGGAACCGCTGTATGATCCAGATGAGCTGCGTGAGGACAAGGCCTTCATTCTGGAAAAGCTGGGTTATACCGAAGCGCAGCTGGACGAGATCATGGCCCGTCCCAACAAAACCTACCGGGATTATCCCAGCTGGGCCGACTGGCTTCTTGCCGGTAAAAAGATCAAGGGCTGGCTGCGCAAAATGAAATTGGTCCCCTAGCTGCCTATATCAGAATAACTCTCTCGTAACTGGTACAATATGAAGATCGTTTCTCTCGTGGGCGCACGCCCCCAGTTCATCAAGGAAGCCCTTGTGGGCGCGGCTGTCCGGCAGAGCCAGGCCTGGCAGCATGTGCTCGTCCATTCCGGTCAGCATTATGATGCCAACATGTCCGACATCTTCTTTGAGGAACTGGGCATCCCCCGGCCGGACTATCACCTCGGCATCGGCGGCGGCAGCCATGCACAGATGACCGCAGCCGCCCTGACCGGCATGGAGGACATCCTGCTCAAGGAAAGCCCGGATGCCCTGCTGGTCTATGGCGACACCAATACCACGCTGGCCGGCGCACTGGCCGCAGCTAAGCTGCATGTGCCCGTCATCCATGTAGAGGCCGGCATCCGCATGCTGCCCAAGACCATGCCCGAAGAAATCAACCGCGTACTGACGGATCGTATCTCGGCCGTCATGTGCTGCTGCTCCGAACTAGGCCGCCGCAATCTGGCAGCCGAGGGGCTGACCGCCGGCGTCAGCGTTACCGGCGATGTCATGTACGATCTTTTTCTGCGCATGCAGCCGCGTTTCACGCCGGAGGCGACCTGCGCGGGCATGTCTCTTATGCCTGGAGAATTCGTCCTCGCCACCCTGCACCGTGACTACAATGTGGATACGCCCGCGTCCCTGCGCGGCATGCTGGAAGGGCTGACCGCCGTACAGGAAGAACTGGGCCTTGCCGTCCTGCTGCCCCTGCATCCGCGTACCCGCAAGCGGGCAGAGGAATTCGGCCTCACCGGCCTGCTGGAACGCCTGCATACCTGTGCTCCTGTGGGCTATCTGGAGGTCATGTCCCTGGCCAGTGCGGCCCGTTTCGTCATCAGTGATTCCGGCGGTCTGCAAAAGGAAGCCTATTACGCGGGCAAGCGCTGCGCGGTCATGATGCCCGACACGGGCTGGCGCGAGCTTGTCGAATGCGGCTGGAATGTCCTTTGCTCCCCCCAAAAGGAAAGTATCCTGTCGGCGGCGCAGAGCATCCGTAGTCCCCTGCCCTATCCCGCACACATATATGGCTCCGGTCAGGCAGCCCGCGAGGTTATTCAGAGCGTGTTTGGAAACTTCAGCTTTTATAGTTACAAGAAGGCATGTGGACAAAA
>OGXJ01001647.1_pt1 | contig 16323 bp, 15 predicted proteins | sample 1576231 | NCBI WGS metagenome assembly OGXJ01 (sample SAMEA3541539, study PRJEB24748) | human gut metagenome | biome: human gut; feature: human-associated habitat; material: faeces | place: China | collected 2012
GAAAAGTTTGTCGGCCATCAATGAAGAACTGAATCAGCTCCCAAACGCGCTTTACTATGGAGGATGATGGGTGACTGCCTGTGGCAAGGTTGCCGCTACTGATGGTCCCCCGAAAAAATGCTGAGCCTGGCCTGTGCAGGTCAGGCTTTTCGTTTTTTCTCTCTCTTCTTTTTTTCTTTCTTCTTCTTCTTCTTCTTTCTCTTTTGCTGGCAGTATCCGGTGGACGGGAGGCCATAAAAAAGGACAGCCGTACGGCTGTCCTTTTTTATGGCTTTGGGGAAAGCGTATTGGAAAGAGGAGCGACCGGATGCCGGTCGGCCTGTACCCGTTCGTCGTGGACGTTACAGCCTGCAAGAACGGTATTACCCCTGGGAGAGGCCTTTCACGCGAGGAAGAGGGATCCCCTTGCCGCCTTAAAGGTACAGATGCGGCAGCACCTCGCGGGAATCCAGCCATATGGTCACGGGGCCCCAGTTGATGAGGTGGACGCCCATGTCCGCGCCGAACACGCCCGTAGGCACGGGGCGGCCGCTTTCCTCGCTGACTTTTCGGGTGAAGCGGTCGAACATTTCGCGGGACCAGGCAGGATCGCCGGCATGGGAGAAGGAGGGGCGGCGTCCCTTGCGGCAGTCGGCATACAGCGTGAACTGCGGCACCAGCAGGACATCGGCTCCGCAATCCCGGGCGGAGCGGTCGAACTTGTCGCAGCGGTCTCCTTCGCCGGGGAAGATGCGCAGATCCAGCAGCTTGCGCGCCATGCCTTCAAAAACAGGACTGTGGTGGAAGTCCGGGCCGTCTTCGTCACCAAAGCCGGTCATGACCAGCAGGCCCTTGCCGATGGTGCCGGTGGTCTGGCCGTCCACAGTGACGGCCGCTTCGAGGACACGTTGAACCAGGAGTCGCATCAGTCCTCCTTGGCGGTCGCGGCACCGTCCTGCCGGGCGGCGTGACGGGCAGCTTTCTTGGCCTGTTTGGCCATCTCTTCTTCACGCAGGGCGCGGCGCAGGACCTTGCCCACGATGGTCTTGGGCAGTTCCTCGCGGAATTCCACCAGGCGGGGCACCTTGTAGGAGGCCAGGCGCTGGCGACACCAGCCCACGATATCGGCCTTGGTCAGTTCCACGCCGGGACGGGGCACGATATAGGCCTTGAGGGCCTCGCCGCGCACGCCGTCGGGGATGCCGACGCTCACGCCTTCCAGCACGTCGGGGTGTTCCAGCAGGACTTCGTCCACTTCACGCGGATAGACGTTGTAGCCGCCCACGATGACCATGTCCTTCTTGCGGTCCATGATGAAGAAATAGCCTTCCTCGTCCATGACGGCCAGGTCGCCGGTATAGAGCCAGCCGTTGCGCAGGGCGCTGGCGGTCTCGTCGGGCAGGTGCCAGTAGCCCTGCATGACCTGCGGGCCACGGATGACCAGTTCCCCCAGCTTGCCCACAGGCAGGGGGGCGGTGCCGCTTTCGCTGTCCACGATGCGGGCATCGGTGCCGGGCAGGGGCATGCCGATGGAGCCTTCTTTCTGCTTGCTGTCTTCGCGGGGATTGATATGCGTGATGGGCGAGGCTTCCGTCAGGCCGTAGCCTTCGAGGATGATGGCGCCGGTCAGCTCCTGGAAGCGGCGGAAAGTATCGCGGGGCAGGGGAGCGGAGCCCGAGATGCAGAGCTTGATACAGGTCAGGTCGTACTGGCCCAGGGTCTTTTGCTGCAGCAGCGAGCTGTAGACCGCGGGCGCACCGGGGAAGACCGTGGGGCGGTGCTTGCCGATGAGGTGCAGCACGTCCTGGGGCACATAGCGGGGCAGGGGCAGCACCGTGGCGGCCAGGGCGGCCGGGATGGTCAGGCCCGTGGTCAGACCGTAGACGTGGAAAAAGGGCAGCAGGCCCACGAAGCGGTGTTCCGTCTCGGGGGTCTCCTGGATGATGCTCAGGATCTGGCGGCAGTTGGTGCCTAGATTGCTGTGGGTCAGGGCCACGCCCTTGGGGATGCCGGTGGTGCCGCCGGTATATTGCAGCAGCGCGGGCGTGTTCTGCGGGTCGGCGATGGGTTCGCTCAGGGGCTGGGCGCCCCTGCTGAAGTCCTTCCAGGCGATGACCTTGTCATCATAGGGGATGGGGACGGCCTTCTGGCGGCCCTTGGTGAAACGGTAGATGAGGTTCAGCGGGAAGGAAAGGGCGTCGGCGATGCCGGTGACCACATAGGTCTTGACGGGCAGACGGTCACGCAACGGAGCCACGCGGGGCCAGAGCATGTCCAGCAGGACAAGGCATTCGGCACCGGCGTCATTGAGGTTCTGGAGCAGCTCCCGTTCCATGTAGAGGGGGTTGACCATCACGGCCACGGCCCCGCATTTGACCACGCCCCAGAAGGCGATCATGGTCTGGGGCAGGTTGGGCAGCATGACGGCCACGCGCTGGCCCGGCCGGATGCCCGCGCGGCGCAGGGCCCCGGCAAAGCGTTCCGCGGCCTCATGCAGGGCCTTGTAGCTCAGGCGGGTGTTCTGGAAGATCAGGGCCGGGCGCTTGGGATAGCGTGCGGCGGCCTCATCCAGCAGGCTGTACAGGGGCTGGTCGAAAACAGTGACGGTACGGGGAACGGACGGTTCGTAATGGGAGAACCAGGGACGGTGCAGCTCGGGGGTCATGCCATTTCCTTGGTGTTGCGCGAGTGAGGGGGAAGCTGGAACGCCGTGGCCACGGCATAGGCCTTGATGCCTTCACAGGCGCCGGTAAAGCCCAGCTTTTCTTCCGTGGTGGCCTTGATGTTGACCGAGTCCGTACCCAGGCCCAGCAGGCGGGCCACGTTCTTGCGGATCTCTTCACGATGGGGAGCCAGTTTGGGGGTCTGGGCCACGACGGTCAGATCCACATGGCAGAGGGTCAGACCGGCATCCCGGAAGCGTTCCAGCACGTCGTCCAGAAGGACAGCAGAGGAAATATTGTCGAAACGGGCGTCGGCATCAGGGAAAAGACGGCCGATATCGCCCAGGGCCGCGCAGCCCAGCAGGGCATCCATCAGGGCATGGAGCAGGACGTCGCCGTCGGAATGGGCGATGACCTCGGGAGCATTGGGGATGATGATGCCGCCCAGCTTCATGGGGCGGCCGCTGCCGTAGCGGTGGACGTCATAGCCCATGCCCACGCGCGGCACCGGCATGACGGGGGAGCGTTCTTCCAGCAAGGCAAGGTCCTCGGGATGGGTGATCTTGATATTGGCGGCTTCGCCCGGCACCACCAGTACGGGGTGCCCGTGGGCTTCCATCAGGGCTGCATCGTCCGTGGCCGCGCGTCCGGCGGCGCTTTCCTGCCGGGCGGCATCGTGGGCGGCCAGGAGGGGAGGCAGGGCAAAGCCCTGGGGGGTCTGCACGGCGCGCAGCCGGGCACGGGGCGGCGTGTCCGTCACAAGATCGTCGCAGACGACCTTTATGGTATCCGTGACGGCAAGGCCCGGGATGACGGCCACGGCACCTGCGGCGAGCGCACCGCAGACACGATGGACGAGGGCCGCGCTCATGAAGGGGCGCGCACTGTCGTGCACCAGCACATGCGTGGCTTCCTTGGGCAGGGCGGCCAGCCCGTGGCGCACGGAGTCCTGTCGTTCCGCCCCGCCGGCCACGGCCAGCCAGGGGATGCCGGGATCCTCGTCGCGGACCAGCTGGGCCAGGCGCTGTTTTTCTTCTTCCAGGCAATCCTGGGGGAAGACAAAAACAAGGCCCGCCACGGCCCCGGAACGGGCCAGAGTGCGGGCTGAATGCCAGTAAAGGGGAACCCCTTTCCAGAGCAGGAACTGTTTGGAGTGGCCGCCTGTAGCGGCGGACAGGCGCTTGCCCTGTCCTGCGGCCAGAACGAGGGCCCAGGGACGGACGGGAATTCGTGTCATGCTGTACTCGCAAAAAAACAGGCAGGAGTCGAACGATAAGCCGGGTTCTGTTCGCGCCGGGGCGCGCGATCGCCATTCCTCTAGAAGAGCAGTTGCCTGCCCTCTCAAGCAGCCTACCCGGAAGGTATGGCCGGGCCAGCCTCCTTCCCTATTTGGCCTTGCTCCAGACGGGGTATGCCGAGCATGCCGTGTCACCACGGCATCTGGTGGTCTCTTACTCCACCGTTTCACCCTTACCCGGCCGGTACGGGACCGGCCGGGCGGTTTGCTTTCTGTGGCGCTGTCCGAAGGTCGCCCTTCCTGGACGTTATCCAGCGTCCTGCCCTGTGGAGCCCGGACTTTCCTCTCCGGGCCAATGCCCGCAGCGGCGATCTGTCCGGCTCCTGCCTGTTGATTTTTAGTCCACCAGAGTCTTGGGTTTGGCCGGAGCGGCCTGCAGTTCCATATCCGGGAAGTGCTCGTTCCAGAAGATCAGGCGCTGGCAGTTGGGGCAGCTCAGGATCTGCTGGCCGCGCTGCAGTTCGATGAAGGACTGCGGCGGGATGGCGATGTGGCAGCCGGAGCAGATGCCTTCGCGCACACCGACGATGACGGGATGCTCAAGACGCTTGCGGATGAATTCGTACCGCACGAAGACGGGCTGGGGGATGACGCCGGCGGCATGCTGGCGCTTTTCTTCCAGTTCGGCCAGCTTGGCCTGGGCCAGCTGGATCTTTTCTTCCAGGCCGTCGCGGCGCACTTCCAGTTCGGCCTGGAGGGCACCATGGGTCAGGTCCAGCTCGGCCAGGGCTTCGTTCTGGCGCTGCACCTCTTCCATGAGGGTCATCTTTTCTTCCTCACGGGAGCGGTTGATCTTTTCCATGCTGTCCATTTCGCGCATCATGGCATGGTATTCGCGCGTGTTTTCCACCTGCATGAGCTTGTTCTTGCTCTTCTTGATGCGGGCGGAGTCGTCGTCGATCTCCATGGCGAGGCGCTTCTGCTGTTCCTGCAGGTGGGTCAGCTTTTCCACGATGCGTTCGCGCTGGGCGTTGCTGGCATCAAATTTGGCCTGCAGCTCGTCCAGCTGGCGGGCCAGGGCAGACATGGGGCCGCAGCCGATGCTGCCGCTCATCAGCAGAATGTGGCGGCCCTCAGCGGGCAGAGACAGCGCCTGTCGGGCGGCAGCGCGGTCCGTCGGGGCGGCGAATACCGAACGGGTGGGGATGCCGGCGGGCAGCAGCGTATCCGCCGCGATGCCGCAGTGGATGAACTCCTCCGCCAGTTCCGCATGGGGGATGACACAGATATCCGGCGTGCAGCTGCCCACGGTAGGGGAGCAGGTGTAGTCCGTGGCCACGAAGCAGAAGGGCATGGGTGCGCCGCCGTTTTGCCGCAGCATGGTCATCATCAGGGCGGGGATCACGTGGACGCAGACCACGGCGTCGAACCGCTCCGCCTGCAGGTAGCGGGCCAGGCGGCGGGCACCCCGGGACAGGTAGGTCTCCACGGGGTTGTGCTTGGGAGCGGGGCGGCCGTCCTCCTCCTCGGCGGACATGTAGCCCGCCTTATAGAGCTGGGGGTAGTGCCGGTAAAACCGCGTGTGCCAGCGGGAGACGAATTTGGATGCCTTCCGGGAGACAAAGGACAGACCGTCCAGCACGCGGCTGTCCGCGCCCCGCTGGCGGAACGCCTCCGTCAGGGCGGCGGCCACCGCGTTATGGCCGCCGCCGGTATTACAGGTCAGTATCAGAATGTTCATGGGTTCCTTTCCGCTGCTCTCGCCGTTGCAGCAGGGCGTGCAGCCGCATGAGCCGCGGCCTGTTGTAGCGTTGAATGAGGATGAAGGGCAGATTGGCCAGCAGAAACCAGATCAGCCAGAGGACCACGCCGCCCCAGCCGGGCCAGAGCCGCAGGGCGCCGAGGCCCAGTAGGATGGAGGCGGTGTGTACCGCCTCGGCCACGCAGGTTTCCTGTACCAGCAGCTCCACCTGGGACGCGGTGACGGCGGCGGGGTCCACCTCTTTTTTCACCATATCCGGCAGGAAGCGGCTCATGTCCGGTACCAGCTTCTTCCAGCGCTCGATGCCGATGCGCGTATAGATCTTGCCCTGTTTCTCCCATTTGTAACACCGGTAGGGGAACCGGCCGCCGTCAAACCAGCGGCGGGGCAGGGCCTGTCCCAGCGGGTGAGCCAGGGCGGCCAGCACCAGCAGGTAGGCCACGGCGATCCAGAAGCCTCTCATGCGTCCCTCCCCGTGCTGCAGGCACGCTCCAGCATGCGGCGCAGCGTGCCCTCCAGCAGGACGCCGGTGCGCTCGCCCAGCTGCTCGGCATCGTCTTTCATGCCGAAGCGCAGCCAGCGGGAGATCATGCCCAGCAGGGAGCTGGTGAAAAACAGCGTCACCGCCCGCAAGTCCGCCTCCGACACCGAAAGGCCGGCGGCGGTGCGGCGTACCAGCGATTCGGTGCAGGCATAGGTCACGTCGTAGATGTGGTCCTCCAGCAGGTCCCGCTGGCTGGAGTGGAACAGGTGGTACACCGTGCGGCGGTGGGTGCGGAAGAAGGACGTCACCTCACGGGTGATCTCTATCCAGTTCAGGTCCTCCTGATTGTCGGTGATGAGCTGCTGGGCGCGGACCTCCATGAGCTCCCGTATCAGGGCGTAGACATCGCAGTAGTAATAGTAGAACGTGTTGCGGTTGATGCCGCAGTGGTCAGCGATGTCCACCACGGAGATCTTGTCCAGCGGACGCTGTTCCAACAGCTCCAGAAAGCCGTCCATAATGCGTTTTTTGGTGGCCTGTGCCATGGCAGCCTCCTTGTATCGTTTTCTAAGACAATACCTGTTTCCGGCAGATTTTGCAATCCGCCTGCTTTGGACAATTTTCGCCGTCTGTCTGAATTTCAGGCAGGAGGGAGGGGGTTACAGGTCCAGCTTCAGGTCGCCGTCCTTGATCCAGCCCCATTTGCGCAGAGGTATGGCGATGAGCCACGTCAGCACAGCGGGCAGGACGAAGGAGATCAGTACCAGACCCAGCCAGTCCGTGCCGGTGATGGCGGCCTTAGCGCCGGAGGCCACATCGTTGACCCAGCCGGTGTAGACGCCGATCTGCCCCACCAGACCGCAGGTACCCATGCCGCTGGACACCGGCGCACCGTTCATCTCCATGCGGAAGATGCAGGTGGCGATGGGGCCGGTGATGGCGGAGGCCAGCGTGGGCGGGATCCATATCCGGGGGTTGCGGACGATGTTGCCCATTTGCAGCATACTGGTGCCGATGCCCTGCGCCGCCAGACCGCCCCAGCGGTTTTCGCGGAAGCTCATAACGGCAAAGCCGACCATCTGGGCGCAGCAGCCCGCCACGGCAGCGCCGCCGGCCAGTCCCGTCAGTCCCAATGCCGCGCAGATGGCGGCGGACGAGATGGGCAGTGTCAGCGCCACGCCGATGACCACCGAAACGATGATGCCCATGAAGAAGGGCTGCAGCTCCGTGGCCCACATGATGGCCTGCCCCACAGCGGAGGCCGCCGTGCCTACGGGGGCGGCGATCAGCGCCGCAAGGCCGATACCGGCCAGCACGGTGACGATGGGCGTCACCAGAATGTCGATCTTGGTCTCCTTGCTGACGGCCTTGCCTACCTCCGCAGCGAACAGCGCCACGAACAGCACGGCCAGCGGGCCGCCTGCGCCGCCCATATAGTTGGCGGCAAAGCCCACGGGGATCAGGGAGAACAGCACCAGCGGCGGCGCCTTCAGCGCACCGGCGATGGCCACGGCCATGCCGGGGCCTACCATGGCCGAGCACAGGCCGCCGATGGTATAGCTCACCGCACCGTCACCCTTGCCCAGCGTGACGATGACGGCGTTGAGGAAGCCGATGTGGAACTGCTGGCCGATGGTGTTGAGGATGGTGCCCACCAGCAGCGTGCAGAAAAGGCCCTGTGCCATGGCGCCCATGGCGTCGATAAAATAACGCTTCGCGGAGAATATGATGTCTTTGCGGCGCAGGAATGCCTTGATTTTTTTCATTTGGTTCCACCTCATACATGTCAATGGCCCGACGGCGCGGGCTGTTATTCGTCATTATACAGGGCGGCACCGGCGTTTGTCAATGCGCCTCTCAGCCAGCGGAACACCGGCGCGGCATCGGCGGCATCGGGACGGCGGAGGCCGAAGCTCTGGCGCTCCGGATGCCACTGGACGCCCAGGACCGGACGCTGTGGGGCGTACAGACCCTCGGCGATGCCGTCGGCGCTCCACTGACACAGGCGGAGCCCGTCGCCCAGGCGGGCCACAGCCTGGTGGTGATTGCTGTTGACGGTGGGGCAGGAGCCCAACAGCGACGCCAGTGGGCCTTCGGCGCAGGTGGGGTGGAGCATATCGCCGGAGGGCTGCTGATGACCGGCGATGCGGTCATACAGCGTGCCGCCGCGGAACACGTTAAGGGCCTGCATGCCGCGGCAGATGCCTAAGATGGGGCGATGGGCGTCCCAGAACACATGGAGAAGGAAGGACTCCTCCGGCGGCAGGGAGCCATGGATGTCTCCGCCGCCGGGGAGCAGCAGGGCCTCGCAGCCCAGGGCGGCCGCGAGGCTGCGGCTCACCACAGGGCGCAGACCCGCAGAGGTCAGCGCGGCGCGGTAGTTGGCGTAGTCCTCCGGCGCACCGCAGAGGAATACGGCAGGGGCAGGATTTTCCATGGATGACACCTCCTGTTCCAGAAAATGAGGGGGTGGGGGAAAATATGCCGGAAAGGGTGTTGCGCCGCGGCGGAAAGTGTGGTATGATAGCTCAGTTCTGTGCGGCGGTATCGAAGTGGTCATAACGGAGCTGACTCGAAATTTTACGGCAGAATCTGTGAATTTCGTCCCCCTGATTCTCCTTGATATTCCTCAACACAGAAAATCTCAAAATCGAATATTTTTTGCCGTCTCTCCTGTTTTCTCTCCAACGAATTTTTGAGCAAATTTCTGGAAAGAAAACCGGACGAAAATAGACACGGAGAGTTGTCCGAGTGGTCGAAGGTGCAGCACTCGAAATCGTGGTCGCTACTCGGTAGCTCCCTGACCGGAATCCCTTGATTTTATGGGGTTTTTCGGGTATTCTTAACTTAATATTTTTGCTTGTTCTCCCCATCAGTTCTCCCCGTTTTCCGAGGTGCTGATGTTGAGATAAATACGGAGCGGTATCGAAGTGGTCATAACGGGACTGACTCGAAATCATGTTTCCACTTTGGAAGTCCAAACTGCCGAAAAGCCAGTAACCATGCGGGTTTGCGGGCAAGTTCAAATTGTGAATTGGGGTCTGTTCTATCCTGTTGTTCTTCCCAATTTCCACGGCTTGAATTTTGCGGGAAAATGGCTATAATGAGAGCAGCCATCTGACAGCCACTTTGAGAGGTATGTTTTGGGGTTCCGTAGTTACCGCTATCGTCCCTGATTTACCGTCATCATCCAAGTTGGTGTAATGATTCGAAATCAGGTTTCCTATGCGGAGTGCCAAACGGCTGAAACCCTTGGAACCATGCGGGTTCCAGCCGAGTTCAAATTGAATAATGTTGCTTGTTCTATCCTGTTGTTCTTCCCGATTTCCACCGGCTGAATTGGTCGGCGGGTCGGGACCAGGGATATAACATAAATTTGGAGATGTACCCAAGCGGTTGAAGGGTCCGCACTCGAAATGCGGTAGGTCGGCTCAAAACCGGCGCGAGAGTTCGAATCTCTCCATCTCCGCCATGAGGTCTGCCAGCGAAAAGCTGGTAGACCTCTTTCCTTTTTATGGAGAAACCGCCGATAGGTTTTGCAGCATGGGCGCCACAATGTCCTGCTCAATGGCTGCGGCGGATTGTTTTTTCGTGGCATATTGCAGATGCCCGTAAATATCCACCGTTGTTGAAATCTCACTGTGTCCCAGCCATTCTTTTACCTGTTCCATCGGAACACCGTTGGCCAGCAAAAGCGAGGCACAGGTATGGCGAAGATCGTGGAAACGAATGTGCCGTAAATTGTTCTTGGCAAGCAACTTCCCAAAGGTCGAGGACACATAGTTGGGTTTAATGAGATTGCCAATCACATCGACACAGACATATCCCAGATATTCTTTGTTGTAGGCGCGCCCGCACAGCTTGCGATTTTCTTCCTGCTGTTTCTTGGCCTCCAGCAACCGTTCTTTCAAAAAAGGAATCAATGGATAAGTCCGCAGACTGGATTTGTTCTTTGCCTTGTCCTTCTTAATCGTGACCCGCTCTCCCTTTACATTGCAGGTTGTTACCGTAGTCTTTGATGTATAGAGCGTTGTCAGGACATACGTCTTGTAGCCAAAGTCCAACGCACGGCCATAGGCGGTCATATCCAGCTTTCCGCCGGTTTTCTGAAAATCCAGAAGGCTGACACAGGGGATATAGCCCTCGTCCGTCAGCGACTCAAACATGGTGATGGCCGTAGAGCGTGCGGCAGGATTGCTTTTCGATGATCGCGTCGGGCAGCACGGCATCCTGCACCTCTGCGGTCAGATACAGCAGCTCCCTGACCTCTGCGCTTTCGCCTGCATTGTCTGTATAAACAGCTTCTGCCCCTTGGTTTTCAGCTCGTTCAGCACCCTGAGCCACAGGGCGCCGAGGCTGTGAAATACGCCTAAATCCTGCGTTTATAAATCCCCCTCCTTGCGATTTACCGAAGCCCCTGTGTCAAAGCCGTTGGGAAAACGCTGACGCAGCTTATCCAGATTCCCCTGAAAAACAGCTTCCAGCGGAACATCCAATGCCGTGGCAGCCTCGGCAAGATACCACGCCACATCTCCAAGCTCCCTGACCAAATGCTCCCTGTCCAGCTCATGTCCCTGCATCAGCCACTTTTTCACAATGTCAATGGCTTCGCCGGATTCCCCGCACAAGCCCATGACGCTGTTGATGAGAACATCCTTTTTATCAAGCGCCGGATTCAGCGTTGCCATAGCCGCTTTCTGATATTCGTTGACCTGCATCTGTTTCCTCCGTTATTTTTCCTGCGCAAATTGATATGCCTGCTCGATCCAATCAAACAACTCCTCGTCCAAAGCGGACGGACTGCTGATGACAAAATGCGTTGTCCACCGACCCGGATACGGCTCGGTTTTTGCCGCCACCCGGTCGGATTCCAACGGCGCGGACAGCCCCAGCGTCAGCACAAAATAATCTTCCGGCAGCTCCGCTTTCTTTTTTACCTTCAAGAAGGATACACAGGCATAAAGGTGCCGATTGTAGTACGAGATCTGGGATTTTTGCACCTTGTGTCCATTCTGCTTCCCTCCGCAAATACCGATTTTGTCAGCATCATTATATCACATACCCGGCACATTTTCTAGCTTGCGACCACAGCGGCACCGCAGATATTCCGCATTGCCGCTGTGATTTTTTAGCGTTCTCTGTCTGCGGATGATTTCTGCGGCGCTGCCTCGCCTCGCTCACCGTCCACGATCTCATTTTTCCTTCTTATCCGGGTTTGGCAGGGCGTTCAGCTCGTTCAGACGGGCCGTTTTCGCCGCAAGCTCTTCCTCCTGGGGGAATGGCTTCTGTACCTCAGCCTTTGCGCTTTCGAGCTGAACCCGCGTGTTCTCCGGCTGCTCGATACACGACTGGGCTTTTTTCTCCCAAGGTATCGGCGTACATGGTTTTCGGCGAGAGCTCAGGTGTCCCGGTCACTCTTGCGTGTGCTTCAGGGGAACAGGGGAGAGGGGACAAAAAACGTTTCACCCCTTTCTTTTTCCGGAATGATATGCTATGATGATAAATCGAATAACAAGGAAAGGGCGTGTACGACATGCACGACGAGCTGCTCCGCCGGCTCAATGAGACAAAGACCATGTCCATCGTGGGCATGTGCAAGAACGCGGGCAAGACCACCATGCTCAACTGGATGCTGTCCGGCGGCCACCTGCACGGCACACTGGGCCTGACCTCCATCGGCCGCGACGGCGAGTCCACCGACATCGTCACCGGCACGGAAAAGCCCGGCATCTTCGTGAAGGAGGGCACGCTGATCGCCACAGCCAAGGATATGCTGCGGCTGGGTGACGTGACCAAGGAGATCCTGATGACCACCGGCATCCCCACTCCGCTGGGGGAGGTGGTGATCCTGCGGGCCCGCAGTGCCGGACATGTGCAGCTGGCGGGGCCGTCCATCACCACCCAGCTCAAGTCCGTATCCCAGGCGTTTTTTGAGCTGGGAGCCGACCGCTCCATCATCGACGGCGCTTTGGGCCGCAAGAGTCTGGGCGCACGGTCCGTGGCGGAGGGCGTCATCCTCTGCACCGGCGCCAGCTACCACATGAGCATGGAAAAGGTCATCGCCGACACCGTTCACATCTACCGGCTGATGAACTTGCCTAAGGCTGCGGAACTGCCGCCGGAGGCGTCCGATGGGCTGGAGGCCTGCGTTAAGGAGCACGGCGCGGCGCTGATCACCGGCGCACTGACGGACACCATGGTGCTGCCTCTGCTGCGCTCCGGCGTGCTGCGGAACTGCCGTCTGGTGGTGAAGGACCCCAGCAAGGTGCTGCTCACCGCCGACACGCTGGACAAGCTGGCGTCCCGTCAGGTGGCGCTGGAGACGGAGGAGGCCGCCCGCACCCTGTGTATCACGGTGAACCCCGTGTCGGCCTACGGCTGGAAGTTCGACAAGGACGATTTTCTGCACCGCATGCGGGAGGCGGTAGACGTTCCCGTCATCAATGTAAAGGAGGAATTGGCATGATCGAGATTCGATTTGAGGAACGCGTAAAAATCGGCCTGCAATACGTTCTGGAGTCCCTGCACGGCTGCTCCCCCTTCGGGCAGGAGAAGATCCGCCGCCTGCGGTTCTATATGCCGGAGGAGCGGGCTGAGCTGGAGACGGAGTTATATAATGTAGAGCGGGCCGCGGCGGCGGCGGACCGGCTGAAGGACCAGTACACCAAACTGATGACCGGTCTGTGCCAGATGAAGGACATCCGCACATCCCTGCGCCGCTGCGCGGAGGGAGAGACGCCGGACCACGTGGAGCTGTTCGAGATCAAGGGCTACCTCCAGCGTCTGGACGGCCTGCGGCCGCTGTTGGCGGAGATCGACGCCGTTACTCATTTTGAGGGCATCGCCCTCCACGACCCCAAGCCTGCGCTGGCCATCCTGGACCCCGACGGCACCGGCAGCCGCGGCTTCTACATCCCCGACAGCGCCACCGCCAAACTCAAGGAGGTGCGGCAGGCCAAGAAGGACGTGGAGGAGCGTCTGTTCCACGCCCAGACCGATGCGGAGAAGGACGACCTGCGCCTGAAGCGCACCCGTCTGTGCGCCGAGGAGGACGCCGAGGAAATGCACGTCCGCAGGGCCATGGGCGCGGCGCTGGCCCCCATGGTGGACGACCTGCTGGCGGACGCGGAGACCTCCGGCCGGCTGGACTTCATCATCCAGAAGGCTCTGTTCGCCGTGCGCTACGGCGGCATCCGCCCTGAGCTGACGGATACGGAGCTGGAACTCACCGACATGATCAACCCCGAGATCTGCGACCTGCTGTCGGAGCAGGGCCGCAGCTTCGTGCCTGTCTCCATCCGTCTGGAGCAGGGGGCTACCGTCATCACCGGCGCCAACATGGGCGGCAAGTCCGTGGCCATGAAGACCGTGGCCCTCAACGCCCTGCTGCTTCAGGCGGGCTTCCTGGTCTGCGCAAAGAAGGCCCGCATGCCGCTGTTTCACAGCGTGAAAATGCTCTTTGACGATCTCCAGTCCATTCAGTCGGGACTCAGCGGCTTCGGCTCCGAGATCGTCCAGTTCCAGAAGGCGCTGACAGAGGTGGAGAAGGGCTACTCCCTGTTCCTGCTGGACGAGTTCGCCCGAGGCACCAACCCCGACGAGGGCGCCGTCATCGTGCAGGCCGTCACCCGTTATCTCAACGGCGTCAACGCCATTTCTCTGCTGACCACCCACTACGACAAGGTGGCGGAGTACGCCCGCCTGCACTACCAGATCATCGGCCTGCGCGATGTGGATACCGAGAAGATCCGCCGCGAGCTGTCCGTCACCGACGAGGACGGCGTGGCCGTCATTGCCCGCCACATGAACTACGGTCTCTACCGCGTGGAAGGCCGGTCCGACTGCCCGCGGGACGCCCTGAATATCTGCAGAATGCTGTCTTTGAAGCCGGAAATCCTGAAAATGGTGGAGGAATCCTACTGATTTTCGCTGCGCGAAAAATTCAAGAGGAAAAACAGAGAAATTTTTGCACCGTGCAAAAATATTATTGTCAAATCTGTCACGAACTGTCTTGACAAATGCCCCAAAAGCGCTATAATTTAAGAGTAAAATTTCATAGATATCAGTCAATAGAGGCGCGGGAAACGGGGTACTGCAGCGTGTGGGGACAGGCACCTGTGTAGCGTTGCAGGAAGGAGTTTTCCGCCGAAAGTGACAGGACCGCCTGCGTTCTGTCGCTTGGCAGCGCGGTGTAAGCGGCGCTGTTGTCATGTACGTCCATACATGGAGCGCTATTGGTCAATGACCTTGACCGATAGCGCTTTTTTTCATACCCAAAAAGAAGCGGTAACGGCCGGATCTGGTGTTTGCGAAATTGCACGTCCAAAATTCTGAAGGAGGAAAAACTTATGGAAAAGATGACTTCTATGCTTCGCCTGCGTATGAGCGCCAAGGATGCTCATTACGGCGGAAATCTGGTGGACGGCGCCCACATGGTCCACCTGTTCGGCGATGTCGCCACAGAGCTGCTGATCAAGTGCGACGGCGACGAGGGCCTGTTCTGTGCCTACGACAACGTGGAGTTCCTGGCTCCCGTGTACGCCGGCGACTATATCGAGGCCTACGGCGAGATCGAGAAGATCGGCAACACCTCCCGCACCATGAAGTTTGAGGCCCGTAAGGTCATCGTCTCCCGCCCCGACATCAGCGCTTCCGCTGCTGACGTTCTGGCTGAGCCCGTGGTGGTCTGCCGTGCCCACGGCACCTGCGTCACCCCCAAGGATTGCCAGCGCAACAAGATCGAGAAGTAAGGGAGCGGAACGATGGAGAAGCTCATTATTACCGCCGCCATCTGCGGCGCCGAGGTCACCAAGGCCCAGAACGAGGCTGTGCCCTACACCGTGGAGGAGATGGTCCGCGAGGCCAAGTCCGCCTACGAGGCCGGCGCCGCCATCCTGCACATCCATGTCCGCGAGGACGACGGTACCCCCACCCAGAACCGCGATCGCTTTAAGGTCGTCATGGACGCTATCCGCAAGGAGCTGCCTGACGTCATCATGATCCCCTCCACCGGCGGCGCCACCGGCATGAGCCCCGAGGAGCGTCTGCAGCCCACTGAGCTGTTCCCCGAGATGGCCACTCTGGACTGCGGTACCTGCAACTTCGGTGATGAGATCTTCGACAATACCATGCCCACCATGCGCGCCTTCGGCAAGCGCATGATCGAGAACGGCATCAAGCCCGAGTACGAGTGCTTCGAGCTGGGCCACATTGACACCGTTCTGGGTATGGCCAAGAAGGGCGAGGTCCCCGGCCACCCCATGCAGTTCAACTTCGTGCTGGGCGTGCACGGCTGCACCCCTGCCACCGTAGAGAATCTGGCGTTCTTCGCCAGCAAGATCCCCGCTGACGCCACCTGGACCGTGTCCGGCGTGGGCCGTGCTGCGTGGACCATGGCCGCTGCGGCCATCGCCATGGGCGGCAACGTCCGTGTCGGCTTTGAGGACAACATCTATCTGGGCAAGGGCCAGAAGGCCGCGTCCAACGGCGAGCTGGTGGCCAAGGTCGTCCGCATCGCCAAGGAGCTGGGCCGCGAGATCGCTACCCCCGCCGAGGCCCGCGAGATCCTGAGCCTCAAGCCCCTGCAGTAAGTTAAAAAACTCAAAACTCATACATATCATAACTTAGGAGGATATTACCATGGCTGAACTGAAAGGCAACAAGTACGGTACCCACCGCGTTATCGAGCCCAAGGGCGTGCTGACCCAGGCCGCTTGGAAGATCGACAATGACATGAGCAAGGTCTACTCCAACGAGATCGTCTGCGACGTGACCTCCCTGAACATCGACTCCGCCTCCTTCACCCAGATCTCCGAGGCCTGCGGCGGCGACGAGAAGAAGATCGGCGAGATGATCATGGGCATCGTGGCCGAGCGCGGCAAGCAGCAGAACCCTGTTACCGGTTCCGGCGGTATGTTCAAGGGCGTCGTCGCTCACGTCGGCGAGGACCTGAAGAACAAGCCCGGCTTTGACCTGAAGGAAGGCGACAAGATCGTCTCTCTGGTGTCCCTGTCCATGACCCCGCTGAAGATCGAGAAGATCCTGGCCATCCACAAGGATATCGACCGCGTGGACATCGTCGGCAAGGCCATCCTGTTCGAGTCCGCTCTGTACTGCAAGATGCCCGATGATATGTCCGAGCCTCTGGCTCTGGCCGCTCTGGACGTGGCCGGCCGCATTTTACGGCTTTTTTCTCAAA
>OGXJ01001657.1_pt1 | contig 16249 bp, 9 predicted proteins | sample 1576231 | NCBI WGS metagenome assembly OGXJ01 (sample SAMEA3541539, study PRJEB24748) | human gut metagenome | biome: human gut; feature: human-associated habitat; material: faeces | place: China | collected 2012
TCACCCACTTATGAGCAAGCTCATGTGGGCTTAGACCTTTTGACCCTGGTATCATCTAAATCAGAGGATAGTACATCTTTTTATGTAGTGCTGAGGAAAGAAGCAGAATTGATGGGTGACGTGAGAAGGGCAGGATTTGTCAATGCGGAAAAATGTGTGGAAGAAGGAGCAGGAGAGGATGAAACAGATATCTGAGGCAGTGAAAAAGGATCAGATCCTGTATTATTTCAAAACCCAGTGGCCGGTGCTGCTGGCAGTCACGTTCTCCGGACTGATCTATAACCTCGGACTGCTGGCAGGACCGTGGTTCGAGGGGCGGATGACGGGATGCCTGGTGGACATTCTGGGCGGGAAGGCCGGATACCGTGATATGCTGGCGCTGGTGACCGCGTATGTGATGTCTATTGCCATCGTGCAGATCTCCCGTTATATCAAACGTTTTTATGTCAGACGTTTTGCCAATAATGTAAATCGTGACATGAAAGAAATCCTGTACCGAAGTCTGGTTCACAGAAGCCGTGCCGAACTGGAAGAAGAGGGTGCTGGAAATGTCATGACCAAGGCAATCCTGGATGTGGATGACTGCGCGGAGGGGATGAGGAAATTTACCACAGAGATCTTCGATACCGGTGTGGCACTGGCGGCATATGTGGGAATGTTGTTATTCTATGACTGGCGGCTGGCAATCTTAGGTATGTTGTTTTTACCGGCGTCATATGTGCTGGCGGAGAAGATGAAGCGTAACGTGCAACGCACCGGAGCAGCTTATAAGGAGCAGTCCGGAGATTTAAGCGACGCAACACTGGACAGAGCAACTAACGCTGTTACTTACCGTGTCTATGGCAGAGAGAAAGAGCGGGAGCAGGCCTATGAAGAGAATCTTGCCGCTTATGAAAAATCTGCTGTGAAGGCCAATATCTGGAGTACCGCGTTTCCCCCGCTGTACCGGATCATCTCCATGACAGGCGTACTGTTTATCCTGTATTTCGGCAGCAGAAATGTGCTGGGAACCGGCTGGAAAATATGGGATGTGGCAGCCTTTACCACGTTTTTATCCTGTTTTTTGAAGTTAGCCGTGAAATCTTCTCATGCCGCGAAGCTATTCAATGCAGTACATAAAGCCCAGGTCTCCTGGAAGCGCATCAAGCCACTGATGAAGGAAACCACTTATGAGGACGACGGCCTGGTACAGAAGCCGGGAATGCTGGAAGTATCGGATGTAAGCTTTGGTTATCCCGGCGGAGAGAAGATCTATGAGGACTTCAATCTGTCCGCTTTCCCGGGACAGATCATCGGTGTCACTGGAGCAGTGGCGTGTGGTAAGTCCACATTGGGTAAGACCTTCCTCTGTGAATACCCTTACGAAGGAAGGATCCGTTTCCACGGCAAAGAATTATCCGAAATGACTAAAGCGGAGCGCACCGGCATGATAGGATACTTGGGACATGATCCGGAGCTGTTCAATGACAGTGTCCGTAACAATATACTGCTTGGCGATGATGACGATCCGGAGAGGTATCTGAAGGCAGTCTGTTTCGACGGTGAGGTGGCAGAGATGGAAGAGGGGATGGACACCATTGTGGGAAATGGTGGCGTCCGGCTCTCCGGTGGTCAGGCACAGCGGCTGGCATTGGCGAGAACCCTGTGCCATAAGCGTCCGGTCCTGGTCCTGGACGATCCTTTTTCCGCACTGGATCGCAAGACGGAGGAAACGGTTTTTGCCAATCTGCGGAAGTTTACAGCGGACAGCATCGTGCTCCTTTTGTCCCATAGGCTGTATCTGTTCCCCAAAATGGATCAGGTGCTGTGGATGGAGGATGAAAAAGTGACCGCGGGAACCCACGAACAGATCCTTGCAAAGTTCCCGGAGTATGCGAGACTGTATGAAGCACAGGCGGATGGCACCGATGCACACAGTACGCAGGAGGGAGGTCCGGATCATGCAGAAAAATAAACAGATGCAGAAAAATAAGAGACAGAATGTGAAAAATGTCCGCAGCGTGATCCGGCAGACTGTGACAGGCTATGCGGGGCTGTCACTGGGAATCCTGTTGGCAGTCGCAGGTGCCATCGTAACCGCGCTTCTGCCGCCCTGGATCCTCGGAAGTATTGTGGATACGATCACCGCAGGAAACACAGTTCCGGTTGCATTGGTGATACTATATTTTGCTTTTACGGTGCTCACCGGTCTGACCGAAAGCCTTCGGGAAGGTCTGCTGACGGTCTTCGGTCAGAAGATCACGCATGCACTGCGGAGCAGCATGATGGAGAAATATACGAACCTGACGGCAGGGGAACTGACGAAGCAGGAGCCCGGTACGATTGTATCCCGGTTCGTAGGAGATGTGGATACGGTGGAGAACCTGTTCACCTCCGGAATCATCAGTATGTTCGCCGATGCCTGTAAGATTATAAGTATCCTGGTGGTGATCTGGTTAAAAAACAGAGGACTGGCGATCGTACTTTTGGTTCTGCTTCCATTTCTGTATTGGTTCACCCGGACGGTGCAGAAAAACATGCTGAAAGCCCAGATCGAGAATCGTTGCGCCGTGGGCAGAGCATCCGGACATGTGCCGGAGACGCTGCACAATATCCGTACCATTCATACGCTGGGAAAAGAGCGCTACATGGAGCAACGCTATGATGAATATATTGCGGAGAGCTACCGCGCGGTAGATCGCACGAATTTTTATGATGCCATTTATTCCCCGGTGATCCTGATCCTGAATGCTATCGTGGTGGCGGTTGTGATGCTGTTTTCTGCCTCCGGTAATGTAAGGGTGCTGACATTGTTCGGTATGTCTGCAGGTACAGCGGTAACGGTAATTAACTATATCTCACAGATTTTTACCCCTGTGGAGAGTCTGGGAATGGAGATCCAGACCATACAGTCCGCCATTGCGGGCGTGCACCGGATCAATGAATTCTATGCGCTGGAGGAATTGCCGGAGAGAAATTCCGGGGAAAAACCGGCAGAACCACGGAATAGACCGGAAAAACCTTTTGTGGAACTGCAAAATGTGACCTTTAGCTATGAGGATGATGACCGTAAGATTTTGCAGGCTTTAAATTTTCAAGTATATCCCGGAGAACAGGTGACACTGTCGGGCAGAACTGGTGCAGGGAAGAGTACGGTCTTCAAACTGCTGTTGGGACTCTATCAGCCGGGAGAGGGTAAAGTGCTGATTCAGGGAAGAGATGCTTTTCAGATTCCGGAAAATGAGAAACGCAGTCTCTACGGTTATGTGGAGCAGACTTTTCACAGAGTGCCCGGTACCGTGAAAGATCAGATCACGCTGTATGATGATTCTTTTACTATGGAAGAGGTACGGGAGGCCGCAAGGATTGCGGGACTGGATGCAACGATAGAACAATTGGAAAAAGGCTATGACACTCCCTGTACCCAGGAGATCTTCTCCCAGGGACAGTGGCAGCTGTTATCTATTGCCAGAGCTGCGGTGGCGAAGCCGAAGCTCCTTCTGTTGGATGAGATTACGGCAAATCTGGATGCCCAGACTGAGGAAGAGGTGCTACAGGCACTGAAGCGTGCCTCGGAAGGAAGAACGGTAATCTCAATTTCACATAGAGTAAATGCGGAGACAGGACGGATCATTAACATATAGTAAGATGTAAGATGCCTGACGGATTGCTCCGTGCTGCGCACTCTCACAATCCTGCCCGGTATTCGCATATCGTGAAGCTGACGCTTCCCTTTTATGCGAATATCGGAGCGGGTCATGAAACAAGAACCCCACGTTTGTGCGAGCACAGCGTGGGGTTCTTGTTTATGACCCTGGCATCTTACATAGAAATAAGTCCAAATGCATTTGCCACGGAACTTAATAAAATAATAGCAGCAAATACCGGGCAGAGATACTTGATCATGAAGTTGAATATCTTTTTGCGGCGGAAAGCGGATTCTCCGTGCATGACTTCTTCTTCCACAGCCTTTACTCCGATGACGCGGGATACCAGCAGACAGATGGTGATGGCAGCGATAGGCATCATCACGGAGTTGGTCAGGAAATCGAAGAAATCAAGGAACTGCATGCCGATGATCTTCACAGCACCAAGCGGTCCGTAACCCAGTGAGGATAACGTTCCCAGTGCCAGCATGATCACACCCATGATCACGGTAGATTTTTTACGACCCCAGCCAAGCTCGTCCTCGAAAGTAGACACAGCACTTTCGGTAAGGGCAATGGAGCTGGTCATGGCTGCGAACAGTACCAGTATGAAGAACAGGATACCTACGAAGGTGCCCATTCCCATGCTGTCAAATACCTTGGGAAGTGTGATGAACATCAGGGAAGGACCTGCCTGTAAGGTATCGGGATCTCCGCCGGAGAATGAGAACACGGCGGGAATGATCATCAGACCTGCCATGATGGCAATCGCGGTATCGAAGATTTCTACATTTTTCGTGGAACCTTCAATGGAGACATCTTTTTTCATATAAGAGCCGAAGGTGATGAGAATACCCATGGCAATGGACAGAGAGTAGAACATCTGACCCATGGCAGCGACCACCGTCATCCAGGAGAAATTCGCGGGATTCGGGATCAGGAAATACTTCACACCGCTCAGTGCTCCCGGTCTGGTAACGGAATAGACTGTGATGACCACGGAGAGCACTACCAGGATCGGCATCATAATGCGGGATACGCGCTCGATACCGTTGCGGACACCGGCGTAGATAATTCCCAGAGTACACAGAGTGAATACGATAAAGCACAGCTCTGTAGAGACGCCATTGGAAATAAACGCGGAAAAATAACCGTCCGCTGCCAGATCATGTCCGTGACCCTTGGCATATTCTACCAGATATTTGATCACCCATCCGCCGATGACGGAATAATAAGGAACAATCAGAATCGGAATAATAGCGTTGATCCATCCACCGAAGGACAACCATTTGGATTTCCCGAAAGTATGAAAAGCACCTACGGGGCTTTTGCCTGTCATGCGTCCCAGTGATGTCTCTGCCACGATCATGGTATAACCGAAGGTCAGCGCCAGGATAATATAGATCAGCAGGAAGATTCCACCACCGTATTTGGCTGCCAGATACGGGAAACGCCAGATATTGCCCAGGCCTACGGATGCTCCGGCAGCCGACAGGACGAAACCGATCTTGCCGGAAAATGAACTTCTGTTGTTATTTTTGTGATTCATAGTTTAATCTCTCCCACACTTAATATTTTGTCGCAAGTAGATTAAGTGTAACACAGAAATATAGGAAATACAAAGAAAAAAACATTTTGGTAAATGTCACATAATTTCTCCATGCTTTCCACATACTACCCACACAGCACAATTATGGAAAGTAATCTGGAAAGCAGGAGGTTTATCAATGAAAGCAACCGGAATTGTAAGAAGAATAGATGACCTGGGACGAATTGTGATCCCGAAGGAGATCCGCCGCACGTTACACATCAGGGAGAGCGATCCATTGGAGATCTTTACCGACAGGGAGGGGCAGGTCATCCTGAAAAAATATTCCCCCATCGGGGAAATGACAACTTTTGCAAGACAATATGCGGAAAGTCTTGCGCAGGTGTCCGGACATACGGCACTGATCGCAGACAGGGATCAGTTTATAGCGGCTGCAGGTGGATGTAAGCAGCTGCTCAATAAGGCAGTAAGCCGTCAGCTGGAAGAGAAGATCCATAACAGAGAGACCGTGATCGCCGCAAAAGGAGACCGCAACTACGTCAACATTGCAGAGGATATTGCTATCGACTATGCCTGGCAGCTGATCACCCCGATCCTCTGCGAGGGAGATATCATCGGAAGTGTGATCCTGTTGGAAAATGACGGGAAGAGCAAAATGGGAGAAGTGGAACAGAAGCTTGCGCAGTCTGCGGCAGGCTTCCTGGGCAGGCAGATGGAGCAATAAAAAACGGTCGTAACCGGGTTAAGATACCACCTGGTTACGACCGTTTGTCTTACCGATATATAATTTCTCATCAGCTTCTTTTAATAATGTATGAACATCTTTGTCAGACTCACAGACCAGTCCGAAGGTCATATTTATCTTCACGTGTTGCCCCTCGTAGAGTGTATCCAGTTCGTGTATTTTGTCCATGAGAAGCTCCAGCTGTTTCCGTGCTTCTGCAAGATCTACATTTTCAAATACCAGTAGAAATTCCTCACCACCCCAACGCGCGGCAAAGCCACGGCGCCACATATGCTGCTTCAGCATGGCAGAAACATTTTTCAGTACGGCATCCCCACATTCGTGACCGTAGGTATCGTTAACCTTTTTGAAAAAATCAATGTCTCCGATGGCGAGCGCAAAAGAAAGGCGGGAGGATCGGGCTTCCTCGAAGATCTGGCGCAGCTTTTTTTCTCCGCTGCGGCGGTTGTACAGCTCGGTCAGGGCATCCTGCTCGATCATGGTACGAAGAGAGCGCTGCATGGACAGGGCACAGCGACCGATATCACCTAATTCATCACTGCGTTTTGTTACGGAATAATCCAGTGTGGCGTTCAGATTCCCGGAGGCTACTTCCGACAGGAAACTATGGATATTGAGTAATACAGCCACGAATCTTCTGGTGTAAAAATAGATGCAGCCAGCCACGAGAGCCACAAAACCGATGATCAGCCACGTCAGCGGATAGGCATAACGTTGAATGGACTGAGATACGGAGGCACTGGATTTTCCTATAAAAAGCATGCCGACTATGCTGCCGTCCTGATTGCGGACAGGACTATAATAGGAGAAATAAGACTTTCCGTTGATCAGAGTGTGGGTATAAAAATGATCTTCACCGGTATTCAGGACATCACGGATCACCACGTCCGGAGCACCGGAGCCGATAATGCGGTCACCCTGGGCGTTATACAGAGTCGTCAGAACGCGGGTATCCTGATAGAACAGGGTGATGTCCAGTCCGGTATCCTCTTTGAACTGATCCAGAAGAGAATATTCTTTGGTGATATCTACATCTCCTTTATACAGAAGATAAGCGACATCTCCCTCCAGGTGATAATCACCGGGATAAGCGATATTCAGGAGAGTCGTCGCACTTTTTGTGGCATCATACAATTCACGTTCCACTTCCTGATACATAGTTTTTGTGAACCATTGGGAAGTGAAAAATAACATGACGATCCCCAGCGCCAGCAGGGGAATCAAGCCGATCGCCTGCAGAGTATATGATATTTTACCGCCGCTTCTTTTCGGCGCATTTTGCGTATTTTCCATAGGATTCCCTGTCCCTTCCGATATAACCGGTACACATTAAAAGTGTTATAAATATTATATGAAATAAATGTCGGAAAAGCAAGAAAGAAAAGCTTTATAGGCAAATCGCAACATCCGGCTTGACAACGCAAAAAAATGAGATATATAATAGCGGTATATCAAAAATGCATTGACGAAGAGAGTAACTTTTCCGCAGAAAGGCAAAGCGAGCCGGTGATGGTGAGAGACCGGTGCGAGTAAGGGAACCGTGAAAATCACTTCTGAGCTGTCAGAACAAAAGCCAAGGTCAGTAGTTCTGAACGGAATCCCGCCGTTACCGGGAAGCATATCACTCCTGTGAGATTACACATGTGGAATCGTATGGGAAGTATGTTGTAAGAGGTGGTTAACGAATGCACGAGCTTCGTCCTGTTACGGGACGGAGCTATTTTTGATACTATTCAGGAAAGCATCGAAGATGCGATTTTGTGAATGAGGCGCTGAATAGTATGATGCTGTAATAAGAAAAGAAAGGAAGCGCACTATGTACAAGCAGGTACCCACAAGCCTGAATTTCGTAGACCGTGAGAAAGCCGTCGAGAAATTCTGGGAAGACAACAACATTTTCAAAAAAAGCATGGAGCATCGTAAGGAAGGCGAGACCTATACCTTCTACGACGGACCGCCTACCGCCAACGGTAAGCCCCACATCGGCCATGTAGAGACCCGTACCATCAAAGATATGATCCCCAGATACCGTACCATGAAGGGATATATGGTTCCCCGTAAGGCAGGCTGGGATACCCACGGACTTCCCGTAGAGCTGGAAGTTGAGAAGCTGCTGGGTCTGGATGGCAAGGAGCAGATCGAGGAATACGGTCTGGCACCTTTTATCGACAAATGTAAAGAGAGCGTCTGGAAATACAAGGGAATGTGGGAAGATTTCTCCCGTACCGTTGGTTTCTGGGCTGACATGGATAACCCTTATGTTACCTATGATGACAACTTCATCGAGTCCGAGTGGTGGGCTTTGAAGACCATCTGGGACAAGGGACTGTTGTACAAGGGCTTCAAGATCGTTCCCTATTGCCCTCGCTGCGGAACCCCGCTGTCCAGCCACGAAGTGGCACAGGGCTATAAGGCAGTCAAGGAGCGTTCCGCTATCGTACGTTTCAAGGTAAAGGGCGAGGACGCATATTTCCTGGCATGGACCACCACCCCCTGGACTCTTCCTTCCAACGTGGCACTGTGCGTGAACCCGGAGGAGACTTACCTGAAGGTGAAGGCCGCCGACGGTTATACCTATTATATTGCAAAGGCACTGGCAGACAAGGTACTGGGCCGCCTGGCAGAAGAGGGCAAGGATGCTTACGAAGTACTGGAGACTTATGTTGGTAAGGATCTGGAGTACAAGGAGTACGAGCCTCTGTACAAGTGTGCGGGAGATGCCGCTGAAAAGCAGAAGAAAAAGGCACATTTCGTAACCTGCGACGGTTATGTAACCATGACCGATGGTACCGGTATCGTTCATATCGCACCGGCTTTCGGTGAAGACGACAGCCGTATCGGACGTAACTATGAACTGCCCTTCGTACAGTTCGTAGACGGCAAGGGTGATCTGACCGCAGAGACCCCTTATGCCGGAAAATTCGTAAAAGACGCAGATCCTCTGGTACTTAAGGATCTGGATGCAGAGGGCAAGCTGTTCGATGCACCGAAGTTCGAGCATGATTATCCTTTCTGCTGGAGATGTGACACTCCGCTGATCTATTATGCAAGAGAGTCCTGGTTCATCAAGATGACCGCTGTGAAGGATGATCTGGTACGTAATAATAAGACCATCAACTGGATCCCCGCTTCCATCGGTGAGGGACGTTTCGGCAACTGGCTGGAGAATATTCAGGACTGGGGCGTATCCCGTAACCGTTACTGGGGTACTCCGTTAAATATCTGGGAGTGCGAATGCGGACACCAGCATTCTATCGGCAGCCGTGAAGAGCTGTACAAGATGAGCGGCAATGAGAAGGCGAAGACTGTAGAATTCCATCGTCCTTACATTGACGAGATCACTATCACCTGCCCCGAGTGCGGCAAGCAGATGAAGCGTGTTCCCGAGGTGATCGACTGCTGGTTCGACTCCGGAGCAATGCCTTTTGCGCAGCATCATTATCCGTTTGAAAACAAGGATCTGTTCGAGCAGCAGTTCCCCGCTGACTTTATCTCCGAGGCAGTGGACCAGACCCGTGGATGGTTCTACTCTCTGTTAGCGGAATCCACCCTGCTCTTCAACAAGGCTCCTTACAAGAACGTTATCGTAATGGGTCATGTACAGGATGAGAACGGTCAGAAGATGAGTAAGAGTAAGGGCAATGCGGTAGATCCTTTCAATGCACTGGAGACCTACGGAGCAGATGCCATCCGCTGGTATTTCTACACCAGTTCCGCACCCTGGCTGCCGAAGAGATTCTCCGGCAAAGCCGTACAGGAAGGACAGCGTAAATTCATGGGTACCCTGTGGAACACCTACGCATTCTTCGTGCTGTATGCAAATATTGACAATTTTGACGCTTCCAAATATACACTGGAATACGACAAGCTGCCCGTAATGGATAAGTGGCTGCTGTCCAAGCTGAACTCTACCGTTGCAGAAGTAGACAGCAATCTGGACCAGTACCGCATCCCCGAGGCTGCCAAGGCTCTGCAGGACTTCGTCGATGAGATGAGTAACTGGTATGTAAGACGCAGCCGTGAGCGTTTCTGGGCAAAGGGTATGGAGCAGGATAAGATCAATGCCTACATGACACTGTACACCGCCCTGGTGACCATCTGTAAGGCAGCAGCACCCATGATCCCCTTCATGACAGAGGATATTTACCAGAACCTGGTAAGAAGCAACGATGCAAATGCGCCCGAGAGTATTCATTTGTGTGACTTCCCGGTAGTGAATAAGGATCACATCGACAAGAAGCTGGAAGAGGATATGGAAGATGTACTGGATGCTGTAGTTATGGGACGTGCATGCCGTAACGAGGCTGCCATCAAGAACCGTCAGCCTATCAGCAGAATGTATATCAAGTCAGACTTCACCTTAAGTGAGTTCTACCAGGAGATCATCGAGGATGAGTTGAACGTCAAGGAAGTCGTATTTACCGATGACGTACGTGACTTTACCTCATACACCTTCAAACCTCAGCTGCGTACCGTAGGACCCAAGTACGGCAAACAGTTGGGCGGCATCCAGAAGCACCTTGCAGCACTGGATGGCAATGCAGCAATGGATGAACTGAATGCAGACGGCGCATTAAAGTTCGATGTAGACGGTGTGGCTGTGGAACTGACCAAGGACGATCTGCTGATCGACATGGCACAGAAGGAAGGCTATGTATCTCAGGAGGACAATAAGATGACCGTTGTGCTGGATACCAACCTGACACCGGAACTGGTAGAGGAAGGCTTCGTATACGAGATCATCAGCAAGATCCAGACCATGCGTAAGGAGAGCGGCTTCGAGGTGACTGATCACATCCGCGTATCCATCAACGGCAACGACAGGCTGTCCGAGATCGCCCGGAAGAACAAAGACGCCATCAGCGGAAAGGTTCTGGCAGACGAACTGACAAGCGGTGCGGAATATGCCGTATCCAAGGAATGGAACATCAATGGCGAGAACGCAGTGATCGCTGTGGAGAGAGTATAAAAGTTCTGCAATAAAATGCCGGGATAAAGAGATTCTGTGGTTTTCCCAACGGGGGGACCGCAGAATCTTTTCTGTTTCGGGAAAACATTTACGAAACTTACGAAAACCGGCGAAAACAGTTGGAATACGCATGGAAGTTTGTTATAATATTACCTGTATTTGGTTAAGAATATGGATGAAATCATAACGCTATCCGGCGCGGAATATCTTGAGAAGAGTACAGTACCGGAGAGGTAATGGAGAGGAGAACATAGGTGAAAAAATCAGTAGCAGCCAGCGAGAAGCCGGTAAAGGCAAAAGAGTTCGACAAGGAGCTCTTCAAGAGAAGTGTGGAATATAATGTGCGCACCCTGTATCGTAAGAATCTGGAAGAGGCAGATGCACAGCAGATCTTCCAGGCAGTATCTTATGCGATCAAGGATCGTATCGTAGAGAACTGGATGGAGACCCAGAAGGCATATGAGAAGGAAGATCCCAAGATGGTCTACTACATGTCCATGGAGTTTTTAATGGGAAGAGCACTGGGTAATAACCTGATCAACTTAAAGGCATATAAGCCTGTAGCAGAAGCTTTGGAAGAACTGGGACTGGATCTGAACCTGATCGAAGACCAGGAGCCGGATGCAGCACTGGGTAACGGTGGTCTGGGACGTCTGGCAGCATGTTTCCTGGATTCCCTGGCAACGCTGGGATATCCCGCATATGGCTGCGGTATCCGTTATCGTTATGGCATGTTCAAGCAGGAAATCCGCGACGGTTATCAGGTAGAGGTTCCCGATAACTGGCTGATGAACGGCAATCCTTTTGAATTGCGCAGACCCGAATACGCCAAGATCGTAAAGTTCGGCGGTTATGTCAGCGTACACACCGATGAGAATGGCAGAAATGTATTTACCCAGGAAGGTTATCAGTCTGTTAAGGCAATTCCGTTTGATTTCCCCATCGTGGGTTATGGCAATGGCATTGTAAACACCCTGCGTATCTGGGATGCGGAGCCTGTAGAGTGCTTCCAGCTGGATTCTTTTGACAAGGGTGACTACCAGAAGGCGGTAGAGCAGGAGAACCTGGCCCGTAATATCGTAGAGGTTCTGTATCCCAACGACAATCACTATGCAGGTAAGGAGCTGCGTCTGAAGCAGCAGTACTTCTTCATCTCTGCATCCGTACAGGAAGCTGTAGAGAAGTACATGAGAAAGCATGACGATATCCATAAATTCTATGAGAAGGTTACGTTCCAGCTGAACGATACCCATCCTACCGTAGCTATCGCAGAGCTGATGCGTGTGCTGATGGATGATTATTATCTGACCTGGGAGGAAGCATGGGAGATCACGACCAAGACCTGTGCTTACACCAACCATACCATCATGGCAGAAGCATTGGAGAAATGGCCTATCGAACTGTTCTCCAGACTGCTTCCCAGAATCTACCAGATCGTAGAGGAGATCAACCGCAGATTCATCATCGATATCCAGCAGAAGTACAGCAGTGTACCCGGCGTGGATGTACAGGAGAAGATCCGTAAGATGGCGATCATCTACGACGGACAGGTGAAGATGGCAAATATGGCAATCGTCTCCGGCTACTCTGTCAACGGTGTGGCAAGACTGCATACCGAGATTCTGGAGAAGCAGGAACTGAAGGACTTCTACGAGATGTTCCCGGAGCGCTTCAACAACAAGACCAACGGTATTACCCAGAGACGTTTCCTGCTGCATGCGAACCCTCTGCTGGCTGACTGGGTAACGGCTCATGTAGGTGACGATTGGATCACCGATCTGCCTCAGATCTCCCGCCTGAAGGTATATGCGGATGACAAGAAGGCACAGCAGGAATTCATGAACATCAAGTACCAGAACAAAGTACGTCTGGCAAAATATATTCTGGAGCACAACGGTATCGAAGTAGATCCCAGATCCATCTTCGATGTACAGGTAAAGCGTCTGCATGAGTATAAGAGACAGCTGCTCAATATTCTGCATGTAATGCACCTGTATAACGAACTGAAGGAGCATCCGGAACTGGATTTCTACCCCAGAACCTTTATTTTCGGCGCGAAGGCAGCAGCCGGTTACCGTAACGCAAAGCTGACCATCAAGCTGATCAACTCCGTAGCGGATGTGGTGAACAACGATCCCGCCATCAATGGCAAGATCAAGGTTGTATTTATCGAGAACTACAACGTATCCAACGCAGAGATCATCTTTGCGGCAGCAGATGTCTCCGAGCAGATCTCTACGGCAAGTAAGGAAGCATCCGGTACCGGTAACATGAAGTTCATGCTGAACGGTGCCCTGACTCTGGGAACCATGGACGGTGCCAACGTGGAGATCGTAGAAGAAGTGGGCGAAGAGAATGCCTTTATCTTCGGTCTGTCCGCACAGGAAGTTATCAATTATGAGAACCATGGAGGATATGACCCCATGGAGATATTCAACAATGATCAGGATGTCCGCAAGGTACTGATGCAGCTGATCAACGGAACCTTTGCACCGGGAGATCCCGAGCTGTTCCGTCCGCTGTACAACTCTCTGCTGAATACCCAGTGCACCGCCAAGGCAGACACCTACTTCATCCTCAAGGACTTCAAGTCCTACGCAGAGGCACAGAAGAGAGTAGAAGCCGCTTACCGCGACGAAGACAACTGGGCTAAGAGCGCGATCCTGAACGTGGCTTGCTCTGGCAAGTTTACCTCCGACAGAACCATCCAGCAGTATGTGGATGAGATCTGGCATCTGGATAAAGTGGTACTGAAGTAAATGGAAAGTTACGCGAGCAATGAGCCGCGCATAGGCATAGTGAAGACACCTTTGCCAGAGCCTGTGCCACAGCCTCACGGAAGCCGTCGGAGGTCATGGTAGCGCCGGAAGCGCCGTCGATCTCTGCGCTGTTGGCAGCAATGGCGTTCTGGATCAGCTTGTCCAGAGCCGGTGCGCCAATGTCAGAGGACTCGGCATGGGAGTTGACCACGATGTCCGAGATCTTGCCGTCGGTGATGGTCACGGTCACTTCCATGTCGCCGCCGCGGCCCTTGCCGGTGCCGGTGTAGCTGCCGTCCTTATAAACGGTGTCGGATGCCACGATGCCGTTCTCGTCCTTTGCCAGGTCGGCCAGCTCATCGCGGCTGGTCAGAGCCTCGCCGGAAGCGGCGGCCTTGGCCATGGTCTTGCCCAGCAGGTAGCCCCAGATCACGCAGCGGCCGTTGGAGTTGCCGGCCATGTTGATGGGGTAGTCAATGGCGTACAGGTCACCGGAGGTGTTGCCGGTGGCGTACAGACCCTCGATGGGCTTCTTCTCGTCGTCCAGGACCTGCAGGTCGGTGTTGACCGACAGGCCGCCCACGACCGCCAGCAGGGCAACGCCCACCTTGGCAGCGTAGAACGGAGCCTTGACCACCGGGTACAGGAAGTCGGCCGGCTTGTGGAAGTCATCGTCGGCGCCCTTGGTGACCAGCTCGTTGTAGCGGTCGATGGTCTCCTGCAGAACATCGGCGGGTGCGCCGATCAGAGCGGCCAGCTCCTCGATGCTGTCTGCCTTGACGGTGTTGCCCACGGCGATGTCGCTCTCCACGATGGAGGTCACATCGTCATCGGTGAACTCCTGGCCAATGGCTGCGCTCATGGTGTCCCAGAACATGCCGCCGCCGGTGCCGTTCTCCAGAGACATGCGGTTGTACTTGCCGTAGTCTGCATCAAAGATGGACCATGCAACGTTTCCGGTCTGGTGCATGACGTTCATGCTCTTGCCCTGCACCCAGGTGCCCTCGTTCATGAAACGGTGGCCTTCCTGGTTGACGAAGGGGAAGCAGCCGTGGAACATGGAGCATGCCTGCGGATGCAGCATCAGCGGGAACGGACCATCCTGCATGTGTGCACCGACCCACAGGCCCATCTTGTGGCCGTCGCCGGTGGAGAAGCCTGCGGGGCCGTGCTCGCAGCGCTGCACACGCTTGATGTTCTCGTCGCAGTAGTAGTCGGTCATCTCGGTATCCTCGTGGATGCCGCCGGTGGCCAGGATGACGCCCTTGGTGGCGCGGAACAGCCACAGCTCGCCGTCACGCTGTGCGAACACGCCGGTCACGCGGCCATCCTCCACCAGCAGCTCCTGAGCCTTGGTGTTGAAGAAGTAGGTGGCGGGGTGCTCGTACTTTTCTGCGTTCTGGCTGTCCTCGTACAGGACGTTGGTGGCTGCAAAGTAGCCGCACTTGGAGTCGAACTGATGGTCGCCGACGTTGACGAACATGTGGTAGTCGTAGGACTCGGGGATGATGGCGTTGGGGGCATGTGCACGGAAGGACACCGGCACCACACCGAACTCCGCGCACTTGTCGATCAGCCAGTTGCCGGCCTCGGGGGAGTTGTTGAACCACATGGAGACCAGAGCCTCGTTCACGCGGCTGCCGCAGCGCTGGACCCAGATGTTCTGGTGCTCCACCACGTCGGTCATGTGAGGCAGCTTGCCCTCATCCACCAGAGACTGGACGTACTTGGTGTTGCACAGACCAACACCGCCGCCCTGGCCATGGATGGCGTTCTGGGCCTCAATGACCACGACCTCGCTGCCGTTCTCCACGCAGGAGCAGGCAGCGGTACAGCCGGCGTTGCCGGCACCCACGACGACCACCTCAGTGGTCACGACCTGCACGGCATCGGTATCCTTGTACTGATACGGGTCGGTGAAGAAGCCGGGCTTGCCGGTCTCGGCAGCAGCGGGCTGCTGAGCCGGGGTGCTGGAAGCGGGTGCAGAAGCAGCGGCAGAGGATGCGGTGCTGCTTGCGGCAGTGTTGTTGCTGCAGGCGGTCATGCCCAGAGCAGCGGCACCCAGTGCGCTGACTGCGGTGCCCTTGAGGAAGGATCTACGGGACAGTTTCGACATGGTAGTTTCTCCTTACATCTTTTTCTTTTTTCTCTCTTCGTGCATTGCGACGGAACGCCCCTTTGTTAAAAAAGAAACATTCACTTCGTTTCTATTTTAACATTGACACCGTTGGCTGTACATTGTATTCTTGATACAAATATCGCCCGTATTTTGTTTGTATTTGACCAAAGGAGACCCTCATGCTCACCACCGAACTCTGTGCCCGGCTCTGCGCCGACTTTCCGCTGCAATTGCCCGACGCCCCTGCCTGCTTTGCCTGTACCCGGGTGGTGCTGGACCCCTGGGACGATGCAGAAGGCGGCACCGTTTTCATCGGCGAGGGCACCGTGGACCGCCCGGACCGGTTTTACCTTCTGTGCGCACCGGGCGCACCGCAACACCCCAACGCCGCCCACTACGCCGACCCGGCCCTGACCCTGCCGCTGGTCCGGGCCGTTCACCGCCTGCTGGAGTAAAGATAGTGCAAACTTACTGAAAAATAG
>OGXJ01001664.1_pt1 | contig 16228 bp, 15 predicted proteins | sample 1576231 | NCBI WGS metagenome assembly OGXJ01 (sample SAMEA3541539, study PRJEB24748) | human gut metagenome | biome: human gut; feature: human-associated habitat; material: faeces | place: China | collected 2012
AAGAACCTGCCCCTTCTGTTAAAATTACAGAGGAATAGCCTGCCAGTGGGCCATATCCGGCACGCCGCTGCCCAGTCCCAGCTTGCGGCACACCACGCGGCATAGCCCCGCCTTCTCCAACAGCAGCGGCGCTTCGTACAGTGTGGACGCCGTGACATTGGGGATGACACAGTCCTCCTCCACGTTGCAGAACAGGGCGATCTTTCGCCGCACGTCCTCGGTGATGGGCCCATCGGTGCGGCACACCAGCACGTCCGGCTGGATGCCCACGCTGAGAAGCTCCTTGACGGAGTGCTGGGTAGGCTTGCTCTTCAGTTCTCCGCTGCCCGGGATGGACACGATCAGCGGCACGTGGATATACAGCACATTATCCCGGCCCTTTTCCGCCGCCACCTGCCGGATAGCCTCCAGAAACGGCTGGCTCTCGATGTCGCCCACCGTGCCGCCGATCTCCGTGATGACCACATCGGTCTCTCCGTTGTCCATGGCGTAGACGCGGCGCTTGATCTCGTCGGTGATGTGGGGGATGATCTGCACCGTGCCCCCCAGATAGCCGCCCTGCCGCTCGCGGTTCAGCACCGCCCAGAACACCTTGCCGGAGGACACGGAGGCGTTGCCGTCCAGCGCCTCGTCCACAAACCGCTCATAGTGTCCCAGATCCAGATCCGTCTCGGCGCCGTCGTCGGTGACGAACACCTCGCCGTGCTGATAGGGGCTCATGGTGCCCGGGTCCACGTTGAAATAGGGGTCGAACTTCTGGTTGCGCACCCGCAGGCCGCACTGCTTCAGCAGCCGTCCCAGCGACGCCGCGCAGATGCCCTTGCCCAGGCCGGACACCACGCCGCCGGTCACAAAAATGTACTTCATCCCGCCATCTCCCATTTTCAAAAATATGCTCCTATCCTACGCTCCGCGAAAAGTGATGTCAATGGTTCGATTCGTCAATATTTTGCCTGATTTCACCGTCAAAATGTGGAATCGCGGAGAAATAGTTGCAAAGCCTCATTTTTTTCTTGCATTGGCCGCTCCATCGTGCTAAAGTAGAAATGGTCTCACCCCTGCCGCCGGTGAGTACGCAGGAAAAAGCCGCCCGTTGGGCGGCTTTTCGCTTGTTCTTCTCCGGTCACGCAGGCAATGCGCGGATGCATTTCCGGCGTATTCCGCCGCGTGGACAATGCAGCCCCGGAAGCCGTCGGTGTTCAGGGCGTTGGTGTGGCGGCGGTCGATGATCTCGTCAAAGCTGTACGTCATGAGGATGGCTCCTTTCTCTTTTCAGCGGCGGGCCCGTGTCCCGCACGGCTTTCTATGTCGCAGCTTACCGCGAATACCGCCCTGCGGTACAGAAAAAATCCGGCTTTTTCTGAAAGAATCAAAAGTATAGAAAATCTGTTCGACTTTTCTTGACGGACTCCATCGCCTGATTTATAATGGATACCGTAACAAGCGTGCAGGGAGGCGGCGGATATGTATTTCACCTACGGGGAGACAGAGCTCTCCTACCTGCGGCAGAAGGACAAGCGGCTCGGTGAGGTCATCGACCGCGTGGGCCCTGTCCGCCGCGCGGTAGACACGGATCTGTTTTCCGCCGTGGTCCACCATATCGTGGGCCAGCAGATCTCCACCAAGGCCCAGGCCACCATCTGGCAGCGGATGCAGGACGCGCTGGGCAGGGTGAACGCCGAGAACGTCCTGACCACAGGTGTCTCCCGGCTGCAAGCGCTGGGCATGACCTTCCGCAAGGCGGAATACATCACAGACTTCGCCGAAAAGGTCCACACCGGCGCCTTTGATCTGGACGCCGTGGCGCACATGCCCGACGCGGAGGCCATCCGCGCCCTGAGCGGCCTGAAGGGCATCGGTGTATGGACGGCGGAGATGATCCTTCTGTTCTGCCTGCAGCGCCCCGACATCCTCAGCTATGACGATCTGGCCATCCTGCGGGGCTTGCGGATGGTCTACCACCACCGCAGCATCGACCGCAGGCTGTTCGAAAAATACCGCCGCCGCTTCAGTCCCTACGGCAGCGTGGCCAGCCTGTATTTGTGGGCGGTCGCCGGCGGGGCCATTCCGGAGATGAGGGACTATCAGCCGAAAAAGCAAAGGAGAAGCACGCCATGACGTTTACGCAGCATTACGATTCCCCGCTGGGCGGTATCCTGCTGGCAGCGGATGAGACGGGGCTCACCGGCCTATGGTTCGACGGGCAGAAGTACTTCGCCCGTGACCTGCCCATCCAGCACACGGAGCAGGACACCCCCGTTCTTTCGGAGACCAGACGCTGGCTGGATATGTACTTCACCGGCAGGGAGCCGGACTTCCTGCCGCCGCTGCACCCCACAGGCTCCGCGTTCCGCCGCCGCGTGTGGGATCTGCTTCTCCGCATCCCCTACGGCCAGACCGTCACCTATGGCCAGCTGGCGCGGCAGCTGGCCGCGCAGCAGGACCTCGCCCATATGTCCGCTCAGGCAGTGGGCGGCGCGGTAGGCCACAACGCGATCTCCATCATCATCCCCTGCCACCGCGTGGTGGGCACCGGCGGCAGTCTGACGGGCTACGCCGGCGGCATCGGCAGGAAGGTGCAGCTGCTGACGCTGGAGCATGCCGATACGTCCGGCTTTTTCGTGCCGAAAAAGAGCACCGCTCCTTGAACCGCCGCAATAGCAGCAGGGAGGGGTCGGCGAAAACCGATCCCTCCCTGTATTTTCCACATATTTCCCGCGTCGAGTCGCTCCGCGAGTTCCTCTCGCCGGAGTCTTTTTTCGGTTTTCTTTCCCTCAGCCCCGTTGGCGCGGCTTCGCGCTCATGCCTCCGCTGCGGCCCACAGCCGGCGGGTGATGCCCAGAAACAGCTGCGCAGCCTCCAAGCTTACCGCCTTTTTCTGCAGCGCGTGGATGCGGCGCTCCGGCAAGGGGAACGCCGCATCCAGCCGCCTCCCGCCTGCGGCGCACAGCCCATCGGCCACGCTGCGGGGCACCACGGCCCAGCTGTCCCGCTTGGTCATGAACATCTGCAGCTGGCTCATGATCTCCAGCTGGATCCGGGGCACCGCGTCCACACCCCATAGCTCCTGATGCCAGCGGGCAAACTCGTCGGTCCACTCCACGTACACCTCCTGCCGGGCGGGCAGCTCGTCCGGCCCGATGCCGTCGGAATAGCAGGAGCCTGCCGCGCAGATGAGGTCCATAGGTTCCGCCATCACCAGCTCCGCCCGTATGGCGTCGGTGCGGGGCACGTCCGAGGTGAACGCCAGGTCTGTCTCGCCCCGCAGCAGGCTCTGGCAGGCCGCCTCCACGGTCATGTCCTGTATCTCCAGGTGGATGTCGGGGTGGTCCCGCATGAACTGCTCATACACCGGCGGCAGCAGATACGTGGACACGCTGTTGAGAGCGGACAGCCGCAGACTGCTTTTCCGGTTCCCAATGGCCAGCATACTGCGCACGATGTCCTGATATTGCAGGGACAGCTGGTAAAACCGCTTGCCCTCCTCCGTCAGGACCATCTCGCGGCTGCCCTTGTGCCGGAAGAACAGGGGGCACCCCACCTCCTTTTCCAGCGTCCGCAGACGGATGCTCAGAGATGACTGGCTGATGAACAGCTCCGCCGCCGCCTTGGAGATGCTGTGCTGCTTGCAGACGATGAGAAAAGCCTCGATTCCCGCGTTTGTCATATGGTAAAGCCTCACTTCTATTGAATCTGCCCAATAGGATAGCATGATAAATTGTATTTTACAACCCCTCTATCTCTCATTATAATAAGGACGCAATTTGAGGAGGGATATTGACCCATGGAGCATACACCATTGAAAGACCGTCCCTGGATGCCGCTGGCCATGGCCGCTCTGGGGCATATCATCTGGGGCTTCAGCGTCCTGTTTTCCAAGGTAGCCATGGAGGTGGCCCAGCCGGACGTGCTGCTGTCCATCCGTTTTCTGCTGTCGGCGCTGCTGATGACGCTGATGATCCTGTTTGGCAAGGCGAAGCTATCCCTCCGCGGAAAAAATCTGAAGCCGCTGCTTCTGCTGGCCGTCACGGAGCCTATGTACTTCTACTTCGAGAGCTACGGCATCCTGTATACCAACGCCACGTTCGCGGGCGTGGTGCTGGCGGTGGCGCCGGTGGTGGCCATCCTGCTGTCCGTGCTGTTCCTGAAGGAGTACCCCACCCGCCGCCAGGCCGTGTTCTGTCTGCTGCCGGTGGCGGGCGTCATGCTGATGACGGTCTCCGGCAGCTCCATGGGTATCATTCGCCCTCTGGGCGTGGTGTTCCTGATGGGCGCCTGCCTGACCTCCGGCGCGTATAAAACGGTGAATCGCCGGACGGCTCAGGAGTTCACCGCCTTCGAGCGGACATATGTCGTGATGCTGGCCTGCGCGGCGGCGTTCACCCTGTCGGCCCTCCGCACCATCAAGGGCGACCTCGCCGCCTACGTGCGGCCGTTGTCGGATCCGAAGTTCCTGATCTGCGTGGTGGTGCTGAGCCTGTTCTGCTCCATCCTCTGCAACAACATGGTCAACTACGCGGCGGGGAAGATGTCCGTGGTGAAGCTGTCGTCCCTGGGATCTCTGACCACCCTGTGTTCCATGTTTGCAGGCGTAGTTCTCCTGCATGAGCCGCTGACGCCCGCCCTGCTGCTGGGTTCGGTGCTGATCCTGGTAGGCATCCGTCAGGTCACGAAGCAGCAGTAATTCGCATAAAAACGGGAAAGCTCAGGAGAGCTTTCCCGTTTTTCCCTTAGATATGAAACATATTCACCAGAAACACCAGTGCCAGCCCATAGTAGGTCACCACGGCCACCAGATCGTTGACGGTGGTGATCAGCGGGCCGGAGGCCACGGCAGGGTCGATGCGGATCCTGTGGAACAGCATAGGAATAAGGGTTCCCACCAGGCTGGAGATGACCATGGCCACCACCAGCGACACCCCCACGCAGCCGGAGATGAGGAATGCGGACAGCCACGCGTAGCCCTTGCACACGCGGACGTAGACGCCCAGGAACGCCAGGGCCATCACGCCCAGGCACCCGCCGTTCAGCAGGCCCACCCGCATCTCCTTGCCCAGCAGGGCCAGTTCTTCCCGCCACGTCAGCTTCTCGTCCATCAGCACGCGGATGGTGACGGCCAGCGACTGGGTGCCCACATTGCCCGCCATGTCCAGCACCAGCGACTGGAAGCAGATGACGACAGGCAGCACCGCCACCACCGACTCGAAAACACCCACCACGGACGATACGCCCATACCCAGAAACAGCAGGGCGATGAGCCACGGCAGACGCTTCTTCATGCTGACCAGCACCGGCTCCCGCAGGTCCTCCTCCGAGGTCAGGCCGCCCAGCTTGGCGTAGTCGTCGCCTATGGCGTCGTCCACCAGCTCCACCAGCGCCTGCGCCGTCAGAACGCCTGCGATATGGCGGTCCTCCGTCAGCACCGGCAGGGAGTCCTCCTCGTAGTCCGCGATGCGCTCCGCGCAGTCCGCCGTTCGCTCATTGGCGAAAACGTAGGGATAGCCGCGGCGGATGATGTCCGCCAGCCGGTCGTTTTCCCGTGCGATGATGAGATCCTTCAGGTCGATGGCGCCGGCGTACACGCCGCCCGCATCCACCACATACAGCGTGGCGATGTTGTCGTGGACTCCCGCCTGCCGCACCAGCTCGCTCATGGCCTCGCGGATGGTCAGCGTGTCGCGGATGCACACAAAGTTGCCGCTCATCCGGCTGCCGATCTCCTGGGTCAGATCCTTCTTTACCATGTTGTTCATCATAGTCGTGTCCTCCTTTGGCTCTGAAAATAGGCGCAAAAATGCACCGCCTCAGCGATAGTTGCCGCAGCAAGACGCCTGAGATGCGGTGCAGAAGAACACGACAAAATGGAATGTGGTCAGTTCAAGTCCATGAATGACCGCATCCGAAGCCCATATTCCCACGCGCCGCACATCCGGCTTCGTCCTGTACTTCCGCAGCTATCCATGAACCTTCACCTCCGTTCAAAATTCGCCTTCTCGGCGTACCCACCCATGGTAGCAGTGTCGGCGGGAAATGTCAATCTCTTTTCGCAGCCCTCTCCCGCGCAAAAATTTTCAAATGCATCTTGACAGAAAGCCGAGTGCAGGTACTATTATGAAAATACAACAGGGAAACTTGAAACGCAAGGAGTGGTTTACGATGAATAAAAAGGTACGGATCATTTCCTCCAGTCCCCGCAGGGGCGGCAATTCCGAGACGCTGGCAGCGGCGTTCGCAGGCGGCGTGAACGGCGTGGGCGAGATCGCCGGGCATCCCGCGCTGGAGCAGGCCTATCAGATGGGCAAAGAGGTCTAATCAGACAATATCTGAAGCACTTCCCTCAACCGCGCAAACATAGCAAGTCCCCAAGTCGTTGTGACGCAACGGCTTGGGGACTTTTTCGGTTGGAAGCGGCAGCTTCGCTCAATACTTGAGCATGACCGTCCTGCACTCCTCGCAGATGGACGCCGGAACTCTCGTCCGGTGGCTGGCCTTGAGGTCTGTGATCTTCACAAAGCCATCGGCATTCTTCGCGTTCTCAAATACACCCGGCACCTCGTTTGCAAAGCTGAACGCGCCGTCCTTGCTGCAAAAGAGGTATCCCTCCCGCATTTCCTTTCCACATTCGGGACATTTCATGATCGCACCTTCTTTTATTCGTTGGATTTCTGACCTGCACGCAGGGCCTCCTGCATCCGCTCCTCAAAGACCTCCGCCTTGATGAGCGCGATGCCCTGCTCCTCGTCCCCGAGGACGACCAGGCGGTCGCCTTCGCTCAGATGGAAGGTATCCCGCGCTGCCTTGGGGATGACGATCTGCCCCTTGGTGCCCATCGCCACCGTTCCCCACAGGTGCTTGCCCACCGGGGCGGGCGCCACCCGCGTCCTGCCGATCTCCTTATCCTGATGGACGAGGGCATCGATAGCGACCCCGTAGAATTTTGCCAGCCGGTCGCATTTTTCAATGTCGGGGATCGTTTCGCCCTGCTCCCACTTGGAGTAGGACTGGCGCGAGATGCCGATGACCTCCGCCACCTCCTCCTGCGTCATGCCGCGGAGGTTTCGCAGGAGCGCCAGATTCTCTGCCAGCATATTGACCACCTCCTTGTCTGTGCCATCATTATACAGCACACAAAGGAAAGCTTCCACCATACAAACTTGTCAGAAAAGTGCTTTTTGTGTTCGTTTTGCCTGCGCGATCATGCCGTTTAGAAGCTGCCTTCTCAGCCTCTCTCCCCACGAGTCGATTATCTGTTGTACTTTTTCCTTCTGCTGACAACCGTTGTACCGATGGCTGCGCCGCCGCTGGCAAACAGCAGAGCGATCCACAGCGCAAGGTTGCTTGTGTCGCCGGTACCCGGCGATTTGGGATCGTCCTCCGGCTTCGCCGCTGCGGAACTGCTCTTCCGCTTCGCCGTTACGGTGTCGGCTTTTCTGATCTCCTTTGTACCGTCCCTGTCGCTGAAATACCTGCCGCAGCCTTCGCAGTACCAATACTCGATATTGCCCTCGGCGACCCAGGTCGCCGCCTTTGCCGGGATGTGCTTTAAGTCGGCGTGGTTCTTCGCGTCAAGCTTGCCGTATTCCGCACCGCAGACCGCGCACTTGGCCTTGTCCCTACAGGTCGCTCTCCCGCCGGAGCAGTCTTTGGTTTCGGAGCCAGCGCAGCCGTCTACCGTGCATTTTCGGGTGTGCGTACCGTCGCCGTTGGATGCCCATTCACCGTAAGTGTGCCCGTCGTTGACCGTCACGGTCATTTCTGTGGTATTGCCGGCCTTGTCGGCAACTATGATCTTCTGTCCGCCGTTTGCCGGAGCAAGGCGGAAGCTGTCGCTTTCGTCAAGCTCGACCGTCGCGCCGTTTACGGTAACGGTATCTATATACTTCTCGGTAATTGTAACCGTCCGTGCTCCACAATAGGTCTTGCCGTTTTCTACGCCGCTGATGACAGGCTGCACATTATCAAGCGTCAGGCGGTCGGAACGAAGATAGGTTATGTTCAGACTCGCGTCAACAAGCATTACATAAACAATATACTCTCCGTTGGGTTCTATGCGGAACGGCTCATCGTACCCACGGTACACAAGAGCTTCCAGCTCCTCTTCGGAGAGATCCTGATCTGTTACCAAATAGGAAGCAAACACGATCCCGCTGTTATCGGCGGCGTTTATCGTTACCTCCTGCGTATCCTGAAAGAACAGGCCGGAGGTGAGCTCGTTTAAGAATTCCTGCCATTTATCTGTGCCTATGATAATTTCGCCCGTCGGCTTTTCGATGTCTTTCCACCGTGCGGTGATTGTGATGTTTTCCGCAGGCATGGTTGCGGGAATCGCCTTATCCCAACCGATGAAAGTATAGCCTCCTCTTATCGGGTCGTCGGGCCGGATGGCCGCCTCGCCCGCCTGGACGATCTGCTTGGCATAGATCCCGCCCAAAGCCCCGTAAGCATAGGTCACGGTGACGGGCTTGCCGTTGGGGTTGGGGATGTTGGTCTTGTCAGTAAGCTCGCTGCCGGTGTTCATGGGCTTGCCGCTGAGCTTTGCGTTCTTTTCCATAGTCAGCCCGCCATAAAATGTGCCGCCGGAGACATGGCACTCCGTGCGGACGGGTTTGTAAAAGCTGCCTCCGGAGAGGTTGCTGCAGAATTTCCAATAGTCATACTTGGATACGTCGGCCATGTCGTCACGAGGATCCAGCACGGTGACGCTGCCATGGAAAATACCGCCCCGGATGTCGCCCTCGCAGGAGACATCGCCGGTAAAGACTGTGGTGGGCTTCCCGTCCGTGTGGTCGATGGCGTTGGTGGCCTTTACGGAGTCTAAGTAGTTATTTTTTGTGCCAATCTTGTTCGTTCCCACATACACCGTGCCCTCCACCCGGCCGCCGTTGGCATAGAGGAAGCAGCCGGGATAGTTGACGGTATAGGTCGAGTCAAGATCCATATAGATCGCGGCGCCGTATTCGATGGCGCCTGCCTCGGTATCGTCCTTTTCGGTGGCCGTGCAGCCCGTGATGCGGGCGTTCTCCCCCAGCTCCAACTCAGCAAAGCTGATCAGGGCCACGCCGCCGCGTTTCGCCTCGCAGCCGGAGATCACAGTGTCCAGAACAGACACCGGGCCGTTTGTGTGGCCGCTGACAGACAGGCCGCCGCCGTTGTTGGTGGCCTTGCAGTTCTCGATGCGGCCGCCGGTGATCTGGACGGTACACCCGGATGTCAAGATGCCGCCGCCGTCCATGGCGGAGCAGCCGCTGATGACGCCGCTGGTCATGGTGACGGAGCCGGCCTTGGCATAGATTGCGCCGCCGCTGGCACCGTAATCGGCTGAGACAGCGCAGTTCCGGATGGCGCCGCCGGTCATGGTGACGGAGCCGCCCTCGGCATAGATGCCGCCGCCATACGCGGAAGTCGCTCCGCTCTGGATGCCGCAGGCATAGATGGTGCCGCCCGCCAGCACGAAGGACGCGCCCGCCTCCACATACACGCCGCCGCCATAGTAACTGTAGGACTGTCCCGCGCCATAGTCTCGCCGGTAGCCCTCGCCGCCGGTGATGAGGCCGCCCGCGGGCAGGTTCTTATCCCCATGCTCCGCCTCAGGGCGGCTGTCGGTCAGGGTCAGGGTGCTGCCGCCGGTGACGCGGAAGATGCTGTCGGGCTGTGCGCTCTGGTTAAAGCGCAGGACGTGGCCGTTCAAATCTACCGTGGCGTCGCCCGTGACCCGCAGCGTGCCGGAGATGGTCACGTCCTCCGCCAGCGTATACACGCCGCTGCCCAGGCCGTTGGCGACATAGGCGTCGATGTTGTCCGCTTTCAACTTTGTTCCGGCGGTTCCGGCAAGCGCCCGCGCTGATACGCCGGTATCCTCGCCCACGGTGTAGGCCGAGTCCTCCGCCAGTGCCGTCACCGGCAGCAGCGTCAACACCATGCAGCACATGAGCAGGATACTAAGTATTCGTTTCTTCATGTTGTTACCTCCGTTTCGCTGCCGCTCGACAGCTTAAAATCGTATTTCATCTCCAGCATGGCGAATAGCTTATACATGACCTTGGTGGCAATTGCCCTGATATCCAGTGATTGGATAAAGGCCAGCACCCTTGCCTGTTCCTCCTCCGGCACCTGATACACCCGCATGGTCGCCGTCAAAAAGCGGCTGAGCTTGCGTTCCAGCGGGAAATGGATGTCGCATTTCCGTGCCATATAATTGCGCATCAGTCCCGCCGTGCCGATTTCCATCTCATAAAAATCGCTGTCGCTGTACTCCGGGAAATTCCCGCCGAAGATCTGCTTCAGCTCCGCCGTGGTGTGCAGGTAGATATACTCCGATGTTTCAGGCAGGGAGTAGGCTTCGATGTAGATCTCCCGCAGGTTCTCGTTCAGCTCGGTAAGAGTGAGCTGTATCGCCGTTTCCACCGCATAGGCGTAAACCGGCGGCAGCTTGCTGTCCGCAATGCTTCTCGCCACGCCGAACTGCCCGCCGAACATCGTTTCGGTCAGCTCCAGCAAAATTCTGTCCTTGGTCGGAAACAGATTCAAATAGCTTCCCCTTGCCACGCCTGCTTCGTCAACGATCTGACTGACAGAGGTGTTTTTATACCCCTGCTCCAGAAAAAGACGGACGCACACGGTCAGTATTTTCCTTTTTGTTTCACTGCTGTCTCTCCGCAAAAATAGCACCTCTTCCCAAACGTTTTAGTACACATACCAATAGTATATTATATCATGCACAAAAAGGCAAGCGGTATTTGAAGCTCACCACCGCAATTTGTGACTTTTCCGCAAACGCCGGCTGCTTCTATTACCCGCAAAGCGTATGACCTCTTGCATATGCCGGGAGCCTTTTGCTTCTGCGCCGATGTATGATATGGCAAGATGGCTTTCGCAAACGCAAAAGCCATCTTGCCATATGTTTACATATTCACCAAGCGCAGGTCATGTTATGGTCAGATTATTTTCTGCGCTTCTAAATATTACTCTGCCCTGCAAGTACGCCTGCACCGCATACCTTCAGCTTTCGCATCAATCATCTATCTCTGTCTCGTGCTTGAGAATGGCGCCGGTGGCGGCGTTGATCTCGTAGCTGTATTCCATATTGCCGGATTTGAACTCGACCTCATAGACGAGCGTGCCGTCCTCGTCGTCCAGCTCGATCTCCATGTCATACGCTTCATTTTCACTCACGCCCGCGTGGTTCAGGGCAATGGACTTCGCCTTGGCATGGCCGATATCCGCGCCGCCGGACGGTGCAGTGGGCTTTGCCGCCTCATCCCCTGCGGGAGCTGTGGCCAGCAAGTCCTTCTGCCCGCTGAGCACTTTCCCCGTGTAGGCGTCCACCAGGTACTCAAACTCACCCCATGCCGTATGCAGCTCCACCTCGTAGTGCGCGGGGGATTCGTCCAGTTCGGAATCGACCTCCGCCGTGACGGAGTCTGACGCCGTTGTCCCGGCATACTGCTCCGCAGCGTAAGCGGCGGCATCCCTGCCGATGGGCATGGCGGGCGCGCCCGCTTCCGCAAGGTCCTTCAGTTCTTCCACCGAGAGCTTCGCCAGCGCGTCAAACTTCAGCGACGGGTTGATGGTGAGGACGCGGTTCACCAGCGCCGCCTTGCCGGTGGAAATGTTGTTTTCCCGAGCCTGCTGCTCCCGCGCCGCGTCCTGCGTCAGCGTCTGCGTCAGGACGGCGGCCTTCGCTTCGCTGGTCTGCAGCACGCCGTCCACGGCGCTGGTCAACTCACGCTGGAGCTTTTCCGCACGGGCTGCATCCTTGTCCTCCACCGAGATCATGATGGCGGAGGAAATACTGTCGAGATAGCCGTTTCGCACGAGGCTGCCCACGATGGCGTTCACCGCCACATCCAGCTTTGCGCCCTTGAGGTCAGCCCCATTACTCATATCCGCCAGGATGGCTTTTGCATCCTCGTTGAGCGGCACGCAGGCCAGTACCTTTTCGTTCCTGCTGACCTTCAGTTCAATGCTGGGGTTCACATCCAGCGACACCACGGACGCCACCGCATGCGCCTGCTGATAGAACACGCCTCCGCCGCACAGCAGCATCACCGCAAGGCAGGCAGCCACAAGCGTTGTCCATTTTCGATTTACCGTTTTCTTTGTTGTCATGGGAATTACCGTTCCTTTCCGCGCTTCACAGCGGGAGAGAACGCCGCTCATATCGTCCGGCGCAGTCTTTTCAAGCGCCGCAGCCAGCCTCTGCTCCATTTTTTTATTGGTCATCGGGCGTCATCTCCTTCCAGACAGCTGCGCATCTTTTTCAATGCTCTGTGATATTTCGACAGGACGGTGGGAAGCGGCAGCTCCAGCAGCGCCGCGATCTCCCGGTGCTTCATGCCTGTGACCGCGTGGAGCAGCACAATGCATCGCTCCTCCTCGCCAAGCACAGCCAACGCACCTTGCAGCAGTGCGCGCTCATCGGCGTCCAGTCCGCACTCCCGCGCGGGAATGGCGTCCCATTCCTCCTCGCTGAGGGCGGCATGGCGTTCCTCACGCCGCAGACGCATCAGGCACAGGCTGCGGCACACGGTCAGCAGCCAACCCATGGGCGAGCCGATGGGACGGTACTGCGCCGCGCAGTCCCACACCTGCACATAGACGTCCTGCGTGAGATCCTGCGCGTCCTGCGCGTTTTTGAGATAGGAAAGCGCAAGGCCGTACACCGCCGTCCGCGTGCGCTGATACAGCGCCGCCAGCGCGTCACGCTCCCCGCCGGCAATGTGGAGCAACAACTGCTGCAGCTCGTGTCGATCCTCCGCCGGCGCATATTCGGTTGTCATCAGCATACTGAGCATGGGCTTTTTTCTCCTGTCATCCGTGTAATGCGCGGAAAGGGCGTTTTATTGCATTTGGAATTAAAAAAATTTGGTTGGGGTCCGCTGAGCACCTCATATGAACCCCACATGGAACTGGCTGCGGCAGGCACAAAAGAAAACAGGCAGCCTCGTTATAAGGTCAACTCCTTTCACATTATTCTTATGCCGTTTCCTGCACCCCGTCCGTCCGATAAATCGAATTTACATGTTTCTCATAACGATTGGAGATTGTCTTATCAACAAACTCTTCTGTGTCTTTTGACCCCAATGCCAGGGCAAATGTTCCCGCGGCCAATATACCCGCCAACATGAATTCTGCAATTCCCAAAAGGATAAAATTCATGTTCGTGCAGCAGGTATGCCGGAACACATAAGGCGTGATGTGCGGCAGAGGCTTGTCCGGATGCAGCTTTTGATGCTTCTTTGCCCAGCGCATTTCATTCTCGATGTGCAAAGCGACCTTCGGACTGTCGTTCTTGTCCAGCATGATGAAGCCGTTGTAAGCGTCTACCATAAAATGCCATTGATTGCTTCTTGCAGCGAAAACGGAACAGCTCAGCTTCCAGCCAAATACCCGGAAGCTGAGCTGTTTGTTGGCCTTTAAGGCATGATAAGGCGATTATCGTGCGCGTTTTCTCTTGTAGTGGACAGCGCCGGCCAGCGTAAGGGTGCTTGCCAGCAGGAGGGCGCTCCACAGCGGAAGATCGCTGCCGTCTCCAGTGCGGGCGCTGGCGGTACCCTTGACGAAGATGACCTCGATGGTATGGGTCCTGCTGACATTTTCAAAGGTGTAGGACTTTACCGCGCCGATGCTCTTGCCGTCGATCTTGACATTGGAGACAGCATAGCCCTTATCCGGGGTGATGGTGAAGGTCTGATCTCCGCCCTCACGGACGCTGACGCTGCCGGAGGGAGAGATAGAGCCGCCAGCCCCGGCGGTTGCCTCGATGGTGTAGTAGCTGTAGCCGCTGCTGCCACCACCGTTGGACTTGTGATACAGCAGCTCGACCTCGCCGGTCAGGGTCGTGTAGTTGGTGTCCGTGGGCGTAAAGCGCCACTTGTAGGTCGTGTTGGCTTTGACCCTGGTATCGTCGGGCAGCGCATTGCCCTTGTCATCCAGCCATTCCAGCTTGCCGTCATTGGGATGCAGCGTGCTTCCCTTGGTGGTCAGTGCCGCGTCCTTCAGCGTCTTGCCGCCGGTGGTGATCTTGGTGTAGTTCGGCTCACCGGTGGGAGTGGCCGGTTTGATCATGAGCACGAAGGGGGCGCTGGTGACGTCGTTGTAGTCGTTGTCGCCCGCCTTGGCAGCGATGACACTCACAGAGCCGATCCTGACCGGAGTCAGAACGCCGGTATTGGGATCAATGGCCGCTTCGCCGGTGCTGTGCGCAGTGTCAATGCGGTAGGTCACAGCGCCTGTGCCGTTGCCGCCGCTGGTGGTCAGCGTCAGCTTTTCACCATAGATTACGGAAGTGTTGCCGGTGATGGTCAACGGCTTCTGATCGTCCTTTTCTGTCAGGGTGATGTTCAGCGTGATGGTGAAATCCTTATAATTGTCGCAGGACGCCTTGAGGGTGAGGGTGATCTTGTCGCCCGCCTTGCCGCCGGAAATCGCGTAGGTCAGCAAACTGCCATCCGCTGCGAAATCTTGCTTGGTAAGTGTGACATTCGAGCCGGTGCTGACGCTGTATTCACTGTTATAGCGCCACGTTTGTCCGCCGGGAAGCCCCGACCAGTCTGGTTTGTAGGTATGCACGGAGGCGTCCGTGTACTTCTGCGCCAGCTCGACCGTTTTGAGGCTGCCGCCATCCGCCGGTCCGACGGTCACGTCAATGGCGACGTTGAGCACTTCGCTATAGGTCTCATTGTCGGGCTTGAAATCAGCATAGAAGCTTCGGGTACCCAGTTGATCCAGCACCGTCTCCGGTTCTTGCCAGCGCCATGTGCCGGGTGTATTTCCCTCCGGATTGGGCAGAGCGATCTGGCTGAGTTTCTGGCCGTATTTGGCTGTCAGGCCGGTGGGTTTCGTGCAGGTCGGTATCGCCTTCATTACCCAAAACTTCACACAATCCGTGGTGAACGACTCGTAGTTCTCCGTCTCGCCAAGTTCTGCGTACATATAGTAGCGGGTTCCGGCGCTCAGCGTGTCCGGCTGAATGTTCTTCCACTCTGTGCCGCCGCTGTTGGAATTGGTGGTGTTATAGTAGTAGGTCACTTGAGCCTTCGCGTCACCCGTCCGGTCTGTCAGGCTTGGCGTGCTGGGCGTCTCGCCGTAAATGTAGAATTTCATGCTGACCTTGCCGTACTGTTGGGCCTTGTCGACCTTGACCGTTGCGATGCCGGTCGCTTCCGTATAGGCATTTCCATCCTTCGGGGTGAACTTCCATCCGATATCATGGCCAAGCGTACTCGCATCCAGAATCGTATCGTCCGGCAGCTGCCACGCGAACGTCCCTTCAACCGCTGCGTCGGTGGCGGGATCCTTCATCGTGCCCGAAATCCGGCTCTCGCTCAACGTCTGACCGTAGGTGATTTTGCTTGCGGTGATGCTGCCATCCGCCACGGGCGTGATCCGGTCTACCGCGTTGAGGACAAGCGTCAGTCTAAAGTCCTTGTAGTTGGTGGTGGTGACCGTCACCGTGGCGGTGCCGATCTGGCCGGTCGCTGTTCCATCTTTCGCATAGAGACCTACCAAAGTCAGCTTGCTCCCCTCAAATTCCGCTATCTCCGGGTCGATATAATATCCATGAGCGGTGAAGTGGATAGCAGTCTGCCGATTCCCCAAATCGTAGCGCACGGTGCCGTAATCTCCATGGGGCGCGGCGGGCAGCAGCTGCTGGAAGTCATAGGTGTACGTCCGCTGCGTGCCGTTGATCACATTCAGTGTGCCATGTTGGATATTCGTGGGTGCGGCAGCTTGATCGATGGGGAAGTCCCGGCTTATCGACGTGATGATGTAGTTGCCGCCTTCAACATCCTTGATGGCCACCCGGCCGGTACCGGCGTTGGTGTTGTTGGAATACTCTGCCGTGTATTCTCCCTCCGGAATGACCGCATCTCCGTCCTTGAGGGCCACGGCCGGCTCCAGCGCATCGCCGGTGTAGGTGCAGGACGCGACTTTCATCGTGGGCGTCACGGTTTTTGGCGTGATCTTCCACTCGACCGTGGCCGTGCCGGTGTAGTTGCCGGTACCTTCGATGGTCAGGGTGATGCTGTCGCTGACATCGGTGGCCGAGCCGCCGCTTTTGATAATGTAGGTGATTCTTGTTTCATCCCAGTCCTCCAGCGTCATGCCGGTGATCTTCGGCGATTGCTCCGCCGCGTTGTACTCGAGGCTGGTAGCTTCCAGCGTGATGGCTGCGCCCTCGATGGACTTGGGGGCGACGGGGACTTTCACGCTGTCGGTTACGGCT
>OGXJ01001666.1_pt1 | contig 16214 bp, 14 predicted proteins | sample 1576231 | NCBI WGS metagenome assembly OGXJ01 (sample SAMEA3541539, study PRJEB24748) | human gut metagenome | biome: human gut; feature: human-associated habitat; material: faeces | place: China | collected 2012
ACTCAGGCTGATCTGCGTTTTTCTTCTTTACTACTTCGAGTACTTCATCAACATAACCCATTTCTCTATCTCCTTAATATTAATTTTTAACGTCCGGAACCAGTAAAATCCCGAATCGTCATGTCCTGATCATAATCTGTTGTCTGTTTCTACATCAACCTTTTTTATTGTAACGAAAAATGCAGGATTTTGCAATAGAAAATTCTTTATTATTGTAATTTTCTACCACTACGGCGTAATAAAGTAGCTTTTTGAGTACAAAATGAAACAGGGCGATTCAAAACTTGCATTCTGAGCCGCCCGGTTATAACACTAAATAAGTATATATTTTATTTATCCCTGCTTATTTTCGACCAGTCAACGAATTCGGATTCCTCGTCCGTATCATAGTAGGTCAGTTTAAAGTAATCCACCAGTTTTGCCAGGGCAAAGACAAGTATCTCTTTTTCAGAATCGTTCATCTCATCCGCAACATTTTTAATCATCTGGCGGTGAAACTGTTCGTGATGATAATAGGCAGCTTTCCCTTTATCTGTCAGGCGCAGCTTGATGACTCTTTTATCCCGCGTACTCCGTTCCCGGACAACATATCCTTTCTCACACAAGGCATCCATTGCTTTCGTGAGTGTGCCTGTTGTAACGGACATCAGTTTTGCAACGGTTTTCATATTTCGCGGCTCATCAATTCCCACTGCCTCAATAATATGCATATCATTATAACTAATGTCTTTAAACTCTTCTGTGATCAGGCTTTTCGCCTCAATCTCCAGAATATCTTTGAATAATTTTACAAGAAGATCATTTAAGGTCTCTTCCAGCGTCATGTTAAACTCCTTCATGATCTGGTGTGACCTACCACTCGACTGCACATGCCCCCCAGGTAAATCCGGCACCAAATCCAGCTAATACGATTTTATCGCCCCCGCTTATCATACCATGTTTGTGGACATTATCAAGTAAAATAGGTACGCTTGCAGCCGAAACATTTCCACACTTCTGTAAATTACATGGAAATTTTTCCATTGGCTGATGCAGACGCTTTGCCACTGACTCAATAATCCGGATATTTGCCTGGTGAAGCAGAAAATATTTTACATCTTCAATTGGAAGTTCTGCCTGTTCAAGTGCTTCACTGACCGCCTTTGGAACCGTGCGCACGGCAAACTTATAAACCTCTCTCCCATCCATCTGGGTGAACGCATAATGCTGTGCACCAAGCTGGCGGTAAAGATTATTCACCGGACGGTTCTCACAATGCAGTGCCATGCCACCGGCTCCGTCTGATCCCTGCACCATGGAAAGCAGCTGGCTTCCTTCTGCACTAACTACAGCAGCTCCGGCTCCATCCCCGAAAAGCACACAGGTACTGCGGTCTGCCCAGTTCATCATTTTTGACAGGGTTTCCGCCCCGATAACCAGTGCATGTTTGTAACGTCCGGTACGGAAATAGGCATCCGCCGTAGCCAGTGCAAATAAAAATCCGGAACATCCCGCACTCAGATCAAATGCCGTTGCACTTTTTGCTCCAATTGCAGCCTGTACTTCACATGCCAGCGATGGAAATATGTAATCCGGGGAAATGGTTCCCGCGATAATCAGATCAATTTCACATCCGGATATTTTTGCATCTGCAAGTGCTTTCTCTGCCGCCTCTACCGCCATGGAAGTTGTTGTCTCTTCCACTGCAATATGGCGCATGCCAATCCCGGTACGGGAACGAATCCACTCATCTGAAGTGTCCATAACCTGGGCCAGGTCATCATTGCTTACAACTTTTTTCGGAAGCGCACTTCCGGTTCCTAAAAATTTCATTTTATGATTCTCCTCTATGGAACAATTAGAACTTTCTGAAGCGATCATACCGCTCCTGTGCAAGCTGCTTACCACTCTTGTCATTCTGTGCACGTAAAAATTCTTTCATATTTCCTTTCATCCATGCCGCAATCGAAGTCAGCGCATCGTCATCCGCTCCGCCATACTCCGGAATCACCTTATCCACAACAGACAGTTCTTTCAGATCCTGTGCCGTGATCTTCATCACCGATGCAGCTTCTTTTGCACGCTTTCCATCCTTCCAGAGAATCGAAGCAAAGCCTTCCGGAGAGAGGATGGAATACGTTGCGTTTTCCATCATCCACACTTCGTTGCCAACTGCAAGCGCAAGCGCTCCACCGCTGCCGCCTTCTCCGATCATCAGACAAAGGATCGGCACCTGAATACCGGACATTTCATAAAGATTTCTTGCAATAGCCTCTCCCTGTCCGTTCTCCTCAGCTTCTTTTCCCGGATATGCTCCGGATGTATTTACAAACGTAATGATCGGGCGATTGAATTTTTCTGCCTGCTTCATCAGACGGATTGCTTTGCGGTATCCTTCCGGTGAAGGCATACCAAAGTTGCGTTCCTTGCAGTCCTTTAAATCTTTTCCCTTATGCACCCCGATCACGGTTACCGGCTGTCCATCCAGATAGGCAATACCACCGACAATCGCCGGGTCATCACGAAAATAACGGTCTCCGTGCAGTTCCATAAATTCGTCAAAAATCTGTCCCATATAATCGACAGATGCCAGACGCTTCATCTGACGTGCCGCCATTACTTTATCCCACGGTTCTAACGGTCTGGAAAACGTATTTCTCTCGCGCATCAGTTCGGTCGGCTCATAACGGTCATCGTCATGTGCCGGATCAAAGTTTGCATATCCTTCGGTCGGACGATGCAGACGAAGGATTTTTCCCAGCGTATCTTTTAATTCTTCACGCTCTACAATTGCATCCACGAATCCGTGTTTCAGCTGAAACTCGGCTCTCTGGAATCCATCCGGAAGTTTCTCACCGATGGTCTGCTCAATCACACGCGGACCTGCAAAACCGATCAGTGCTCCCGGCTCTGCAAGAATAATGTCTCCAAGCATTGCAAAACTTGCGGTCACACCACCGGTTGTCGGATCTGTCAGAACCGGAATATAAAGAAGTCCTGCATCCGAATGCCGTTTTACAGCTGCCGAAGTCTTTGCCATCTGCATCAGGGAAATAATTCCCTCCTGCATACGTGCACCACCGGAACAGCAGAATAAGATCACCGGAAGTTTCTGTTCCGTTGCCTTTTCCATTGCACGTGTAATCCGCTCACCGACTACGTGTCCCATACTTCCCATCATGAAACGGGCATCAATCACACCGAGAACTGTCTTCTCTCCGTTGATTGTACAACTTCCCATGGTTACGCCTTCGTTTAATCCGGTTTTTTCCTGTGTTGCAGCAACTTTTTCTTCGTATTCCGGGAAATTCAGCGGATTTTCGGTCTTAAGATCATTATCCCAGGTTTCAAAAGTTCCTGCATCCGCCACCATACGAATACGGTTTTTGGTGCGGACACGGAAATAATATCCGCACTCGTAGCAGACATATTTATTTTTGATGACACGCTGTTTATCCAGTTCTTTTTTGCAGATTTTACAGGTAACGGTCTCTACAACAGGTGCTGTTTCCTTTACCTCTTCCTGCTTTGGCTCTTCTGCCTGTGTTTTTTCTGGTTCTTCGTTGTGATTTACTTTGATATATTTTTTATTAAAAAACATTGCCTTTCCCCTATCCGATTGCAAATGTCAGTTCTGCGGAACATGCCAGTTTTCCATTTACTTTTGCTGTTGCCTGCCCCACACCGATCGGTCCCTTCACCTTGATAATTTCGGTTTCAAGCACCAGAGTATCCCCCGGAACAACTTTCTGCTTGAATTTTGCTTTATTGATTCCTGCAAAATATGCCGTCTTTCCTTTCCATTCCGGCTGCGAAAGAATCGCAACCGCACCGGTCTGTGCCAGTGCTTCCACGATCAGCACACCCGGCATAACCGGATTTCCCGGAAAATGACCGGCAAAAAACGGTTCATTGAAGGTTACATTTTTCTTTGCCACTGCGCGCACGCCCGGCTCTACTTCTTCCACTGTGTCAATCAGCAAAAACGGATGTCTGTGCGGCAGGATTTCCATAATTTCCTGTGTTGTCATACTCATAGCTTCTACTCCTCGTATTTGCGAACCAGAAGACTTGCGTTATGTCCGCCAAATCCAAGAGAGTTTGACAGTGCATAGGTAAATGACTCGTGGGATTCTTCTTTACAGTAGTTCAGATCCATCTCGTCATCCGGTGTCTCATAACCAACTGTACGGTGAATGTATCCTTCTTCCAGCTCTTTGACACAGGTGATAAATTCAACCGCACCTGCGGCACCAAGAAGATGACCGATCATGGACTTTGTAGAATTGATCTTAATGTCCTTTGCATGATCCCCAAACAGTAACTTAATGGCACGGGTCTCAAAAAGATCGTTGTGATGCGTTGCAGTACCATGCGCATTGATGTACGTAATCTCGTTTTTGTCTACCCCCGCATCCTCGATGGCATTCTGCATAGCGCGTGCTGCACCTGCACCGTCTTCGAGTGGGGAAGTAATATGGTAAGCATCTGCAGAACATCCATATCCCACAACTTCTGCATAGATTTTTGCGCCTCTTGCCTTCGCATGCTCAAGTTCCTCAAGAACAACAATGCCGGCACCTTCACCCAATACAAAACCGCTGCGGTTTTTATCGAAAGGAAGGGAACATTTTTCCGGATCATCGGATGGAGAAAGCGCCGTCAGTGCACCGAATCCGGCAATCGCACATGGACATACGGCTGCCTCGGTTCCTCCGGCTACCATGACATCTGCCTCTCCGTACTGAATGCTGCGGAACGCATCACCGATATTATTCGTACCGGTCGCACAGGCAGTTACATCATTGGTACATTTTCCCTGCAATCCCAGCTGGATGGAGACATTTCCTGCTGCCATGTTTGAGATCATCAATGGAACGAAAATCGGATTGACTCTGCCCGGTCCTTTTTCCACAATCTTTGTGTACTCGCGCTCGATTGCCTGAAGACTTCCAACACCGCATCCAACGGCTGTACCGCAACGGTAAGCGTCCTCTTTTTCCATATCAAGCCCTGCATCCGCAACGGCTTCTTTGGCTGCTGCTACTGCGTACTGTGCAAACAGTTCCATACGCTTTGCTGCCTTAAAATCCATATGCTCTTTTCCGACAAAACCTTTGACTTCTGCCGCAAGATGTGCTTTATATTCACTTGCATCAAATTTTGTGATAGGACCAAATCCAATCTGTCCGGCATGGATTCCTTTCCAGAATTCTTCCACGCTCAGACCAATCGGTGTGATTGCTCCCATTCCCGTCACAACGACTCTTCTCATTTTCCTTTTCCTTTCTTTCTATCAGGTTCCTTAAATGGCCATACCACCGTCTACGGAAAGTATCTGTCCGGTAATATAATCCGACTCCGGTGATGCAAGAAATGCGACTGCATTCGCAATATCCTGTACCTGTCCGGCTCTGCCAAGCGGGATCTGCTTTTTTAATTCTTCCTGGGTCTTTTCCGGCAATACTGCGGTCATCTCTGTCTCTACAAATCCGGGAGCAACCGCATTGACGCAGATTCCTCTGGATGCAAGCTCCCTTGCAACAGATTTTGTCAGACCGATCACGCCCGCCTTGCTGGCTGCATAGTTTGACTGTCCCGCATTTCCAAGGATTCCGGATACCGAAGAAATATTGATAATTTTTCCGGCACGCTGTTTTAACAGATAGCGTGACAGATGACGGATGGTATTGAAAGTTCCCTTCAGGTTGGTATTGATCACAGCATCAAAATCGCTTTCCTTCATGCGCATCAGCAGATCATCCCTTGTAATTCCGGCATTGTTCACCAGAATATCCATATGCTTATATTCTTTGATAAGGGATTCAATCATCTCCTGACATGCTGTAAAATCAGAGACATTGCAGCGAACACTCACGGCATCTCCTCCAGCTGCTTTGATCGCTGCAACCGTTTCATTTGCAGCATCTTCGGAACCATTGTAGTTCACCACAACAAATGCTCCGCGTTTTGCCAGCTCCAGCGCAATGGCTCTTCCGATTCCCCTGGAAGCACCTGTAACAAGTGCATTTTTACCGGTTAACATATTTATTGAAATCCTCCATTTTGTCGATGTTGCATGTGGTAACCTCGCGATTGATCTTTCTCATGAATCCGGAAAGGCTGCGTCCCGGTCCGATCTCCACAAATTCCTCTGCTCCGTCTGCAATCAGGCGCTCAATTGTCTGCTGCCAGCGCACGGAAGAAGAAACCTGACGTACCAGATAATCCTTGACGTCTGCCGGATCTTTGACATAATCTGCAGTCACATTGGTCAGATACGGAATGGTGATCGGCTGAATCGATACATCTTCGAGTGCCTCCCCGAGTTTCTTTCCTGCTTCTGCTAAAAGTGCAGAATGGAACGGGCCACTGACTTTAAGCGGAACCACGCGCTTTGCTCCGGCTTCCTTGCAGGCATCTCCTGCCTCACCTACAGCATCTGCTGCTCCGGTGATAACGATCTGTCCCGGACAGTTGTAATTTGCAATGGAAACAACTTTGTTTGTTTTTGCAGCGGTTTCCTCACAGATTGCTGCGATCTTTTCCGCATCCAGTCCAAGAATTGCAGACATACCGCCGCCTACCGGATATGCCTGTTCCATATAAATACCGCGCTTGCGGACAACCGCAAATGCATCCCGCATTGTCATCGCTCCGGATGCAATCAGCGCACCATATTCGCCAAGGCTTAAGCCTGCCGTAACGTCGCAGCCAATTCCCGCTGCTTGTAATGCTGTATAAATAGCCGCCTCGGTTGTGAGCATACAGATCTGTGTGTACTCTGTAATGTTCAGCTTATCATTTTCTTCAAAGCAAAGAGCTGCCACATCCAGACCTGTCACTTCATTTGCCAGATCATAAACCGCTTTTGCTTCCGGCATGGCGTCGTAAAACTCTTTTCCCATACCAATATACTGAGATCCCTGTCCAGGGAACATAAATACTCTCTTCACTGTCTTCTCCTATTTCTGTCCCAATAACTTTTCGGCACCACTCATAACATCCCGGATAATTTCCGCACAGGTCTCTTCTTTTTTTACCAGACCCGCAGACTGTCCTGCCATAACGCTGCCGTACATGACATCACCCTCGACAACTGCTTTGCGCAGTGCTCCGAGTGTCATCTGCTCAAGTTCTTCGAACGGTGCACCTTCTTTTTCTTTCTTTAAGTACTCGCGGGTCATTTTGTTACGAATAACGCGAATCGGATGGCCTGTGGACATGCCGGTCACTTCACTGTCAATATCTTTTGCTTTGACCACGCGCTGCTTGTAATTTTCATGAACCGTGGATTCTTTTGCAACAACAAAACGGGTTCCCATCTGTACTGCCTCTGCGCCAAGCATCATAGCTGCCGCAAATCCACGTCCATCTGCAATTCCACCGGCTGCAATGACCGGAATGGATACCGCATCTACTACCTGTGGTACGAGTGTCATCGTCGTCTGGGCACCGATGTGTCCACCGGACTCCATTCCCTCAGCGACCAGTGCATCCGCACCGCCACGCTCCATCAGCTTTGCCAATGCCACGCTTGCCACAACCGGGATTACTTTGATTTTGGCTTCTTTCCACATGCTCATATATTTGGCCGGATTGCCGGCGCCGGTTGTTACTACCTTAACGCCTTCCTCCACAATTACTTTTGCAATCTCATCCGCTTCCGGATTCATCAGCATGAGATTTACTCCAAACGGCTTGTCGGTTTCTTTTTTTGCTGCCTGAATCTGCTCACGCACCCAGGAAGCCGGTGCTCCACCTGCTCCGATGATGCCAAGTCCGCCGGCATTGGATACCGCACTGGCCAGTTCATGTGTTGCGACCCATGCCATACCGCCCTGAATGATCGGATATTCGATTCCCAGAAGCTCTGTCACTCTTGTTTTCATAGCTTATGCCTCAACACCCTTATTTTTCATATAATCAATGACATCCTGAACGGTAAGGATCTTCTCTAAATCCTCAGAAGGAATCTCTACACCGTACTCTTCTTCCAAAGCCATAACCAGCTCAAACAGATCTAAGGAATCTGCCTCAAGATCCTCTTTGAAACGGGACTCTGCGGTGATAGAATCCGCGTCTACGTTTAACTGGTCTGCAATGATTTCTTTTAACTTTTCTAACATAATGGGTTCTCCTTTTACTGTCTTCAATTTTGTTTGATTGTGAAATAGTTTGATTGTCAAACAGTTTCTTAGTCAAAGTATATGCAAAGATAGTTTGATTGTCAAGATATTTTTTCAACAGGGTAATGATAAAAGAGTACAAAAAAGCACAGCAAACACTTTCTTCCTACACGAAAATGTTTGCTGTGCATATGGTTCTGTTTTTTGAACTTATCCGATAATGAGTTGCATTGCCCCGTATATTCCGGCATCATTGCCAAGCTGTGCCAGTTCAAAGCGGGTATCACGACATGCATGGAAGCAGCTTTCCTTAAAGTGCTTCTGGATCGTATCGATTAAAATCTGTCCGGCTTTGGACACACCACCACCGATCACGATAACTTCCGGATTGGTCACGCATGCAATATTCGAAAGGGTTGACCCTAAAATTTCTCCCACTTCATCTACCAGTCCAAGAGCTACTTCATCGCCTTCTTTTGCCACATCAAAAATGTCTTTCGCAGTAATATCTTTATAATCACGAAGCTTTGTCGCATCCTGTGTTTTGGCAAGTTTACGTTTTGCCATGCGTACAATACCGGTCGCAGAAGTATACTGTTCCAGACATCCATACTGCCCACAGTTACAAGGCTCGATCTCATCATGGTTTACGGTAATATGTCCGATTTCTCCGCCTGCACCGTTATATCCGGCAACCACATGACCGTCTACAATGATTCCACCGCCGACACCGGTACCAAGCGTTACCATGATGACATCTTTGCTTCCTTTTCCACCGCCCTGCCACATTTCGCCAAGACCTGCAACGTTCGCATCATTTCCGACTTTTACTTTCAGACCTGTCTGTGCACCGAGTTCCTCCGCAACATTGATCACTCCCCAGCCGAGATTGACACACCCGTTAACAACGCCATCACTCCGCACAGGACCCGGAACACCGATTCCCACGCCCTCTACATCACTCTTACTGATGCCTTCCTGCGCCAGCTTATTATCAATCGCCTGTGCAATATCCGGCAGTACTGCCTTTCCGTTATCGCTGGTATCGGTCTTGATTTCCCATTTGTCAAGAAGCCCTCCGCTTGTCTCAAAAAATCCCATTTTTACGGTGGTTCCTCCCACGTCTACGCCAAATCCATATTTCTTCAATTCCTGATTCCTCCTTGATCTATGTGATATGTATTTTTCTTCTACCCCATGTATCTGTATTCTACCATATTCCGGAATTTCTGCCTAGTATCGATAAAAAAAATCAACCGATGTATCCATAAATACACCGGTTGCACTGTTTTATATATGTTTATTGTACGTTTCCACCACCGGTATCTCCACTCTCTCCGGTATCACCGCTATTATCCGTGGTTCCGCTATTGTCCGGTTTATTGGTATTTTCTCCATTTTCCGGTGTATCAGTGTTTCCTCCACTTTCTCCGGAATCGTTGTCCCCACTATGTTCCGGTTTGGAATTGTTATTCTGATCACCGGCATTGCTGTCGTTATTGTCCGGCTGGTTATCATTTTCGGAGCTTCCGTCCGTTGTATTATCTTTCTGCTGGCTCTCGGAAGTCTGCTGGTCATCCGTCTGGTTTTCCTCCGTCTGGTTTTCTTCGCGCATCTTGTCGTGTTCTTCCTCTTCCTTCTTCTGCTGATTTTTAAAATCATCCGAAAGCTGGGCATAAGGAAGGAAATCAAGCGAAGATAATCCCTCGTGGGCCGCAGACATATATGCTTTCCAGATCTGTGCCGGATATGTGCTTCCACTCAGATTGGAAATGGCTTTTGGATAATCACATCCCACCCAGACTGCGGTTGTATAATATCTGGTAAATCCGCAGAACCATCCATCTTTGTGATCGTTTGTTGTACCCGTCTTTCCGGCACACGGCATATCGGCAAGCTTTGCAGAACGTCCAGTTCCACTGTCCATAACGGAGGTCATGATATCCGTCATCATCCGCGCCGCATCCTGCTTATAAACCGTTTTTTCCGTCAGGCTGGACGTATAGACTACATTTTCGTCAGAATCCACAATTGATTTTACACAGGTCGGTTCCCTGTAAAGTCCGTCATTTTCAACCGCTGCATACCCGGATGCCATCTCAAGTGGAGAAACACCTTTGGTAAATCCACCAAGAGATGTGGCGAGGGTATAATCTCCGTCCTTGATCTGTGCAAAATTCATATTTTTTAAATACTGCAGGCCTGCTTTTGGTGTCAGTTCATCATACAGCTGCCAGGCAATCGTATTAATGGAATGTGCAACCGCATATCTGAGCGGAATCTTTCCGGCATATGTATTGTTTGCATTCGACGGTCCGTCTTTTAGTTTATGGTCATCCACAACGGTATCCGGAGTATACCCGCGCTCCAGCTGCGGAGTATATACCAGCAATGGCTTAATCGAACTTCCCGGCTGACGGTAACTCTGGTATGCACGGTTTAACGTATAATTATCCGAATCCTGCTTACGGCCGCCCACGATTGCCACAACATATCCGCTGTTGTTATCAATTGATACTGCTGCCGCCTGCATCTTGTAAGTTCCGTCTTTGGATTTGTCTTTAAATCCTTTCAGGGTATCATCAATGGCAGACTGCAGTTCCTTTTGTTTTTCCATATCAATCGTCGTATAGATTTTGTATCCTCCGGAAAACAGTTTCTTCTGACACGCACTGTAAAGTTCGTCATATGCTTCCCCATAAGACTTCTTTTCCTTATCCGAATCAAAATAATATTTAAACTGGAAACCTTCCTGTTCCATCAGTGCACGGGTTGCGCAGTCATACGTGTAAGTGTCAATCGAACTGTTAATTTTCTCCGTGTCACTCTTTTTCGGCCGGTTCAGCGCAATCTCTTCTTTGGTTGCCTCATAATACTCTTCCTGGGAGATTTTCCCGTCATCCCGCATATTCTTTAAGATCAGATTCCGCCGGGTAATGGTATTGTCCGGGTGTGTCACCGGATCATAATTGGACGGGCGGTTCGGGATCGCACACAGATACGCGGTCTGCGATACATCAAGATCTTTCAGTTCACAGTTAAAATATCCATGACAGGCAGCGTCAATTCCGTAATAGCCGTTTGCAAAATACACGTTATTCAGATAAAATTCCATAATTTTATCCTTACTGTAACGTTTTTCGAGTTCCCACGCAAGAAACATCTGCTTCACCTTGTACTGCCACGTCTGTTTCGGCTGCATATAAATCAGCTTGGCAAGCTGCATGGTAATCGTACTTCCACCCTGCGTACCACCCTGCGATTTTTTCAGTTTCGACATGACTGTGGCTTTGACCGCGCGCACAAGTCCTTTCAGATCCACACCGTTATGCTGGTAAAACTTCTTGTCCTCAATACTGATAATCGCTGCGACAAAATCCTTTGGAATATCCTCGTATTTGACATACTGCGCATTCTTGTCTCCCCTTCGTTCAGAGATCAGTTTTCCGTCTTTATCAAAAACGGAGCAGGTCTGTGAAGGGATAAACGTAGAATCGTCGGAAGCAGATACTTCCTGCACTGCCTCACGGCGCATCTGCTGTATCTGATCCGCATATCCGCCAAAATAGTAGTATCCAAAACCTGCCAGCACAACAAGCATCAGCACGATCTGCAGCTTTATGACAAACCAGAAAAAGCGATGCTGCTTTTTCTTTCTTTTCTTTTTCTTCTTGGTTGACATATACTCTCCTCCATATTTATTTTGGAAACATACATCATACATTTTATCTCTTTTGGACAGTATATGCAAATTATCTTTTTATTAAGATTTTATTATTTTCACTGTTCCATATTTTTCCCCAGAAAATTTGCAGCTGTGGCAGACAATGCTTTCAACAGTCCAAGTGTTTCCTTTTGTCCGCTGTTATCTGCCAGAATCACAGCACCCTGACAGTCTCCATTGCACAGAATACTTGAAAGCACAATTCCCTTCGGAAGGGTTGACATTGTTTTTTTTGTAATGGAGCAGGCCTGTTCTTCTCCTGTTTTCACAACTGTGCTGCGCTTTTCAATCATTTCTTCCATTTCTTCGCTCAGCTGTTCCCCCTCAACTTCCTTTTTCCCGGTTCCCGCTGCTGCGATCACATATTCCCGATCCGTAATGCAGACCAGAGCCTCTGTGGTCTGTGCCAGTGCCTGTGCATAACTTCGTGCAAACTCGCCCAGTTCCCCAACCGGTGAGTATTTTTTGAGCATAATTTCGCCCTCCCGGCTTGTAAAAATCTCCAGGGGATCCCCCTCCCGGATGCGCAGTGTCCTGCGAATTTCTTTCGGAACCACAATTCTTCCCAGATCATCGATTCTGCGCACAATTCCAGTTGCTTTCATATGATAAATTTCCTCCTGTTTTCCAGATTACTTTCCATATTCATGTTGTATGGGTAGTATGCCGGAATCCCGGAAAAATTATGCACAGAAAACAAAGCATTTTACTTGAAAAAACGTTCATCCCGTCATACAATAGAACTAACATTCACATAGGAGAAACGTATTATGGATTATAATGAAAATGAATTTAAGGCCAAGGCCAATATCAAAGCCAGACGCATCTGGCTTGTATTTGCCCTTCTTCTTAGTGCAAACTACGGCTCAGATGTATCCCAGGGTGGGTATCCTTCCACAAATTACATCATTTTTTTAATACTGTGCTGGGTTCCTTTTTTTGCCGGTGATCTTCTTTTGCGCATCAGGGGAAAGGCCGATGACCGCTATCGGTATGCACTTGTCATCGGTTACGGTATTTTTTACACGTTCCTGATCTGCACCACCGATTCACCGATTGCCTTTACCTATATTCTTCCGGTTGTCAGTCTTCTGGTTCTTTACAAAGACCAGAAATTTATGGTGGGATGTGCAATCGCCAATATCGCCAGTGTCATTGTCAGTGTCTTTTATCATCTGGTCGTTCTCGGTCAGAATACTGCAACGGACCAGAAAAATTATCAGCTGCAGGTTGCCTGTCTCCTGCTCTGTTATATCGGCTATATCATGTCTATCCGCCACCTCATCGAATCCGACGGTGCCCTGACAGACAGTATCAAAGCAGATTTAAAACGGGTTATTACAACCGTTGAACAGGTTAAAACCGCCAGCAATACCATCATGGACGGAATCACCGTTGTCCGCGAACTTGCCACGGAAAACAAACATGGTTCAGACATCGTCGTAGACGGAATGAACAAACTGACCGACAATAACGATCAGCTGCAGTCCCGGACAGCCTCCTCACAGGAAATGACGGGAGATATCAATTCCCAGGTACAGAATGTTGCTTCCATGATCAATGATATGGTATCCCTGACTGCGGAATCCGGCAAACACGCAAAGACAAGTTCCGTTGATCTGGAGAGTCTGGTACAGACTGCCGGAACGATGGCAGATCTGTCCAATGAGGTAGAACATATTCTGGACGCTTTCAAGGCAGAATTTGAAACCGTAAAACAGGAAACCGGAACCATTGACAGTATTTCCAGCCAGACCAATCTGCTGGCACTTAATGCTTCCATTGAAGCTGCCCGCGCAGGGGAAGCCGGAAAAGGATTCTCCGTCGTTGCAGAACAGATCCGCAAGCTGAGTACCGAAACCAAAGATTCTTCCGGACAGATCAGCGAAGCACTCTCGCGGCTGGATGAAATTTCAGGAAAAATGACTTCTTCCATTGAAGAAACCTTAAAACTTATTCAGGCCACTCTGGAAAAAGTAACCCAGACCGGTGAAAATGTAAATAAAATTACACAGGATTCTTCTCTTCTGGGTGAACACATCCAGACAATTGATTCTGCCATGAAAGAAGTGGAATCTTCCAATCGTCAGCTGGTGGAAAATATGGAACAGGTATCTTCCATCGTGGAAACCATGACCACATGCATCAGTGATTCCGATGAAACAAGCAAACGCATGCTCAGCAAATATGAGGAAAGTGCTTCCAACATCAATAACATAGAAAATGTAATTCAGGAGCTGATGTGTGAACTGGGCATCGGTGGTTTCATGGGTCTGGATGATATTCATGCCGGTATGAAAGCAAAAGTTATTCTTCCAAAACATCTGGAACGCATGGAGTATCACGGAGAAGTCAGATCTGTTGCGGAAAATAGTATTTCCCTGATTTTGTCTGACGATCCACAGTTAAACGGATCCGAAACATGTAAGGTTCAGGTCACGGTTGACAATGTTCTCTACTGTTGGGATCAGGCGCAGATACAAGCTGACACGGCGTCCGGTTCCCACGTCTATGCATTGCAGCTTTCCGCACGTCCGGAGATTAAAAACCGCCGGAAATACCCACGGGCAGATGTGTCCAATCTATGTACCATCACGCTGAAAGATTCCGACACAACGTTCTCCGGTCAGCTTGACAATATCAGTGCCAATGGATTTGCATTTCTGATCCGGGATCCGTTTTTCATGGATCACAAACATGCAGATGTTGCTATCGATATCCAAAATTTTGCCCTTTCGGATCAGTCCCATCTGGAAGGACATGTCATCCGGTGCTCGGATGATGAAGGTGTATATATTGTGGGATGTCAGATGCCGGAAGACAATTATGCAATACGCAATTATGTAGATTCCCTTCTCGGTCAATAAATAAAACAGGGAAAACTTCTATGATTCCATAAAAGTTTTCCCTGTTTTCTTATCATTTAAGCTGTCAGCAAAAGTTTTTCAAACTCTTCTTTTGGAAGCGGTCTCGAATAGTAATATCCCTGAATACTGTCACACTTCATCTGTTTGAGGAAATCCACCTGTTCTTCTCTCTCAACACCTTCTGCCGTAACGCACAATCCAAGTTCCTTTGCAAGTAAAATCGTATGTTCCAGCAATCGTTCCCCACTGAAATCCCCGATGTAATCAATCAGACTTTTGTCAATTTTTAACGTATCGAAACATTTCATGTTCAGTGTTGCAAGGGAAGAATACCCCGATCCAAAATCATCTACAAGCAATGGAAAACCATTGTCATGGAACTTATCTGCCAGCCCCTTGATATTGTCATTGTCAATTGCTGCGCTCTCTGTAATCTCAATCGGAACCAGATGGGTTTTTACTCCGATTTCATCAGCGATCTGCTGATACCGGCTGACCACACTGTCAAAATACAGACTCGCCCTGGACAGATTGATGGATACCGGAATAATCTCCTTTCCCTGTTTCTGCCATTCTAACTGTTGCATACATACTTTTCGGAAAACATACTCATCCAGAACTTTTATCAGTCCGTCTCTCTCAAACAACGGAATGAATTTGCCGGGTGGAATAACATTTCCCTTTTCATCTCTCCAGCGGATCAGACCTTCTGCCCCTACCATCCGCTCTGTTTCCGGATCATATTTCGGCTGATACCACACCTCAAAACAGTTATTTTCCAGAGAATGTTTAAATTCATCCTCCATGGCTTTATCTTCAAGCATGCGGATCGTATCTTCATGGCTGTAAAACTGATAGCTAATATCTTTGCGATCCTTGATCTGATTCTTGGCACGTCGTGCAGCGAGGCGTCGAGCGCCGCGTAGAGCTCGGTGCGGGGGCGGTATTCGCGGTCGGCGAACTCCTGTTCGCTGTTGCCCGACGGCTTGATCGTCTGCGGCAGGGCGAAGCGCATCACCTCGCCCAGCGTGCAGAGGTAGTAGTCGGCCATCCACTCCCACAGGGCGCGCTGCCGTGCGTCGAGCAGCGGACGGTCGTAGAGTACCCGCGAGACGGTCTTGATGCGGGGGAAGTCGGGCCGCCGGCCGTGGATGCGCCAGACGATGCCCGTGTAGATGCGCCGCACCCCGAACTGCACGGCCACGGCCTGCCCCTCCTCCACGTCGAGACCGTCGGCGACGGCGTAGGTGTAGGCGGGCTGCGCCAGCGGCAGGACGATATCGGCGTAACGCTCCATCGGGCAGGTCAGCGGAGTTGGGTCAGTTTGCGGAATCCTTCGCCGTAGGTGCCCGAAACCGATGCGATGGTGACGAAGGCTTTGGGGTCGACGTCGCGGGCGATGCGCAGGACGTGTCCCGCGTCGCGCTTGTAGCAGACGACCATGACGATGCGGATTTCGTGGCGCGAGTAGCCGCCCGTGGCGTCGATGAGCGTCACGCCGCGGTGGATATTGTC
>OGXJ01001667.1_pt1 | contig 16206 bp, 10 predicted proteins | sample 1576231 | NCBI WGS metagenome assembly OGXJ01 (sample SAMEA3541539, study PRJEB24748) | human gut metagenome | biome: human gut; feature: human-associated habitat; material: faeces | place: China | collected 2012
GAGCCGCAAAAGGACATATAAACCCCACATCTTCGCGCATTTGTGGAATAGCCATCCGTTGCTTTTGGGCGTATAATAAAGTCAGATTCACGCCCGCGCGGGCGCAGACACAAAGGAGTGAACCATCATGGGCTATCAATTATTCAGCGATATGACCGCCGACGTCAGCGAAGCGCTGATGCGCGGCATGCCCGAGGTTGCGTATGTGCCGATGCAGGTCGAGCTGGGCGGAGAGAGCTTCACCTACGGCCCCGGCGGCAGCCTGACCGTCGAGCAGTTTTACGCCGAGCAGCGGGCGGGCAAGTTTGCCAGCACCTCGCAGATCAACCCGATGATCTATCGCAGGTGCTTTGAACAGGCGCTCAAGGCAGGCAAAGACGTTCTCTATCTGTGCTTCTCCTCCGGCATGTCCGGCACGCTGCAATCCGCCAATCTGTGCGCGGAGGAGCTGCGCGAGGAATACCCGGCGCGCAAGCTGATCGTTCTGGATACGCTCTGCGCTTCCGTCGGTCAGGCGATGCTCGTCCGCGAGGCCGCGCGCAAGCAGCAGGAAGCCCTGAGCATCGACGAGCTGGCCGCGTGGGTCGAGGAAAACCGCCTCAAAATCTGCCACTGGTTCACGGTCGATTCGTTCGATCATTTGAAGCACGGCGGGCGCGTTTCCGCCGCCGCCGCCGCATCCGACGACCTTGATGGAAGCTGCCGGGCGCTCGTCCATTTCAATTTCAAACACAGGAAATCCCCCTTTTGTTTCGCTTTCAATGTTAAGGGAACGACGGGGCGCTGCCCCGTTCCCCGCCGGAAACCGGAAGCTCCGGCCTTCCCATTTCGTGATTCGCAGGCGATTCACGATGAAAAAAGCTGATGTTGCGTTTTATCTTTTCTTAAAGGCGCGCTTGATGCGGTCGAAAAGCCCTTCGTCCTGTTCCTCCTGCTCGATGGTGTTGTAAACCAGTTCGAGCAGGCCGCTGCCGCTGGCGGAAAAGCCAGACACCGCATCACAAAAGAGGAGAACGGCAAAAGAGCGCGGAAAACGTTTTAACAAGATACGGGAGAATACCAGAGTGGCCAAATGGGGCAGACTGTAAATCTGCTGGTTTATACCTTCGGTGGTTCGAATCCATCTTCTCCCACGAAGCCGAAGGGGCTTTAGTAAAGGCTGATATTCCGGACGGGATTCCCGACGGGATAGCGACCTTTACCAACAAGCGGAAGTAGCTCAGTTGATAGAGCATCAGCCTTCCAAGCTGAGGGTCGCGAGTTTGAGCCTCGTCTTCCGCTCAAAAAAGGATGATATGCATGACCGTCCTGCTCGCGCCGGCCGGCCATGAACGATTCGGGCGAGGTGGTATAAAAATCAGCAGGTTCTTTTGCGGACAGATGTCCGGAGGACGTTTTTTATATCACTGCGTTTTTTGCGAACGGAGTGCACGGCGGATTTATCCGTTTTCCGGCCAGGCGGGTAAAATATGCCCTTGCCGCCGGATTTGTCCGTAGAGCGCAGGGACCGGAAAACAGGTCGCCGAAACGACGAAAACCGGGCCGGAAGTTCCGTAAGAAACGGCAAGAATTTTTTTAAATTAATTCCTAAATAACTATCAAATTATGGCAAAAGAGAAATTTGACAGGTCCAAGCCGCACGTAAATATCGGTACCATCGGACACGTGGACCACGGTAAAACGACCCTCACCGCCGCAATTACCACCGTACTTGCAAAGAAGGGCCTCTCGGAACTCCGCAGCTTCGACTCCATCGACAATGCTCCGGAGGAGAAGGAACGCGGTATCACGATTAATACCTCGCACGTAGAGTACCAGACGGCTTCCCGTCACTATGCACACGTGGACTGCCCCGGTCACGCCGACTATGTGAAGAACATGGTTACCGGTGCCGCCCAGATGGACGGTGCCATCCTTGTGGTTGCCGCAACCGACGGTCCCATGCCCCAGACCCGCGAGCACGTGCTTCTCGCCCGTCAGGTGAACGTTCCGAGAATCGTAGTGTTCATGAACAAGGTGGACATGGTGGACGACCCGGAGATGCTCGACCTCGTAGAGATGGAGCTCCGCGACCTGCTCAACTTCTACAACTACGACGGCGACAACGCTCCCATCATCCGCGGTTCCGCACTCGGCGCACTCAACGGCGAACCGAAGTGGGAAGAGAAGGTGATGGAGCTCATGGACGCTGTGGACAGCTACATACCGCTGCCTCCGCGTGAAGTGGACAAGCCGTTCCTCATGCCTGTCGAGGACGTATTCTCGATTACGGGCCGCGGTACGGTGCTTACCGGCCGTATCGAAACCGGCGTTATCCACGTAGGCGACCCGGTGGAAATCATCGGTATCGGCCAGAAACTCTCCTCTACCTGCACGGGCGTGGAGATGTTCCGCAAGCTGCTCGACGAGGGTGAAGCCGGCGACAACGTAGGTCTGCTCATGCGCGGTATCGACAAGAAGGATGTGAAACGCGGTATGGTAGTTGCGAAACCCGGTTCCATAACCCCTCACACCAAGTTCGAGGCTGAGGTTTATATCCTGAAGAAAGACGAGGGAGGTCGGCACACCCCGTTCCACAACAAATACCGTCCGCAGTTCTACCTCCGTACGCTCGACGTAACCGGCGAGGTACACCTCCCGGAGGGCGTGGATATGGTCATGCCGGGTGACAATACGACGATTACCGTAGAGCTTATCTACCCGGTTGCACTCAACGTAGGTCTCCGTTTCGCTATCCGTGAAGGCGGCCGTACGGTAGGTGCCGGTCAGATAACCAAGATTATCGAGTAACCGACGATGATTACGACGGGCGCGGCAGATGCGCTGTGCCCGTTTACCGATATGCGGCCGGGGGCTGAATATTAAAGGCTTTACGACAATCCGGCCGCATCATAGGAATGTAGTTCAAGGGTAGAATAGCGGTCTCCAAAACCGTTGATGGGGGTTCGAATCCCTCCATTCCTGCAAACAAGAAAATATAAGTATGAAAAAACTTATACGTTATTTCAAAGAATCCTATTCGGAGCTGGTTCATAAGGTTTCCTGGACGCCGGTGAAGGAGCTGCAGAGTTTAGCAATTACCGTCATGGTAGCTTCCTTGATATTCGCTGTGGTCGTACTGGCGATGGACCTCTCTTTCGAGAATATCATGAAAGTAGTCTACAGGTATCTGGCAAGGTAATTCATTATTAATCAGGTTACAGATTATGAGTGAAAAAGAGGCCAGACAGTGGTACGTGATACGCGCCGTCGGCGGAAAGGAAAAAAAGGTCAAGGAGTACATCGAAACGATGGTTCACAACTCCCACCTTGAGGAGTACATTTCGCAGGTGCTGATTCCGACGGAAAAGGTTTACACCATCCGCAACGGAAAGAAAATCAGCAAGGAGAAGGTGTCGTATCCGGGCTACGTACTTGTCGAAGCAGCGATGGTAGGAGAAATTCCGTATGTACTTCGCAACACACCCAATGTACTCGGCTTCCTCGGCGACTCCAAGGAGGACAGCAAACGCATGATTGCCACGCCGCTCCGTCCACAGGAGGTGGCGCGCATCCTCGGCAGGGTCGACGAATTGAGTCAGGGTGAGGAGGAGAACGAGATTCCTTTCTTTGTCGGCGAGACGGTCAAGGTTACGGATGGGCCGTTCTCAAGTTTCTCGGGGGTCATAGAGGCCGTCGACAACGACCGCAAGAAGCTCACGGTCTCCGTGAAGATATTCGGACGCAAGACTCCTATGGAGTTGAGTTTTATGCAAGTTGAAAAAGAGTAATTAACCAAGGAAAACTATGGCAAAAGAGGTTGCTGCATTTATTAAATTGCAGATCAAAGGTGGTGCCGCCAATCCTTCGCCCCCGGTTGGTCCCGCATTGGGTTCTAAGGGAGTCAATATCATGGACTTCTGCAAGCAGTTCAATGCGCGTACCCAGGACAAGGCGGGGAAGGTCCTGCCGGTTATCATCACCGTGTACAGCGACAAGTCGTTCGACTTCGTCGTTAAACAGCCGCCCGTAGCCGTCCAGATTAAGGAAGCAGCCAAGATTAGCACTGCGTCAGCCGAGCCGAACCGAAACAAGGTCGGTCAGATTACGTGGGAGCAGGTCGAGGCTATCGCCAAGGATAAGATGAGCGATATGAACTGCTTCACGGTCGAGTCTGCAATGCGCATGGTTGCCGGAACGGCCCGCAGCATGGGTGTCAGCGTTGTCGGCGAATTTCCTAAAAAGTAATTGAATAGACGAAGATGAGTAAGCTGACCAAGAATCAGAAAGCAATGCTTGCGAAGGTGGAGCCGAACAAGGTTTACAAACTGAGTGAGGCCGCCGAACTTCTGAAGGAGATTACCTTTACGAAATTCGACGCGTCCGTGGACATGGACGTACGCCTGGGCGTAGACCCCCGCAAGGCAAACCAGATGGTCAGGGGTGTCGTTACCCTGCCGCATGGTACAGGTAAAACAGTAAGGGTGCTCGTGCTTTGTACTCCCGACAAGGAGAACGAAGCGAAAGAGGCCGGCGCCGATTACGTGGGACTCGACGAATACATCGAGAAAATCAAAGGAGGTTGGACCGATGTGGACGTCATCATCACTACTCCCAACGTAATGGCGAAAGTAGGTGCGCTGGGCCGTATTCTCGGTCCGCGCGGACTCATGCCGAACCCCAAGACCGGTACGGTCACCATGGAGGTGGGCAAAGCGGTCAAAGAGGTCAAGGCCGGTAAAATCGACTTCAAGGTCGACAAGTACGGCATCATCCACTCTTCGATAGGCAAGGCTTCGTTCACTGCCGAACAGATAGCCGACAACGCGAAGGAGTTCCTCGGAACAATCATCAAGTTGAAACCGTCCGCCGCTAAGGGTTCCTACATCCTCAGCATCTATCTCTCCTCGACAATGAGCTGCGGCTTACAGATAGATCCCAAATCTATTGACACGAAATAAAAATTCCGAAGACAATGAACAGGGAAGAAAAAAGACAGGTAATAGAGTCTCTGGCCGCCAAGCTCAACGAATACCCTCATTTCTACATAACGGACATAGCCGAACTCAACGCCGAGCAGACTGCGGCACTCCGCCGTCAGTGCTTCGAAAAGGAGGTAAATCTCATGGTCGTGAAGAATACCCTTTTCGAGAAAGCACTGGAGGCAACCGACAAGGCCGACGAGCAGCTCATCGGAGTGCTCAGCGGCGCGACTTCGATTATGTTCTCCTCCGTAAACAAAGCTCCGGCACAGGTCATCAAGGAGTTCCGTAAGAAGAACCCGCAGGGGAAACCGGTGCTCAAGGCTGCATACGTAGAGGATTGTATTTATGTCGGCGACCAGAACCTCGACATGCTCGTAGCCATCAAGAGCCGCGAAGAGCTTATCGGGGATATCATCGGTCTGCTCCAGTCTCCGGCCAAGAACGTTATTTCCGCCCTTGCCGGCGCTGCGGGACAGAAGGTCGCAGGTATCGTAAAAGCTCTCGAAGAGAGGAACAATTAGCGGAAGTCCTACCGGCATCCGTACAGAAAGAAACGGCTGCGACAGCCGCTTGAAGGTCGCCGGGAGGCAATAAGACATTAACAAAAACATTAAACAAACAATAATCAATACAACAATGGCAGACATCAAGAAATTAGCTGAAGAGTTGGTAAACCTGACAGTTAAGGAAGTAACCGAATTGGCCGCTATCCTCAAGGACGAGTACGGCATCGAACCTGCAGCCGCAGCAGTTGCAGTTGCAGCAGCTCCCGCAGCAGGTGCAGCCGAAGGAGGTGCAGCCGAGAAATCCACTTACGACGTTGTCCTCACCAGCGCAGGTCAGGCCAAAGTAGGCGTTATCAAGGTCGTTAAGGAAATCACCGGTCTCGGTCTCAAGGAAGCCAAGGACCTCGTTGACGGCGCTCCCAAAGCTATCAAGGAAGGTGTTTCCAAAGAGGAAGCTGAGTCTATCAAATCTCAACTCGAAGAAGCAGGAGCTGAAGTTGAACTTAAATAGTTTATACTTCTAACTCGGAACATATTCAGGTATAGAGTCTGGCGACAGGCTCTATACCTTTTGCCGTTTATTTTGTCACAAGGCACGGCAGCAGATGCCGCAGGGCGAAGCAGAGGTGCCGGGAAGCGATGGCGGAGACGTCACAGCGGCGGGAACGACATCCGCCAAAACGAACGGCAAAGAGTTATCCGGAACGACCGCCGCGGGCGGAGGCCGGAGAGACACCGAAACGGGTAAACACCTTTCGGATACTCCGGAACGGGAACTGCGGCGATATGCGACGGAAAGCGGAGAGGGCTGTACACCGCCCGCATCCGCACGAAGACAGGATGCGGCTACGGCCGCTTTCTGTGTCGAGAAACGAAAAGGGTGATTAACCGGCGAAGACAAACGGTCCCCCGCACAAGGAAGCACGGCCTGAACGGCTACCGGCCTGCCCACCGGGGTTCCCCCTACCCTCAACCGACCGGCGACTACTACCTGACAAGCGATAGACGCCAACTTATCTTGGATTAGAATGTGCTACCCGCAACGGCGCCACGAATGCCGCGGGTTCAACTCAAAAACATATTTGTTACATGTCCTTAAAAGCAAATAACCCGAGAATAAGCTTCTCTTCAGTGAAAAAAAGGATGCACTATCCCGATTTTCTGGAGATTCAGCTCAAATCATTCCACGACTTTTTCCAGCTCGACACCACCGCAGAGAACCGCAAGAACGAGGGGCTCTACAAAGTGTTCATGGAAAATTTCCCGATAACCGATACAAGGAACAACTTCGTTCTGGAATTCATCGATTACTATATCGACCCGCCCCGCTATTCCATAGAGGAGTGCCTCGAACGCGGCCTGACCTACAGCGTCCCGCTCAAGGCGAAACTGAAACTCTACTGTACGGACTCGGAACACGAGGACTTCGACACGGTGGTACAGGATGTCTATTTCGGTACCATCCCCTACATGACGCCGCGCGGCACATTCGTCATCAACGGTGCCGAGAGGGTCATCGTATCGCAGCTCCACCGTTCGCCGGGCGTATTCTTCGGGCAGAGCGTACACACCAACGGCACCAAACTCTACTCCGCACGTATCATTCCGTTCAAGGGGTCGTGGATAGAGTTCGCCACGGACATCAACAACGTGATGTACGCCTACATCGACCGCAAGAAGAAGCTCCCCGTCACGACGCTGCTGCGTGCCATCGGCTACGAGAACGACCAGCAGATACTGGAGATATTCGACCTGGCGGACGAGGTGAAAGTAAACCGTGCGAACCTTAAAAAGGCCGTAGGCCGCAAGCTGGCCGCAAGGGTACTGAGCACCTGGGTGGAAGACTTCGTTGACGAGGACACCGGCGAAGTGGTATCCATCGAGCGTAACGACGTCATCATCGACCGCGAAACGGTGCTCGAAGCCGACGACATAGACCGAATCATCGACAGCGGCGCCAAAAGCATCCTCCTGCACAAGGAGAATGCGACGGGCAACGACTATTCCATCATATACAACACGTTACAGAAAGACCCCTGCAACTCCGAAAAGGAAGCGGTGGTTTACATATACAGACAGCTGCGCAATTCCGAACCACCCGACGAGGCGACGGCAAGGGATGTCATCGACAAGCTCTTCTTCTCCGACAAACGCTACGACCTGGGCGAAGTGGGCCGTTTCCGGATAAACAAGAAGCTCGAACTCGACATCGACCCGCAAATCAGGGTGCTGACGAAAGAGGACATGATAGCCATTATCAAATACCTCATCTCGCTCATCAACTCCAAGACCGACGTGGACGACATCGACCACCTGAGCAACCGCCGCGTAAGGACCGTCGGAGAGCAGCTCTCCAACCAGTTCTCGGTGGGCTTCGTCAGGATGGCGCGTACCATCCGCGAACGGATGAACGTGCGCGACAACGAAGTCTTCACCCCGATAGACCTCATCAACGCCAAGACGCTCTCGAGCGTCATCAACTCGTTCTTCGGCACGAACCAGCTCTCGCAGTTCATGGACCAGATAAACCCGCTGGCCGAAATGACGCACAAGCGCCGTCTGTCGGCCCTCGGTCCGGGCGGTCTGTCGCGCGACAGGGCCGGTTTCGAAGTACGAGACGTACACTACACGCATTACGGACGCCTCTGCCCCATCGAGACGCCGGAAGGCCCGAATATCGGTCTTATCTCCTCGCTTTGCGTCTATGCGAAGATAAGCGACATGGGATTCATCGAGACGCCTTACCGCCGCGTGGAAAACGGCAAAGTGGACATGAAGGACGAGGACATCGTCTACATGAGCGCCGAAGAGGAGGAGAACCTCATCATCGCGCAGGCCACGGCCGGTATCGACGAGGAGGGTAACTTCCTCGAACCGGACCGCATCAAGGCACGCGTGGAGGCCGATTATCCGACGGTGAACGCCCAGCAGGTGAATCTGGTGGACGTGGCACCGAATCAGATAGCCTCCATTGCGGCGAGCCTCATCCCGTTCCTCGAACACGACGATGCCAACCGTGCTCTCATGGGCTCGAACATGATGCGCCAGGCCGTGCCCCTCATCAACCCCGAAGCCCCCATCGTGGGCACAGGTCTCGAATCGGAGATGATGGGCGACAGCCGCATCCATATCGTCGCCGAGAAGGACGGCGAGGTGGTATTTGCCGACGCCCAGCAGATACAGGTACGCTACGAACGCACGGAGGACGAAAAGCTCGTCAGCTTCGACCCGGAAGTGACCACCTATATCCTGCCGCGCTACCGCAAGACCAACCAGAACATGTCCATCACGCTGCGCCCCACCGTCATGCAGGGCGAAAAGGTAACGAAAGGCCAGATACTCACCGAAGGGTATTCGACCGACAACGGCGAACTCGCCCTGGGCCGCAACCTCAAGGTGGCGTTCATGCCCTGGAAGGGATACAACTTCGAGGATGCCATCGTGATATCGGAACGCCTCGTACGGGAAGACCTCTTCACTTCGGTGCACGTGGACGAGTACATCATGGAGGTGCGCGAGACCAAGCGCGGTATGGAGGAGCTGACCTCCGACATCCCGAACGTCAGCGAGGATGCGACCAAAGACCTCGACGAGAACGGTATCATCCGCATCGGTGCGAACGTCAAGCCGGGCGATATCCTCATCGGCAAGATAACCCCGAAGGGAGAGAGCGACCCGAGTCCGGAGGAGAAGCTGCTGCGCGCTATTTTCGGCGACAAAGCCGGCGACGTGAAGGATGCCTCGCTCAAGGCACAGCCTTCGCTCTACGGTGTGGTCATCGACAAGAAGCTCTTCAGCCGCGTGAACAAGGACAACAAGAAGGGCAAACAGGCCGAAAAGGTGCAGCTCGACAAAATCGACGCACAGTTCGCCAAGGAGGCCGCCGCCCTGAAAGCCGTCCTGGTGGATAAGCTGTGGACGATACTGAAGGACAAGACCACGCAGGGTATCAAGGACTACCTCGGCGCGGAGCTCTACGGCAAGGGCGCGAAGTTCAGCCGCAAGATGCTCGAAGAGATAGACTACCTGAACCTCAATACGGACAAGTGGGTGGGCGACGAACGCATAGACCGCCTCGTCGGACAGACCATCAACAACTACATCATCAAGTACAAGGAGCTCGATGCCCGCGTGAAACGCGAGAAGTACAACCTCACCAACGGCGACGAGCTGCCGGCAGGCATCATCCAGCTCGCCAAGGTTTACATCGCCAAGAAACGCAAGCTGAAAGTAGGCGACAAGATGGCGGGCCGCCACGGTAACAAGGGTATCGTGGCGAAAGTGGTGCGCGACGAGGACATGCCTTTCCTCGACGACGGTTCGATAGTGGATATCGTACTGAACCCGCTGGGCGTGCCCTCCCGAATGAACCTCGGCCAGATTTACGAAACCGTACTCGGATGGGCGGGCAAGGAACTCGGGCTCAAGTTCGCCACCCCCATCTTCGACGGCGCCACGCTCGACGAGATAAACGAGTACACGGCCAAGGCGGGCATTCCGCGCAGCGGCCGCACCTATCTGCGCGACGGAGGAACCGGCGAACAGTTCGACCAGCCGGCTACCGTAGGCGTGATATACATGCTGAAGCTCGGCCACATGATAGACGACAAGATGCACGCGCGTTCCATCGGTCCCTATTCGCTCATCACCCAGCAGCCGCTCGGCGGTAAGGCGCAGTTCGGCGGCCAGCGATTCGGAGAGATGGAGGTCTGGGCGCTCGAAGCGTTCGGTGCAGCCAACATCCTGCAGGAGATACTGACCATCAAGAGCGACGACGTCATGGGGCGTGCGAAGGCCTACGAAGCCATCGTCAAGGGAGACAACCTCCCGCCGGCCGGTATCCCGGAATCGCTCAACGTGCTCCTGCACGAGCTGAGGGGCCTGGCGCTGAGCGTCAAGCTGGAGTAAGACGATGCCCCGTCCGCCGTCCCTCTCGGCAGGGACGGCGCCGGCGGCAGCTTCCGGCGACAGGCCGGAGAGTCCGGGAGGCCGGAAACGGTTTTCCGCATGTCGGATAATTTAGAAAGTAAAAGATATGCCAATCAAGAAAGAGAACAAAACTTCGAATTTCAGCAAGATATCGATAGGGCTGGCATCGCCCGAGGAGATACTCGAAAACTCGAGCGGCGAAGTTCTGAAGCCCGAAACCATCAACTACCGCACCTACAAACCGGAGCGGGACGGGCTTTTCTGCGAAAGGATATTCGGTCCGGTCAAGGACTTCGAATGCCATTGCGGAAAATACAAACGCATCCGCTACAAGGGTATCGTTTGCGACCGGTGCGGTGTGGAGGTGACCGAGAAGAAGGTGCGCAGGGAGCGTATGGGGCACATATCGCTCGTCGTCCCGGTGGTGCACATCTGGTATTTCCGTTCGCTTCCATCGAAGATAGGCTACCTGCTCGGCATCCCCACCAAGATGCTCGATGCGGTCATCTATTACGAGCGGTACATCGTGGTACAGCCCGGCGCGGCCGCCGAGTTAGGCGTTTCGGAGAAGGACCTGCTGGCGGAGAAGGAGTACCTCGACATCCTCGCCCAGCTTCCGAAAGGCAACGCCCAGCTCGACGACGACGACCCGAACAAGTTCATCGCCCTCATGGGTGCGGAAGCCATCGACCTGATGCTCCGCAGACTCGACCTCGATACGCTCTCCTATTCGCTCCGCCACAAGGCCAGCACGGAGACCTCGCAGCAGCGCAAGGCCGAAGCCCTCAAGAGGCTCCACATCATCGAGGCGTTCCGCGAGTCGCGCGAAATCAACAAACCCGAATGGATGGTGCTGAAGGTCATTCCGGTCATTCCGCCGGAACTGAGGCCCCTCGTCCCGCTGGACGGCGGACGTTTCGCCACCTCCGACTTGAACGACCTCTACCGCCGCGTTATCATCCGCAACAACCGCCTCAAGAGGCTCATCGAAATCAAGGCACCGGAAGTCATCCTCCGCAACGAGAAGCGCATGCTTCAGGAGGCGGTGGACAGCCTGTTCGATAACTCGCGCAAGAACAACGCGGTAAAAACGGAGAGCAACCGACCGCTGAAATCGCTCAGCGACAGTCTCAAGGGGAAACAGGGACGTTTCCGCCAGAACCTCCTCGGTAAGCGCGTAGACTACTCGGCCCGTTCGGTCATCGTCGTGGGCCCGGAGCTCAAGATGCACGAGATGGGTATTCCGAAGGATATGGCGGCAGAACTCTACAAGCCGTTCATCATCCGCAAGCTCATCGAACGCGGCATTGTCAAGACCGTCAAATCGGCAAAGAAAATCATCGACAGGAAAGACCCCGTCATCTGGGACATCCTCGAAAATGTGATAAAAGGGCACCCGGTACTGATGAACCGTGCCCCTACCCTGCACCGCCTCGGTATCCAGGCCTTCCAGCCGAAGCTCATCGAAGGCAAGGCCCTGCAGCTCCATCCGCTGGCATGTACGGCATTCAACGCCGACTTCGACGGCGACCAGATGGCCGTACACCTGCCGCTGGGCAATGCCGCCATTCTGGAGGCGCAAATTCTCATGCTCGGTTCGCACAACATCCTGAACCCGGCCAACGGAGCGCCTATCACCGTTCCCTCGCAGGACATGGTGCTCGGCCTCTACTACATCACCAAATCGCGCCCCGGCGCCAAAGGCGAAGGGCTGGTATTCTACGGCCCGGAGGAGGCGATTATCGCCTACAACGAAGGCCGTGCCGACCTGCACGCCAAGGTAAGCGTAATGGTCGATACGGTGGATGAGGAGGGCAACCCGAAACGCGAACTCATCAAGGAGACGACTATCGGCCGTATCCTCTTCAACCAGGTGGTTCCGAAGGAGGTAGGATATATCAACACCCTCCTGAAGAAGAAGAACCTGCGCGACATCATCGGCGTCATCATGAAGAAAGCGGGCGCCGACAAGGCCGCCGTGTTCCTCGACGACATCAAGGCGCTCGGATATCAGATGGCCTTCAAGGGCGGCCTTTCGTTCAACCTCGACGCGGTACTGATACCGAAAGAAAAGGAACAGCTCGTTCGGGAAGGTTACGAAAAGGTGGACGAGGTGTACGAAAGCTACAACATGGGCTTCATCACCAACAACGAGCGTTACAATCAGGTCATAGACATCTGGACGCGCGTGAACTCGGAGCTCACCGAAACGGTGTCCCGCCAACTCGAAGCCGACATGGAGGGTTTCAACCCAGTATTCATGATGCTCGACTCCGGCGCCCGCGGTTCGCGCGAACAGATACGTCAGCTCTCCGGTATGCGCGGTCTGATGGCCAAGCCGCAGAAATCCGGTGCGGAAGGCGGTCAGGTCATTGAGAACCCGATTCTTTCGAACTTCAAGGAAGGTCTTTCGGTGCTGGAATACTTCATATCGACGCACGGTGCGCGTAAAGGTTTGGCCGATACCGCACTGAAGACGGCCGATGCAGGTTACCTCACCCGTCGTCTGGTGGACGTGGCCAACGACGTCATCGTGAACGAAGAGGACTGCGGCACGCTCCGCGGACTCACGGCCACGGCGACCAAACGGAACGAAGCCGTCGTGCAGACACTTTACGAGAAGATACTGGGGCGTGTGGCACTTACCGATGTCATCCATCCGCTCACGGGCGACATCATCGTACGTGCCGGCGAGGAGATTACGGAGGAAGCCGCCGAAATCATCGAGAAATCGCCCATCGAACAGGTGGAGATACGTTCGGCACTCACCTGCGAATCGCGCCACGGCGTATGTGCGAAGTGCTACGGTCGCAACCTCTCCACGGGCCGCATGGTTCAGAAGGGTGAAGCGGTCGGCGTAATCGCCGCACAGAGTATCGGCGAGCCGGGTACGCAGCTGACGCTTCGTACATTCCACGTCGGCGGTGTGGCCAGCGGTTCGGCGGTGGACAACCAGGTCGTCGCACGCTACGGCGGCCGTCTGGAAATCGACGACCTGAAGGTCATCAAGCACAAGGACAAGGACGGCGAAACGGTCAACATCGTGGTGAGCCGTCTCTCCGAAATGCGTATCGTGGACAACCACACGGATATCGTGCTCTACACGCACAACCTGCCTTACGGTTCGCACCTCTTCAAGTTCGACGGGGACGAAATCCAGAACGGCGACGTAATCTGCGAATGGGACCCGTTCAACGCGGTCATCATATCGGAACACGACGGTAAGATAGCATTCGACAACATCATCGAAGGCGTCACCTACCGCGACGAGTCCGACGAACAGACCGGTCTGCGCGAGAAGGTCATCATCGAAAGCAGGGACAAGACGAAGAACCCCGTCATCCGCATCCTCGACAACGAGGGCAACGAAGTGAAACAGTACAACCTGCCGGTAGGCGCACACATCGTGGTGAAGGAGAACGCCAAAATCAAGGCGGGCGATACCCTCATCAAGATACCGCGTGCCTTCGGCAAGGCAGGCGACATCACGGGCGGTCTGCCCCGCGTTACGGAGCTGTTCGAGGCCCGCAACCCGTCGAACCCGGCCATCGTGTCGGAAATCGACGGCGAGGTTTCGTTCGGCAAAATCAAGCGTGGTAACCGCGAGATTATCATTACCTCCAAGGGCGGCGATATCCGCCGGTATCTCGTGCCGCTGTCGCGCCAGATACTTGTCCAGGAGAACGACTACGTGAAAGCAGGCATGCCGCTCTCCGACGGAGCCATCACCCCGAGCGACATCCTCGCCATTCAGGGCCCGACCAAGGTACAGGAGTACATCGTCAACGAAGTACAGGAAGTGTACCGCGGACAGGGCGTGAAGATAAACGATAAGCATTTCGAGATTATCGTGCGCCAGATGATGAACAAGGTGCAGATTCAGGACCCGGGCGACACGCGGTTCCTCGAAGAGCAAATCGTGGACAAGTGGGAATTCATGGAGGAGAACGACTCCCTCTACGACAAGGTGGTCGTAACCGACGCCGGAGATTCGCAGAACGTACAGCCGGGCATGATAATTTCGATGCGCAAGCTGCGCGACGAGAACTCCATCCTCAAACGCAAGGACCAAAAACTGGTCGAGGTACGGGACATCGTACCGGCCACATCGAGCCAGATACTCCAGGGTATCACTCGGGCGGCCCTTCAGACGAGCAGTTTCATGTCGGCGGCATCTTTCCAGGAGACGACCAAAGTGCTCAACGAAGCGGCCATCCACGGCAAGGTGGACCCGCTGGAAAACCTCAAGGAGAACGTCATCTGCGGTCACCTGATACCTGCCGGTACGGGCGTCCGCGACTGGGACCACATCCTCGTGGGTTCGCAGAAGGAGTACGAAGCGATGGCGGAAAACGCAGAAGCGAAATAACCGTTGCAAAGAGAGGGAAAAAGGGGAGGACCATGGTTCCTCCCCTTTTTCTTTTCCAGAGATTATGCCGCGGTAAGACACTGCCGCCTACACGGGGAAAATACAAAAAGGATAAGCGACAGCCCAGGAAGATTTGACGAAAAAATGCGACAGCCAGGTACTTTGAAATTCGGCATGAACTTCGGAGACGGAAGGTTGAATCGATTCGAATTGCGTTTGCAGTTTGCAGGAAGGACGGAACGGATTACACTTTTCCCTTTTTCTGTATCTGTATAAACCGCTCTCCGATGCGGCAGGAACGTACGGCACAGGAAATTTCCACCGGGACACCTCCGTTGCAGCTATTGAAACACCCTCCAATACAAACAAGAAAGCGGGAAAGAAATCACTCCCCTCCCCGCTTTCACACATTGCAGGCCGACTTGCACACAGCCTACCGATGCTCCTGCCTCTCCCAAAAGGAGAGGGGCAGGATACCGTCTACTTTCTGTAAATCTTGGCGTATCCGTAAACCGCCTCGTCGCCGAGCTCCTCCTCGATACGGAGCAACTGATTGTACTTGGCCATACGGTCGGAACGCGACATCGAACCGGTCTTAATCTGGCCGGAGTTCGTAGCCACCGCAATGTCGGCGATGGTTGCATCCTCCGTCTCTCCGGAACGGTGCGAAGTCACGCTGGTATAGCCGGCACGATGGGCCATCTCGATGGCGTCCATCGTCTCGGTCAGCGTACCTATCTGATTCACCTTGATAAGGATGGAATTGGCACACCCCATCTCGATTCCTTTTTTGAGGAACTCCACGTTCGTCACGAAGAGGTCGTCGCCCACGAGCTGGCAGCGTCCGCCGAGTTTCGCCGTAAGAAGCTGCCACCCTTCCCAGTCGTTCTCGCTCATACCGTCCTCTATCGAATCTATCGGATATTTCGCAACGAGCTCTTCAAGATAAGCCACCTGCTCGGCCGAGGTACGCTTGGCACCCTTGGCACCTTCAAACTTGGTGTAATCGTAGATGCCGTCCGCATAGAACTCGCTCGACGCACAGTCCATGGCAATGGCCACATCGCCGCCATCCTCCTTGCGTCCCGGCTTGTAACCTGCCCTTTTGATAGCCTCTATGATGGATTCGATTGCATCTTCGGTACCGTTCAGTGCCGGGGCGAAACCGCCCTCGTCACCCACTGCGGTGCTCAGACCGCGTTCATGCAGCACTTTCTTGAGATTGTGGAATACTTCCGACCCCATCCTGAGTCCCTCTCGGAAAGAGGGTGCACCTACCGGACGTATCATGAACTCCTGGAACGCAATGGGCGCATCGGAGTGGGAGCCGCCGTTGATGATGTTCATCATGGGAACCGGCAGCGTCTTGGCATTCACCCCGCCGATATGGACGTGGTCAGCCGCAAGCGCCGTCAGAACGGCTACAATGTGCTGTACC
>OGXJ01001680.1_pt1 | contig 16112 bp, 13 predicted proteins | sample 1576231 | NCBI WGS metagenome assembly OGXJ01 (sample SAMEA3541539, study PRJEB24748) | human gut metagenome | biome: human gut; feature: human-associated habitat; material: faeces | place: China | collected 2012
CCCGTACTACCTGCGTAAGCTATACCTCGACTGAAAAAGATTGACGACTGGCGAATAACTGTCCAGTCGTCAACCTGACTCTTCGCTACAATGCCTGTTCTTTATCCAACGAGACGACCATTGTGGCGCTGTTAATTATCACCACTATCCTGTGGGCCTTTTCTTTTAGCCTGATTGGCGAATACCTGGCCGGTAGCGTCGACAGCTATTTTTCGGTGCTGATGCGTGTGGGCCTGGCGGCGCTGGTAACCGCCTTTATCGGCGTTGATTTCTTCGCTAACGGCGAGCAGGCATACAGCCAGCCGCTGTGGACGTGGATGTCGGTAGGCGACTTTAACATCGGTTTTAACCTGGTGCTGGACGGCCTGTCGCTGACCATGCTCTCGGTGGTCACTGGTGTGGGTTTCCTTATTCACATGTACGCCTCCTGGTACATGCGCGGTGAAGAGGGCTACTCTCGCTTCTTCGCCTACACCAACCTGTTCATCGCCAGCATGGTAGTTCTGGTTCTCGCCGATAACCTGCTGCTGATGTACCTCGGCTGGGAAGGCGTGGGCCTGTGCTCCTATCTGCTGATCGGTTTCTATTACACCGATCCGAAGAATGGCGCAGCGGCAATGAAAGCGTTCGTCGTGACCCGTGTGGGTGACGTTTTCCTCGCTTTCGCACTGTTCATTCTTTACAACGAACTGGGCACCCTGAACTTCCGCGAAATGGTGGAACTGGCACCAGCGCACTTTGCTGACGGCAATAACATGCTGATGTGGGCGACGCTGATGCTGCTGGGCGGTGCGGTCGGTAAATCTGCGCAGTTGCCGTTGCAGACATGGCTTGCTGACGCGATGGCGGGCCCGACGCCTGTCTCCGCGCTGATCCACGCCGCAACGATGGTAACCGCGGGTGTCTACCTGATCGCCCGTACCCACGGCCTGTTCCTGATGACGCCGGAAGTTCTGCATCTGGTGGGTATTGTCGGGGCGGTTACGCTGCTGCTGGCCGGTTTTGCCGCGCTGGTACAGACCGACATCAAACGTGTTCTCGCTTACTCTACCATGAGCCAGATTGGCTACATGTTCCTCGCGCTTGGCGTGCAGGCATGGGATGCGGCGATTTTCCACTTGATGACTCACGCGTTCTTTAAAGCGCTGCTGTTCCTGGCATCCGGTTCCGTCATTCTGGCCTGCCATCACGAACAGAACATCTTCAAGATGGGCGGTCTGCGTAAATCTATTCCGCTGGTTTATCTCTGCTTCCTGGTGGGCGGCGCAGCACTGTCGGCACTGCCGCTGGTCACTGCGGGCTTCTTCAGTAAGGATGAGATCCTCGCGGGTGCGATGGCGAATGGTCATATCAATCTGATGGTGGCAGGTCTGGTCGGTGCGTTTATGACCTCGCTCTACACCTTCCGTATGATTTTCATCGTCTTCCACGGAAAAGAACAAATTCACGCTCACGCCGTGAAAGGGGTAACTCACAGCCTGCCGCTGATTGTGCTGCTGATCCTTTCCACCTTCGTTGGCGCACTGATTGTACCGCCGCTGCAGGGCGTGCTTCCGCAAACGACGGAACTGGCGCACGGCAGCATGTTGACCCTGGAAATTACCTCTGGCGTGGTCGCGGTGGTCGGCATTCTGCTGGCAGCCTGGCTGTGGCTGGGTAAACGTACTCTGGTGACCTCCATCGCCAACAGTGCGCCGGGCCGTCTGCTGGGCACCTGGTGGTACAACGCCTGGGGATTTGACTGGCTGTATGACAAAGTGTTCGTCAAGCCGTTCCTGGGTATTGCCTGGTTGCTGAAACGCGATCCGCTGAACTCAATGATGAACATCCCGGCTGTCCTTTCCCGCTTTGCAGGTAAAGGTCTGCTGTTAAGTGAGAACGGCTATCTGCGCTGGTATGTGGCATCCATGAGCATCGGTGCGGTCGTGGTGCTGGCACTGTTGATGGTACTGCGTTGAGTTAAGGATTGTGGGATTGCCCCTGGGCATATAAGAACGTAGGTCGGATAAGCCGCCTTCGCGGTGCATCCGACACTACCCCCAGTCCGAAGAGAATTTTCTGTCGTGAGAATTCGTTGAAAATCCGGTCCTGACGGGACTTTTACAAGGAATAAAGATCGCCATGTTACTACCCTGGCTAATATTAATTCCCTTTATTGGCGGCTTCCTGTGCTGGCAGACCGAACGCTTTGGCGTCAAGGTGCCGCGCTGGATCGCGCTGATCACCATGGGATTGACGCTGGCGCTGTCGCTGCAACTGTGGTTGCAGGGCGGTTATTCACTGACGCAATCCGCCGGAATTCCGCAGTGGCAGTCTGAATTCGACATGCCGTGGATCCCGCGTTTTGGTATCTCTATTCATCTCGCCATTGACGGGCTGTCGCTGCTGATGGTCGTGCTGACCGGTCTGCTCGGTGTGCTGGCGGTACTATGTTCGTGGAAAGAGATCGAAAAATATCAGGGCTTCTTCCACCTCAACCTGATGTGGATCCTGGGCGGCGTTATCGGCGTGTTCCTTGCCATCGACATGTTCCTGTTCTTCTTCTTCTGGGAAATGATGCTGGTGCCGATGTACTTCCTGATCGCACTGTGGGGGCATAAAGCCTCTGACGGTAAAACGCGTATCACGGCGGCAACCAAGTTCTTCATTTACACCCAGGCGAGTGGTCTGGTGATGTTGATCGCCATCCTGGCGCTGGTTTTTGTTCACTACAATGCGACCGGCGTCTGGACCTTCAACTATGAAGAGCTGCTGAATACGCCAATGTCCAGTGGTGTGGAATATCTGTTGATGCTGGGCTTCTTCATCGCCTTCGCAGTCAAAATGCCGGTGGTTCCGCTGCATGGCTGGCTGCCGGATGCGCACTCCCAGGCTCCGACCGCCGGTTCCGTTGACCTCGCGGGGATCTTGCTGAAAACTGCCGCTTACGGTTTGCTGCGTTTCTCCCTGCCGCTGTTCCCGAACGCGTCGGCAGAGTTCGCGCCAATCGCTATGTGGCTGGGTGTTATCGGCATCTTCTACGGTGCGTGGATGGCCTTCGCCCAGACCGATATCAAACGTCTGATCGCCTACACCTCGGTTTCCCACATGGGCTTCGTGCTGATTGCTATCTACACCGGCAGCCAGTTGGCCTACCAGGGTGCGGTAATCCAGATGATTGCGCACGGCTTGTCGGCGGCGGGTCTGTTTATTCTCTGCGGTCAGCTTTATGAACGTATCCATACCCGCGACATGCGCATGATGGGCGGTCTGTGGAGCAAGATGAAATGGCTGCCAGCACTGTCGCTGTTCTTTGCGGTGGCAACACTTGGGATGCCTGGCACCGGTAACTTCGTCGGCGAATTTATGATTCTGTTCGGCAGCTTCCAGGTTGTCCCGGTGATTACCGTTATCTCTACCTTTGGGCTGGTCTTTGCATCTGTTTATTCGCTGGCGATGTTGCATCGCGCTTACTTCGGTAAAGCGAAAAGCCAGATTGCCAGCCAGGAACTGCCAGGGATGTCGCTGCGTGAGCTGTTTATGATCCTGTTGCTGGTGGTGCTGCTGGTACTGCTGGGCTTCTATCCGCAGCCGATTCTGGATACCTCGCACTCCGCGATTGGCAATATCCAGCAGTGGTTTGTTAATTCCGTTACTACTACAAGGCCGTAAATCGCCATGACAATAACTCCACAAAACCTGATCGCACTGCTACCGTTGCTGATCGTCGGCTTGACGGTGGTGGTTGTGATGCTCTCCATTGCGTGGCGACGCAATCATTTCCTCAACGCTACGCTCTCGGTTATTGGGCTTAACGCGGCGCTGGTTTCGCTCTGGTTTGTCGGCCAGGCGGGCGCTATGGACGTTACGCCGCTGATGCGCGTTGATGGTTTCGCCATGCTTTACACCGGGCTGGTATTGTTGGCGAGCCTCGCCACCTGTACTTTCGCCTACCCGTGGCTTGAAGGCTATAACGACAACAAGGACGAGTTCTACCTGTTGGTGTTAATTGCCGCGCTGGGCGGGATCCTGCTGGCGAATGCCAACCATCTGGCGTCTCTGTTCCTCGGTATCGAACTGATCTCTTTGCCGCTGTTTGGCCTGGTCGGTTACGCTTTCTGCCAGAAACGTTCGCTGGAAGCCAGTATCAAATACACCATCCTTTCTGCCGCAGCGTCTTCTTTCCTGCTGTTTGGTATGGCGCTGGTGTATGCGCAGTCTGGCGACCTGTCGTTTGTCGCGTTGGGTAAAAACCTTGGCGACGGTATGCTCAACGAGCCGCTGTTGCTGGCAGGTTTCGGCCTGATGATTGTTGGCCTCGGCTTCAAACTCTCTCTGGTGCCGTTCCACCTGTGGACGCCAGACGTATACCAGGGCGCGCCTGCGCCGGTTTCCACTTTCCTGGCGACGGCGAGCAAAATCGCTATCTTCGGTGTGGTGATGCGTCTGTTCCTCTACGCACCGGTGGGTGACAGCGAAGCGATTCGCGTGGTGCTGGCGATTATCGCCTTTGCCTCTATCATCTTCGGTAACCTGATGGCGCTGAGCCAGACCAATATCAAACGTCTGCTCGGTTACTCATCTATCTCTCACCTCGGTTATCTGCTGGTGGCGCTGATTGCGCTGCAAACTGGCGAGATGTCGATGGAAGCGGTAGGGGTTTACCTTGCCGGTTATCTGTTCAGCAGCCTAGGCGCGTTCGGCGTGGTCAGCCTGATGTCCAGCCCGTATCGTGGCCCGGATGCTGATTCCCTGTTCTCTTACCGCGGTCTGTTCTGGCATCGTCCGATCCTCGCGGCAGTGATGACGGTGATGATGCTGTCTCTGGCCGGTATCCCGATGACGCTGGGCTTTATCGGTAAGTTCTACGTGCTGGCGGTCGGTGTCCAGGCACACTTGTGGTGGCTGGTGGGTGCTGTGGTTGTCGGTTCGGCAATCGGCCTCTACTACTACCTGCGCGTGGCGGTGAGCCTGTACCTGCACGCACCGGAACAACCGGGTCGCGATGCACCGTCAAACTGGCAGTACAGCGCGGGCGGTATCGTGGTGCTGATTTCTGCACTGTTGGTACTGGTGCTGGGTGTATGGCCACAACCGCTGATTAGCATTGTGCGGTTAGCAATGCCGCTGATGTAAGCTATCAGTTTGTAAGTCAGAAAGCCGCCGACATGTTCGGCGGTTTTTTTTGGTGCCCTGACACCATCACCCAACAATAACCGTCAGCGCATGATTCCCCTGTCGCAGCATACGTCGATACGCGCTAATCAGCTTTTCCATATCAAGCATGATCGAGGCAAAGAGTTGCCCCTCTAACTCTTCTGAAAAGGTCACTCCCGGATAAATCTCCATTTCATTGAGTCGCTTAATGGAAAACTGTTTACGCAGCTCACTTCGATCCAGTGATTCCAGTCGGTCGATTGTCGCGGCTAACTCCTGATTCCAGGTCAATCCCAGGAAGCCATCTATGCCATCTTCGAGGCTGTGTTCACCAAGCACGGCACGACTCAGCGGATCATTCTTCGCGGGATCAAAAGCAGAGGTGCCTGTCAGCCCAAAGTGTAAAAAATCCCAGCGTTTGTCAATATCCAGTCGGCGTAATCCTGAAAGCGTGTCATGAATATTGTCCATTAAGGGTTTTTCAGTAGACTCAAGCAGTTGGTTAATCTTTTCTGAGTCAATTTCTGCAAAATAGCCAATCATTCCCATTTATTTTTCCTCCATTGAATTTCATGTTTCGCATCTTAAAACAGACGAGGGAAAATAAAATGTGCATGTCGCTTTTTCTGGATCCGCCTCGAGAAATTTTTATTATTTACTGTTGTATAACAAGTTTATAACACCATCCACCACCTGAGCCATTTTCTGATAATTCAATCTGTCTGCGGTATCACCGGGCAAGTGGTATTGTTTATTACGATAAAAAGCGGTGTCAGTAATCATTACGGCGGGAATATCGTGTTGCCAATAATTCAGGTGGTCAGAGAAATCAATACATGGAATAAACCCTGGGGCATTCATAGAATAAACAGATAAATCCCGGGATGACAACAATGCCGCTTTTACCTGACGAACGGCGTTGATATCCTGCATTCTGCCGACCACGGCAATAAAGTCTCCCCGATCGGGATAAAGCCAGGACATTGCCGGGTAAGGGTAATCCTGGCTTCCAGGCGCAGAGTCGTAATAGCCAATCGGGGACGCCCTGCGCGGTAACTCTGGCACCGCTACTGACAAAGACCTCTTTTATATACTCTACGGACCTATTCAGATTATCAATATTGCCGGCATTACGTGGATGCACAGTTTGTGTAAGATAACGAACTGTTTTTTCTAATTGCTCAGGACTTACGTGTCGGGGCATTGGCGATAATGCAGTGACCCAGGGTTGGTAAAAAATAATCAGAGGGAGTGAAAATAGAAATAATATAACAAAAGGAAAATTTTTTCATTTGTAAATTATCAATAAAAGGCGTTATTTTATCATTATTTATAATGAGTTATGAGTGTTTATTTTATTACGGTTGTTAGATCTATACAAAAAGTATCTTTTACAGTGGGTTCGCTATTTTTAAAAAGCAATTTCTATGAGAAATAAAAATATAATTATGTTATTTATTGGCAGATTGAATTGACAAGTGGGGCAGAAATCTGAGGGTAAGAAAAGTCAGCAACTACAATCCACTACATCAACAGACCAGCAATCGCGTGCCGCGATACGCTGGAAATACCCGTAGATTGAACTGGCAGATGGTGTGACTGGCATCAGTCAGTGATGACTTTTTAGCAAACTATGTCCGACCAGTCAGCATATTTGCTGACTGGTCGAATTAATTAACAATGATGTTAACTTACTCTTTTGCCTGATGCTCTATTTTTGGGTTGTGAGTGTTTTATTTCTAATTGTGTATAAGAAGCATTGATTCGTGCATCGCCATATTTATCTAAATAACAATTTCTGTTTACCAGTCTATGTTGAAAATCAATTTCGTACTGCTCTTCTGCTGAATATTTTTTAAATCTGTCAGCATGGTTTTTTAATAACGTATAGGGGGCGCTGTCAGAATTGCTTTCCCTTTGTTCAATCACTTCCTGGGCTGCCATGCACACAAATGCACCGCAACTTTGGCTTAAATATTGCTGAAGATCGGCATGTAAAAATATTATCTCGGGTTCAGCTAAATGAACTTTTATATTATTATTCGACATTTCTCCCATGAGTTCAGAATTAAAACTATTAATGACACGCTTAAGTGAATTTTCTTTATCATGGCCTAGTGCGCGCAATGAGTTGAATATGACGCATTTTATTTGTTGTGTATTATTTTTTTCATTTACTATTTTCTGTAGCGAAACTAATATCCAGTGTCCGCCAGTATTTATGGGGAATAACTGGACGGCTTTCGGCCATGATGGATCGCTCTTAATATTTTCATTGAGAGCGTCTTCCAGGTGAGTTCTGGTGGAGTAGGGGACGTAGAGACCAGTAGGATAATTGACTTCAGTATTTTTTGCATTAGCGGCGATCTTCTGAAGATAGCAATCTATTTCATCTGTGGTTAATTGACGATTTTTATCCCAGAAGTTTGTCCCATCGCTCAGTTCATTATTCTCATCATTTAAAAGCACCTTCGAAAGCGACTGTTTTTCAGATATAAGAGGAATGTCCTCACCGATAATTGTCATTAATTTCGAAGGGGAGAATAGCTTTTTGAACAGGAGATCATCTGAATTATCCGGACCAGCTGGTTTAAGGGGAGAGTAGGTTGCGGCATGTGCCAAATTATATAATTTTAAACAAGCATTTTTGATAAGTCGGATAATCGATAGGGTCTCATTTGTTGGGTTTCTAACAATATGGTAAAGAATATCTTCAGCTTCTTTTCCAAATTTATCATAACCTAACGCAATATTATGCAGTAACTCAATGCTTTCTTCATCTCCGGATAACGCTGTTTTTTTTAAAGACTGCAGTAATTCTTTGGTCACAGTAAATTTTTCTGCAAATGTCTGACTGAGTTGCTTTTGAGATAATTGACAATAATTGCTGACAACTGTAACCATCATGGGCTCCTTTTAGTTGCAAAGGTTGTGCTGAATCAAGATAAATAGAGGCCTTATTGCTCTGAATATAGTGCGTGAGGAGATGAATAAATATCAAAAATCGCTCAATATGCCCGTGTGGGTGGATATATGTAGCGCGGGTTGCGATAACAGGGCAAGTTTCGCCCTGTTTTTAATAATAAGCAGAGTTAAACGTTAAACACGGTGAAATCATTCGCCAGTTCAGTCGCCGGGAAAATTGACCTGCATTCACGTAACAGGTGCTGACAACCTTTGTCATCATAGCGCGAGCTGACGTGGGTAATGATTAGCTTACCGACTCCAGCCTCACGGGCCAGTGTCGCAGCCTGGCGTGTAGAGCTATGGCCGCGACTATTGGCTTTGGCTTCCATGGTTATATCCAGCGTCGCTTCGTGCACCATGACATCGACACCTTTAGCCAGGTCAAGTGCGGCATCGCAGGGGCCGGTATCGCCGAAAATAGCGAGCGCTTTACCTGGCACTGGAGCAGCTAAGTAATCTGCGCCGTTAATCTGCCTTCCATCTTCCAACGTGATTGTTTTGCCCGCTTTTAATTCCTGAAACAGTGGGCCAGGCGGCACGCCAGCAGCTTTTAATGCCTGGGCATTTAATGCACCCGGTTTATCATGTTCTTCAATACGATAGCCATAACATTCCAGTGGGTGTTCCATCGGATAAGCGGTCACTTTGCGCAGGCCATCATCGAAAATTTCGCCAGCGCCAATTTCGACAATTTCCAGCGGATAATCGGTCCATGAGCCGCTAATCCGCAGCGCGGTTTCCACAAATTCACGGATACCTTGCGGACCATAAATCGTTAAGGGTTGGATAATGCCTGACATAGAACGACTGCACAGCAAGCCGGGTAAACCAAAAAGATGATCGCCATGAAGGTGACTGATAAAAATCTTGTCCAGTTTTCCAGGGTTAAAGGCGGTATGCAGTAGCTGATGCTGGGTGCCTTCACCGCAGTCAAACAACCAAAGTCCGCTCTGGGTCGGATGTTGCAGGTTAAGCAATATTGCCGTGACATTGCGCGTGCGGGTTGGCACACCGGCCGAAGTACCTAAAAAAATTAATTCCATGAGTTCATCACGTTTCAAAAAATATTCCGGCTAGTATAAGGCATACATCTAAAAGGAGAGCATTATGATTGAATGGCAAGATCTGCATCACTCTGAATTATCGGTTTCCCAGCTTTATGCCTTATTACAACTGCGTTGCGCGGTGTTTGTTGTCGAGCAGAATTGCCCTTATCAGGATATCGATGGTGATGATTTGACGGGGGATAATCGCCATATTCTCGGTTGGAAAAATGATGAACTGGTGGCATATGCGAGGATTCTGAAAAGTGATGATGATCTTGAGCCGGTCATTATTGGTCGGGTGATTGTCAGTGAAGCGTTGCGTGGCGAAAAAGTGGGGCAGCAACTGATGAGTAAAACCCTCGACACCTGCACGCATCACTGGCCTGATAAGCCTGTTTACCTCGGGGCGCAGGCGCATCTGCAAAACTTCTACCAGAGTTTCGGTTTTATCCCTGTGACGGAGGTCTATGAAGAAGATGGTATCCCACACATTGGGATGGCACGCGAGGTAATTCAGGCGTAATCAATAACCCTTGTCTATAGTTAGTGACAGGTTTTACGCAAATGGAGAACGAGAATGTCTAATCAGTTTGGTGATACACGTATCGATGACGACCTGACGCTGCTTAGTGAAACACTGGAAGAGGTGCTCCGCTCCTCTGGCGATCCCGCCGATCAGAAATATGTTGAGCTGAAAGCGCGTGCTGAAAAAGCGCTGGATGATGTGAAAAAACGGGTTAGCCAGGCTTCAGACAGTTATTACTATCGGGCGAAGCAGGCAGTTTATCGTGCTGATGACTACGTCCACGAAAAACCCTGGCAAGGAATTGGTGTGGGCGCGGCCGTCGGGCTGGTACTAGGACTGTTGCTGGCACGCCGTTAAAACCTCCCTACACCGGGGTACTGCATTTTTTTTGTAGTACCCCGTATAATGTGAGGCTTTTAACAGGGAGAGGTCCGCGTGCAATCACTTACTACGGCGCTGGAAAATCTACTGCGCCATTTGTCGCAAGAGATTCCAGCGATACCCGGCATTCGGGTTATCGATATTCCTTTCCCTCTCAAAGACGCTTTTGATGCCTTGAGCTGGCTGGCCAGTCAGCAAACATACCCGCAATTCTACTGGCAACAACGTAATGGTGATGAAGAAGCTGCCGTCCTGGGCGCGATTACCCGTTTTACGTCGTTGGACCAGGCACAACGTTTTCTTCGTCAGCACCCGGAACACGCCGACTTACGCATCTGGGGGCTGAATGCATTTGATCCATCGCAGGGTAATTTACTTTTACCACGCCTGGAATGGCGACGCTGTGGCGGTAAAGCCACGCTGCGGCTGACGCTATTCAGCGAAAGCTCCCTTCAGCACGATGCGATTAAAGCAAGAGAATTTATCGCCACACTGGTGAGTATTAAACCCTTGCCTGGGTTACATTTAACCACCACGCGAGAACAACACTGGCCGGACAAAACGGGCTGGACGCAATTAATCGAACTGGCAACGAAAACCATCGCCGAAGGTGAGCTCGACAAAGTGGTGCTCGCTCGGGCAACTGACCTGCATTTCGCAAGTCCGGTCAACGCGGCGGCGATGATGGCTGCCAGTCGTCGACTGAATCTGAATTGCTACCATTTTTACATGGCCTTTGATGGCGAAAATGCTTTTCTTGGCTCTTCACCGGAACGGTTATGGCGGCGGCGTGACAAAGCGCTGCGTACTGAAGCGCTGGCGGGAACAGTAGCAAATCATCCTGATGATAAGCAGGCGCAGCAGTTAGGAGAGTGGCTGATGGCGGATGATAAAAACCAGCGCGAGAACATGCTGGTGGTGGAAGATATCTGCCAACGATTACAGGCCGATACCCAGACGCTGGATGTTTTACCGCCGCAGGTACTGCGTCTGCGTAAAGTGCAGCATCTTCGCCGCTGTATCTGGACTTCACTCAACAAAGCGGATGATGTGATCTGTTTACATCAGTTGCAGCCAACGGCAGCAGTTGCTGGCTTACCGCGCGATCTGGCGCGACAGTTTATCGCCCGTCACGAACCGTTCACCCGAGAATGGTACGCCGGTTCTGCGGGCTATCTCTCATTACAACAAAGCGAATTCTGCGTTTCCCTGCGCTCAGCAAAAATTAGCGGCAATGTCGTGCGATTATATGCTGGCGCGGGCATTGTCCGTGGTTCCGACCCCGAGCAAGAGTGGCAGGAAATCGACAACAAAGCGGCAGGGCTGCGTACTTTATTACAAATGGAATAGTAATGAGTCGCATCATTACCGATTCATATCAATAATCTATTTTTGTAGCTCCTTATACTTAGCCGCAATATTGATACCGGACAAACTCATGTCAGTAAGCGCATTTAACCGACGCTGGGCGGCGGTCATTCTGGAAGCATTAACGCGTCACGGCGTCAGACACATCTGTATCGCCCCAGGCTCGCGTTCTACACCGTTAACGTTAGCGGCGGCGGAGAATTCCGCATTCATTCACCACACCCATTTCGATGAGCGTGGACTGGGGCATCTGGCGCTGGGGCTGGCGAAAGTCAGCAAGCAGCCGGTGGCGGTGATTGTGACCTCCGGCACGGCGGTGGCAAATCTCTATCCGGCACTGATTGAAGCCGGGTTAACCGGAGAAAAACTGATTCTCTTAACCGCCGATCGCCCGCCGGAGCTAATTGACTGCGGCGCGAATCAGGCAATTCGCCAGCCGGGAATGTTCGCCTCTCACCCCACGCACAGTATTTCATTGCCGCGCCCGACCCAGGATATCCCCGCACGTTGGCTGGTTTCTACCATCGACCACGCTCTCGGTACGCTTCATGCGGGGGGAGTCCATATCAACTGCCCGTTTGCTGAACCGCTGTATGGCGAAATGGACGATACCGGGCTTAGCTGGCAACAGCGTCTGGGTGACTGGTGGCAGGACGACAAACCGTGGCTGCGTGAAGCGCCTCGTCTGGAAAGTGAAAAACAGCGCGACTGGTTCTTCTGGCGACAAAAGCGCGGCGTGGTGGTTGCCGGGCGCATGAGTGCGGAAGAGGGCAAAAAAGTTGCCCTGTGGGCGCAAACTCTTGGCTGGCCGCTGATTGGCGATGTGCTGTCACAAACCGGGCAGCCGCTGCCGTGTGCCGATCTTTGGTTAGGCAATGCCAAAGCGACCAGCGAGCTGCAGCAGGCGCAAATTGTGGTGCAACTGGGAAGCAGCCTGACGGGGAAACGGCTCCTGCAATGGCAGGCAAGCTGTGAACCCGAAGAGTACTGGATTGTTGATGACATTGAAGGGCGACTTGATCCGGCACACCATCGCGGACGTCGCTTAATTGCCAATATTGCCGACTGGCTGGAGCTGCATCCGGCAGAAAAACGCCAGCCCTGGTGCGTTGAAATCCCGCGCCTGGCGGAACAGGCAATGCAGGCGGTTATTGCCCGCCGTGATGCGTTTGGCGAAGCGCAACTGGCGCATCGCATCAGCGACTATCTGCCTGAACAGGGGCAATTGTTTGTTGGTAACAGCCTGGTGGTACGTCTGATTGATGCGCTTTCGCAACTTCCGGCAGGTTACCCGGTGTACAGCAACCGAGGGGCCAGCGGTATCGACGGACTGCTTTCGACCGCCGCAGGCGTTCAGCGGGCAAGCGGCAAACCGACGCTGGCGATTGTGGGCGATCTCTCCGCACTTTACGATCTCAACGCGCTGGCGTTATTGCGTCAGGTTTCTGCGCCGCTGGTATTAATTGTGGTGAACAACAACGGCGGGCAAATTTTCTCGCTGTTGCCAACGCCGCAAAGCGAGCGTGAGCGTTTCTATCTGATGCCGCAAAACGTCCATTTTGAGCACGCCGCCGCGATGTTCGAGCTGAAATATCATCGTCCGCAAAACTGGCAGGAACTTGAAACGGCATTTGCCGACGCCTGGCGCACGCCAACCACCACGGTGATTGAAATGGTGGTTAACGACACCGATGGTGCGCAAACGCTCCAGCAACTTCTGGCGCAGGTAAGCCATTTATGATCCTGCACGCGCAGGCAAAACACGGAAAACCAGGTTTACCCTGGCTGGTGTTTTTGCACGGTTTTTCCGGCGATTGCCACGAATGGCAAGAAGTGGGCGAGGCGTTTGCCGACTACTCACGGTTGTATGTTGATCTCCCAGGTCATGGTGGTTCGGCGGCGATTAGCGTCGATGGATTTGATGATGTCACCGACTTACTGCGTAAAACCTTGGTTAGTTACAACATCCTTGACTTCTGGCTGGTGGGGTACTCGCTTGGCGGACGGGTGGCGATGATGGCGGCTTGCCAGGGGCTGGCGGGGCTTTGTGGGGTTATTGTCGAAGGCGGGCATCCGGGGCTGCAAAGTGCTGAACAACGTGCGGAACGTCAGCGTTCCGATCGCCAATGGGCGCAGCGTTTTCGCACAGAACCGTTAACGGCGGTATTTGCCGACTGGTATCAACAGCCTGTTTTTGCCTCGCTCAATGACGATCAACGCCGGGAGCTGGTGGCGCTGCGCAGCAACAATAATGGCGCAACCCTTGCCGCCATGCTGGAGGCGACTTCTCTCGCCGTCCAGCCTGATTTACGTGCTAACCTTAGCGCCCGCACATTTGCGTTTTATTATTTATGTGGTGAACGTGACAGCAAATTCCGCGCCCTGGCGGCGGAACTGGCTGCCGACTGCCATGTCATTCCTCGCGCCGGACATAACGCGCATCGGGAAAATCCCGCTGGCGTAATCGCAAGTCTGGCGCAGATCTTGCGTTTCTGACTAAAGGACACAATATGATTTATCCTGATGAAGCAATGCTTTACGCACCGGTTGAATGGCACGACTGCTCCGAAGGTTTCGAGGACATTCGTTATGAAAAATCCACCGATGGTATCGCAAAAATCACCATTAATCGTCCGCAGGTGCGCAATGCCTTCCGTCCTCTGACGGTAAAAGAGATGATCCAGGCACTGGCAGATGCGCGTTATGACGACAATATCGGCGTGATCATTCTGACTGGCGCAGGCGATAAAGCGTTCTGCTCCGGTGGTGACCAGAAAGTGCGTGGTGATTACGGCGGCTATAAAGATGATTCCGGCGTACATCACTTGAACGTGCTGGACTTCCAGCGTCAGATCCGTACCTGTCCGAAACCGGTTGTCGCGATGGTGGCTGGCTACTCCATCGGCGGTGGTCACGTTCTGCACATGATGTGCGACCTGACTATCGCAGCAGATAATGCCATCTTCGGTCAGACTGGCCCGAAAGTCGGTTCCTTCGACGGCGGCTGGGGCGCTTCCTACATGGCTCGTATCGTCGGGCAGAAAAAAGCGCGAGAAATCTGGTTCCTGTGCCGTCAGTACGACGCAAAACAGGCGCTGGATATGGGCCTTGTCAACACCGTGGTACCGCTGGCGGATCTGGAAAAAGAAACCGTCCGTTGGTGCCGCGAAATGCTGCAAAACAGCCCGATGGCGCTGCGCTGCCTGAAAGCTGCGCTGAACGCCGACTGTGACGGGCAGGCGGGGCTGCAGGAGCTGGCGGGCAACGCCACCATGCTGTTCTACATGACGGAAGAAGGTCAGGAAGGTCGCAACGCTTTCAACCAGAAACGTCAGCCTGACTTCAGCAAATTCAAACGGAATCCGTAATGCGTAGCGCGCAGGTATACCGCTGGCAGATCCCCATGGACGCGGGGGTGGTTCTGCGCGACAGGCGGTTAAAAACCCGCGACGGGCTGTATGTTTGCCTGCGTGAAGGCGAGCGCGAAGGGTGGGGGGAGATCTCCCCACTGCCGGGCTTCAGCCAGGAAACCTGGGAAGAGGCGCAAAGCGTGCTGCTTGCCTGGGTAAATAACTGGCTGGCAGGCTATTGCGAGCTACCGCAGATGCCTTCCGTGGCCTTTGGCGTAAGCTGTGCATTGGCAGAACTGACAGATACGTTGCCGCAAGCAGCCAACTACCGTGCGGCACCGCTGTGTAATGGCGATCCGGACGATCTGATCCTCAAACTTGCCGATATGCCGGGCGAGAAAGTGGCGAAGGTCAAAGTGGGATTGTACGAAGCGGTGCGCGACGGCATGGTGGTGAATCTGTTGCTGGAGGCAATTCCGGATCTGCATTTGCGTCTTGACGCAAATCGCGCCTGGACACCGCTGAAAGGTCAGCAGTTTGCCAAATATGTCAACCCGGATTATCGCCACCGCATCGCGTTTCTCGAAGAGCCGTGCAAAACCCGCGATGATTCGCGTGCGTTTGCCCGTGAAACCGGCATTGCCATTGCCTGGGATGAAAGTCTGCGCGAGCCGGATTTTGCCTTTGTGGCTGAAGAGGGCGTGCGCGCGGTAGTTATCAAACCCACGCTCACGGGCAGTCTGGAAAAAGTACGCGAGCAGGTACAGGCGGCGCACGCGCTGGGGCTGACGGCGGTGATCAGTTCTTCCATTGAATCGAGCTTAGGCTTAACGCAACTGGCGCGGATTGCCGCCTGGTTAACGCCAGACACCATTCCGGGGCTAGACACACTGGATCTGATGCAGGCGCAGCAGGTTCGTCGCTGGCCGGGTAGCACGCTGCCTGTCGTGGAAGTTGATGCACTGGAGCGGTTGTTATGATCTTCTCTGACTGGCCGTGGCGTCACTGGCGGCAAGTGCGGGGAGAAGCCATCGCCTTACGTCTTAATGACGAGCAACTCAACTGGCGCGAGCTTTGTGCTCGCGTCGATGAATTAGCCTCCGGATTTGCGGTGCAGGGTGTGGTTGAGGGCTGCGGCGTGATGTTACGGGCGTGGAATACGCCGCAAACGCTGCTCGCCTGGCTGGCGTTACTGCAATGCGGGGCGCGGGTGTTGCCCGTGAACCCTCAGCTGCCGCAACCGTTGCTTGAAGAATTGCTGCCCAATCTGACGCTGCAATTTGCGCTGGTGCCGGATGGGGAAAACTCGTTTCCGGCATTAACGTCGCTGCACATTCA
>OGXJ01001686.1_pt1 | contig 16069 bp, 8 predicted proteins | sample 1576231 | NCBI WGS metagenome assembly OGXJ01 (sample SAMEA3541539, study PRJEB24748) | human gut metagenome | biome: human gut; feature: human-associated habitat; material: faeces | place: China | collected 2012
CGAACCGGCGGAAACTCCTGCTCCCCGAAAACTCGGATAGGCCATGGTGCCACAGGAAAGAGGCTATGTCATAATAGAACGGGCCTTTGCGTCCGCCCTGAAAGTCGATAAACCACGGTTCCCCGTCTTTTATCATCACATTACGGCTTTGAAAATCACGATACATGAAAGTAGCGGAAGAACTGCGGAGCAAGACATCGCTCATTTTTTGGAAATCATCTTCCAGTTTGTCTTCCTGAAACTCCATGCCGGTAGCTTTCAGGAAGCAATATTTGAAGTAATTCAAATCCCACAGAATAGAGCGTTGGTTGAACTCCGGTTGAGGATAACAGCGGGAAAAATCAAATCCATCCGCCCCGGCAAATTGAATAGCAGGAAGCAGACGAATCGTTTTGCGAAGCAACTCTTTTTCCTCTTCGGAAAAGACACTGGTAGTACGTCCTTTCTCTATGGCATGGAACAACAGAGTATCGCCCAAATCTTCCTGCAAATAATAGGTTTTATCTTCCGAGGCAATGCGCACTTCGGGAACAGGCAGTCCACATTTGCGGAAGTGTCCTGCCATATAAAGAAATGCCTCATTCTCATCAATAGAAGCCCCGTAGACTCCAATCAATGTTTCTATACCCGTCAGCCGAAAATAACGGCGGTTGGAACCGGAAGACGGTAATTCTGTTATGTTTTCAGCGGGAACGCCCGTATATGACTGATAAAGTTTCTGTAGTTCTTCGGTAATCATAGTCGTATATTTTCGAGCAAAGATAAGCATAAAAACTAAAAAATAAGAGAGGGGATTTAACTAATATTCATCCGAATACACTATCTTTGTTTCAGTTTAACTGACCTGATCTCATGAGAACAAAAACCTTTTTACTACTATGCATTGCATTTATCACACTGTTTATCGGCGTTTCCACTCTTCAAGCCGGTCATTATTACTATAAGCAAATCTCCCTAAAAGATGGTCTTCCCTCTACCGTGAGATGTATTTTAACGGACAAACAAGGATTTGTATGGATAGGAACCCGTTCCGGATTAGGGAGATATGACGGACACGAACTTAAAAAATATATTCATCAGGCAAATAACCCTCATTCCATTCCTCACAATTTAATCTACCAGATGATAGAAGACGAACAAAACAATATCTGGATTCTGACAGACAAAGGAGTGACACGTTATCAGAGGCAAAGCGATGACTTTTTTATACCGACTGATGAGACAGGAAATAATATCATCGCCTATTCCGCCTGCCTGACTGATAACGGAGTGTTATTCGGTTCGAAAAATAAAATCTTTTTCTATAATTATCAGGATACCTCTTTACGCCTCCTACAAACATTTGACTTAGAACCCAATTATAATGTGACTCTACTAAATCTATGGGATAAACACACATTACTCTGTTGCAGCCGGTGGCAAGGACTACTCCTGCTCGACCTGAATACCGGAAAATGCCGACGTCCTCCTTTCGATTGCGGAAAAGAAATCATGAATGTACTCATAGACTCACAAGAAAGAATCTGGGTAGCTCCCTACAATGGAGGGCTGAACTGTCTGACACGCGACGGTAAACTACTGGCTACATATACTACCCACAACTCCTCTTTAAGCAACAATGTCATACTAAGTCTCGCCGAACGGGAAGGAGAAATCTGGATTGGAACAGACGGAGGAGGCATTAATATTCTCGACCCGGAAACAAGACGTTTTTCGCTGTTGGAGCATATGCCCGGAAGTGACAACTACTCACTCCCCGCTAACTCTATTTTATGTCTGTACAACGACTGCAACAATAATATGTGGGCAGGTAGCATCCGTAACGGACTAATCAGCATCCGGGAAGTTTCCATGAAAACGTATACAGATGTACCTCCCGGCAACGACCGCGGACTAAGCAACAATACCGTTCTAAGTCTTTTCCAAGAATCCCAAGACCAAATTTGGGTCGGTACAGACGGAGGAGGCATCAACAGCTTTAACCCACTCACAGAGAAATTTATCCATTACCCTTCCACCTGGGAAGACAAAGTAGCCTCTATCTGCCAGTTTACTCCCGGCAAATTATTAATTTCTCTTTTCTCACAGGGAGTATTTATTTTCAACCCGGCAACAGGAGAAAAACAGCCTTTCACCATTGTTGACGCTAAAACGACAGCACTCTTGTGCAATCGAGGCAAGGCTGTAAATCTACTTCGGAACACTCATCACAATATTCTGTTCCTTGGAGAACATATCTATATATATGATTTGAATACACGCACTTTCAGTACCGTTATAGAACAAGAAGAGCAGGAAATTATCGGTGCTCTCTTACCGATCGACAATTATAAGAATATCACTTATCTAAATGATACGAAGCACATATATGAACTGGACAACCATACCAACCGACTGAAAGCCCTGTACAGATGTTGGAAAGATACAACGATCAACTCTGTTGCACGAGACGAAGAGGGAAATTTCTGGATTGGAAACAACTACGGATTGGTACACTACAATCCTGCCACCCAAATACAGACACCGATCCCGACCTCTCTATTTAGTGAAATCACATTGATTGCATGCGACCAGCAAGGAAAAGTATGGATAGGAGCCGACAGTATGCTTTTCGCCTGGCTCATCAAAGAGAAAAAATTCGTTCTATTCGGTGAATCAGACGGTGTAATCCAAAACGAATATCTTTCCAAACCTCGTCTATTAAGTATGCGGGGAGACATCTACATGGGTGGAGTGAAAGGGTTACTGCATATTAACAGCAAAATACCATTAACCACTTCCGAACTTCCCCAACTCCAATTATCAGATGTCATCATTAATGGAGAGTCAGTAAATAACGAATTAACGAATCATCCAGCAGGGATTTCTGCTCCCTGGAATAGTAATATCACTATTCGAATCATGTCGAAAGAGAAAGATATTTTTCGACAGAAAGTGTACAGATACCAAATAGAGGGGCTGAATGACCAGCAAATCGAATCATACAATCCCGAACTGGCCATACGTTCACTTCCTCCGGGAAGTTATAAAATCATGGCGTCCTGTACCGCCAAGGATGGCAATTGGATTCCCAGTCAGGAAGTACTGGAATTGACCATCCTTCCTCCCTGGTATCGGACATGGTGGTTTATTCTTTGTTGCGCCGTTTTTATTGCTGCCGCTATTATCGAAGCTTTCCGAAGAGCATGGAAACGTAAAGAAGAGAAGTTAAAGTGGGCAATGAAAGAACATGAACAACAGGTCTATGAAGAAAAGGTACGCTTCCTTATTAATATCAGTCATGAGTTGCGTACACCTTTAACGTTAATATACGCACCACTTAACCGGATGTTGAAATCCCTTTCTACCGAAGATACACAGTATTTGCCAATAAAAGCGATCTACCGTCAAGCGCAGCGAATGAAAAACCTTATTAATATGGTACTCGATGTACGCAAGATGGAGGTTGGAGAAAGCAAATTGCAGATACAACCGTATGCTCTCAATCAATGGATTGAACATGTATCCCAAGATTTTATCAGCGAAGGGGAAGCAAAGAACGTCCATATCCGTTATCAGCTTGATCCACATATCGATACTGTAAGTTTTGATAAAGATAAGTGTGAGATTATTCTAAGTAATCTGCTTATCAATGCCTTGAAACACAGTCCGCAGGATGCAGAAATAACAATTATGTCGGAGTTGCTTTCCGAAAGAAATAGCGTACGTATCTCCATCATTGACCGGGGAAACGGATTGAAACAAGTAAATACACAGAAACTCTTCACCCGTTTCTATCAGGGTACAGGAGAGCAGAGCGGCACAGGGATCGGACTGTCTTATTCCAAGATTCTGGTAGAACTACACGGAGGTTCCATTGGTGCACAAGATAATCAGGATGCCGGTGCGACATTCTTCTTTGAACTGCCCTTAAGACAACAATCGGAAGAGATTATCTGCCAACCGAAAGCATATTTGAACGAATTAATGAGTGACGATAGTAAAGAACAACAACCGGAGGAAGATAATTTCGACACGAGTCCTTACAGTGTTTTAGTAGTGGATGATAATCCGGACTTGACGGACTTCCTGAAAAAGTCACTGGGAGAATATTTCAAACGGGTAGTGATTGCTTCGGATGGTGTGGAAGCCCTTCAACTGACCAAAAGCCATGCCCCGGATATTATCATCAGCGACGTGATGATGCCGAGAATGAATGGATATGAACTATGCAAAAATATAAAGGAAGATATTACGATCAGTCACATTCCTATCGTTCTGCTGACAGCAAGAGATGATAAACAAAGCCAGTTGAGTGGTTACAAGAACGGGGCGGATGCTTATCTGACTAAACCTTTTGAGATAGAAATGCTGATGGAAATCATTCGCAACCGGTTGAAGAACCGCGAATCTATCAAGAAGAGATATTTGAATACAGGACTAGTCCCTGCGCCGGAAGAAAGCACCTTTAGCCAGGCAGATGAAACATTCCTGTTGAAACTGAATAAAATTATCCTGGAGCATTTGGATAGCAGTCATCTGGATGTCACTTTTATTTGTAAAGAGATAGGTATGAGCAGAGCCTCCCTTTACAATAAGCTGAAAGCTCTGACCGATATGGGAGCCAATGATTACATTAATAAATTCCGGATGGAAAAAGCAATCACGTTAATCACCAGTACGGACCTGTCGTTCACAGAAATTGCCGAAAAGGTAGGTTTTACTACTTCACGCTATTTCAGTACGGCTTTCAAACAATATACCGGAGAAACGCCAACTCAATACAAAGAAAAGCAGAAACAGGAAAGAAAAAAAGAGCAATAAGAAGCTACCCGGAAAATAAATATTTTTTAGGCACGGATTACACAGGTTTCACTTCTTTTTATAGTTGTTTTATGATAACTATCATCTTAAAAACCGTGAAATCCATGTAATTCGTGCCTAATATTTTAATATATTGCAAGTTTCATTGCTTACTCAACCATTGACTTTTTTATAGTCTTCCAAGAACTTCTTCAATCCCGAGTCAGTCAGCGGATGATTGAGCAATCCTTTAATAGCGCTCAACGGGCAAGTAGCAACGTCGGCTCCTACTTCTACACATTCGATAATATGTTTCGTATTACGGATGGAAGCAGCCAATACCTGTGTTTTATAGTCATACGTACGATACATGCGTACGATATCCCCCACAAGCCTTACTCCATCTTCACAAATGTCGTCCAGACGGCCGACAAAAGGTGAAACATACGTAGCTCCGGCTTTAGCTGCCAGCAATGCCTGCCCTACTGAAAAGACTAATGTACAGTTCGTGCGGATTCCCTTTTCCGTGAAATGCTTGATAGCTTTAATGCCATCGGCAATACAGGGAACTTTTACTACGATATGCGGATTGAGCGCGGCAAGTTCTTCGCCTTCACGAATCATTCCTTCATAATCGGTTGCTATCACTTCGGCACTTACATCTCCGTTGACGATCTCGCATATTTTAATATAATGCTCACGCTGATTCTGCGTTCCTTTGATACCTTCTTTCGCCATCAGCGAAGGGTTGGTAGTCACTCCGTCAAGTACTCCGAGGTCATAAGCCTCCTGGATTTGCTCCAAATTAGCTGTGTCAATAAAAAACTTCATACTCTTAATTTTTAATGGTTAACGATCTAATAGTCAAAGATAAGAATTTATTTTTATTCATCCCTGATTAAGCAATCGTAATTGACGAATCAAGATATACATCCTGAATGGTATTCAATAATTCCACCCCTTCATTCATTGGTTTCTGGAACGCTTTACGTCCGCTAATCAATCCCATACCACCGGCACGTTTGTTGACAACGGCTGTAATGACAGCATCACGCAAATCTGATTCTCCGTGAGATTCTCCACCGGAGTTAATCAAACCAACGCGTCCCATATAGCCATTGGCAACCTGATAACGGCAAAGGTCAATCGGGTGTTCGGAAGCCAGTTCGGTATACATACGTTCGTCTACCTTGCCGAAGCCGATGGCTTTGAAACCACCATTGTTAGTAGGAAGTTTCTGTTTTACGATATCAGCTTTAATAGTCACTCCCAGACGGTCGGCCTGTCCTGTTAAATCGGCAGCCGCATGATAATCGACAGCACCTTTCTTGAAATCATTATTACGCAGGTAACACCAAAGAATGGTTGCCATCCCCAGTTCGTGAGCATATTCAAAAGCTTCGGCAATCTCCACGAGCTGACGGCGACTCTGTTCCGAACCAAAATAGATGGTGGCTCCTACCGCTACCGCTCCCATATTCCAGGCCTCTTTGACTGTACCAAACAGTACTTGGTCGAAAGTGTTGGGATAAGAAAGTAGTTCATTGTGATTCAACTTGACGATGAAAGGTATTTTATGGGCATATTTACGTGCTACGGAACCAAGGATACCAAAGGTAGAAGCGACTCCATTACAACCTCCTTCAATAGCCAGCTTCACGATATTCTCCGGATCGAAATAGATCGGATTGGGAGCAAATGATGCTCCGGCAGTATGTTCGATGTCCTGATCGACAGGAAGTATGGACACATAACCGGTATTTGCCAGGCGACCATGTCCCAACAGCGTTTGCAGACTGTTCAATACTCTGATGTTCCGGTCCGAATCAATCCATACTTTATCAATTGTATCGGGAGACGGAACGTGAATCAGTGATTTATCAATGGTTTCGCAAGTGTGGTCCAGGTAATAACAGGCCTTATCTCTTAATAATTCTACTACTTTACTCATAACTTCATTTTTTAATGTGTAACTTTTCTATTTTTTCTTTCCCTGATTGGCTACTGCTTCCATCAGTTTTTTGATCTCTTCCGGGTTTCCCAGGAAATAGTCGTTGGCCACGTTCAGGTTTTCATCAAACTCAAAAACGTAAGGCACAGCAGTAGGCAGATTCAGTTTTATGATATCTTCATCGGAGATATTTTTCAAATGTTTTATGATACCCCGCAGGCTATTACCATGAGCCACAACCAATAAAGTATGGGCCGTTTTCAGACTGGGGAATATATCACTTTCCCAGTAAGGCATGATACGTTCAATGGTATCTTTCAATGATTCGGTACGAGGTAACTCGGCGTCGGGCACTTCATGATAACGGTAATCAAAACGCGGGTTTCTCAAATCACTCTCCGAAAGCGGATTGGGAGCTATATCATAGCTACGACGCCACACAAGCACTTGTTCTTCTCCATATTTCTCGGCAGTCTCGGCTTTATTCAATCCCTGCAATTCACCATAATGCTTTTCATTCAGGCGCCAGTTTTTCTCTACAGGTATCCAGTCCAGATTCATCTTATCGAGAACACAGTTCAAGGTTTTCACCGCACGCTTCAAATAGGAAGTATAAGCCTTATCGAAATTGAAACCATATTCTTTCAATGTCTCTCCGGCTTTTTCAGCTTCGGCAACTCCCTTTTCTGTCAGATCGACATCTGTCCAGCCCGTGAAGCGGTTTTCTTTATTCCATGCACTCTCTCCGTGACGAAGTAATACTATCTTTTTCATTTCTAAAATTCTCCTTTCTTCTTTTTATATATACAACAGATTGTTTCTTCACAAAGTTCACTAGAAAACAAATAGTTGTCAATACCCAGAAATAATGATTCTTTCTGCAAAGAAGCGGGATGCAGTAATCAGAGACATAAAAAAATACCCTCCTCTAATTCTAAGCTTGCATTATGGATGATGATTCATCAAAGCAAGGTTATCATTAGAGAAGAGTAAGTCTGTTAAAGTAAAAAAGAGAGAGTTTATATATACAAGAAAATCTGTTCTACTTTTCTGTTCTTTTTAAAAAGTTCCACTGTTGAAGTCTACACATCAGCATCTTTTCCATAATAGGTTTCTTTCGTCTTTTTGATGTTTCGCAGCAAAGATGAATAGTGGCGATAGTTCATATCTCCTTCCTTACAAGTCGCCAACTGTTCCTTTACATGCTCTTCAATCTTGTCCAGATGTTTCTCCATAAAGAGTTGAATATCAGATCGGGTGACTGTCATATTCAAACTTGTATTATCTTTCTCATTAGGTTTAATCACACGCTCTACAAACGACAGATAAGTCCGGTGTGTTTGACGACGGAAATTGTTCTCCAACTCATTAGGATCGTTCAACGGTTTCCATACAGCGACAAATACGTCATTCAAATACTCGTCCAGTGAATACGGTTCGGGTACGCTGAAGGAAGTTGAATAGATATTGTGAAGCATTCCCGGCGCAAGCAACAAAGCTAACGCAGAACTCTGACGGTCGCTAATTTCATCTACCGCTTTCAGGCCTACACGACTTACCACTTCGTCCGGATAGAGCCAGAGGGGAGCTACGAACAAGTTACGTCCCAACCATTCAACAACCTCTTTTTGTATACTACGCGGCACATAATCACGCCCTTTGCTATCCGGCACATTTTTGGTATAACGGCCTCCCAGATTTTTCTGTACTTGCAGCGTATACTTCAGGTATTGGACGCGAACTGAATTATAGATAGTATTCAAGTCGTCATACTGACCGTCGGGTTGCGCCGTCCAAGTCAGAATATTCTCCATCACTCTTTTCAGATTCTTGATACCATATTCATTAGCCTTCATATTATTGTCGCCCAAATCTTCGCTTTGGCTGCGCGGGTCAGAGCCTTTTCCTTCATCACCGATAAACAATAAACGATGGTCTCCTTTCAGTTTCTTGGTAACTTCGGCACGTAATGCCACTTTCTCTTTAAAGGGGTCTTTAAATTCCGGACGATATTGATATCCCCATTTTATAGCCCATTTATCATAATCGCCAATGCGAGGGAAAAGTCCTTTTTCTGAAATCCGGTCTTCAGGCTGTGCCACATAATTGAATCGTGCATAGTCCATGATTGATACCGTGTGACCGTTGGCTTCCACCCAGGCTTTATCACGTAACTTCTCTACCGGAGTAGCTGAACTGGCAGCCATATTGTGACGCAAACCGAGTGTGTGTCCTACTTCATGCGAGGAGACAAACTGAATCAGAGTTCCCATTAATTTGTCATCAAAGGTCATTGATTGCGCACGTTTATCCAAAGGTCCGCACTGCACCATATACCATTTCTTAAGTAGGTTCATCACGTTATGATACCAACAGATATGACTTTCCATTATTTCTCCGCTACGCGGATCTACAATACGCGGTCCGTAGGCATTCTCTGTCTCCGAAGGCAGATAACGCAATACGCTATAACGTGCATCATCCAAACTCATTGTGGAATCGTCCGGCCACTCTTTGGCAATAATGGCATTTTTAAATCCAGCTGCTTCAAAAGCAACATTCCAATCGTTCACACCGGCTTTAAGATAAGGGATCCATTTCTTGGGTGTCGCCGGGTCTATATAGTATACAATAGGGTGTTTCGGTTCAGTGAGTTGCCCTCGACGATAACGTTCCGGGTCTTTCGGTTCCAACCGATAACGCTGAATGATAGCTCCACGCGATGTGACTTGCTGTTCATCAGAGAATTCTGTCACCGGATTCTGAAAAAAGCCGACCCGTTCATCTGCCAGTCTCGGTTGCATCGGCTCTTTAGGCAACATTACCATACTGGTATTCAGTTTCACAGTCACTGATCCTGTTGCCGCAGCCGGCAGTTTGCCGGAAGTTATGTTGTAAGTACGCAAAGTTACTACTTCCACATTAATAGGATAGGTCTTTATAGTATCCATAAATGTACGATCCTGAACTAAAGAACCAATACCAAGAATAGAACGGTCACTTGATGTAAAGCCACAGGTCTTGTTATCACTTAAAAGGAACTTGGAGACGTTGACAAGCTGTGCCCGGGTCTCCGGATTTCTACCGATAACATCAAACTTACCGATAACCGGATCTACAGTAGACTGCTTCAACGCCTCTGCTATCTTATCACCCGGGCGGGCAAACTGCGACTGTACATATTCACGTAAGAAGAGAGTTTTATCATTATGTTGTTCCCAATAAACCACACTTCGGTTCACTTCTTCTCCACTAAGCATTTTAAATCCTTGCGGAACAGCTTTAAAGCGGGTAACAACCAATAACAATCGTCCCAATAAAGAATCCGGTACTTCAAAATACCAGTCATCTTTGATGTGACGGATCGTGAACATACCCTCACATTCACTTCCTCCATCTTTCAACAGTTTCTCGTAAGCGGTAGCCTTCTTGACAGTGTCTTTTTTGACCGTATCTTCATGAACTACCAGATTTTTGTTTCCATACTCCAGCGGAAGTTTACCACCGGCATACACTCCAACACATTGTAGTGTAAAGAGTATGTATGTCGCCATCATTAAAATTTTTCGCATCGCTTTTCTATCTATTTTATTCGTTAGTATTTAGTGTCAAATTGGGATTCTTCTCACGGGCAGCTACTGGGAACGGGATGATGTACAAACGTGAATCCGGTTTCAATGTATATATTTTCTGTTCTACGGTCGTAGTTACCAGCGGAAAAGTACGGGTAATCGTCTTTGCATAGTCGGCTTCCGTATTGAACCGTTTCAAATCCCAGAAACGGCTGAATCCGAAGAGCAACTCTTTACGACGCTCGTTAATGATTTCCTGCATCATCTCACGCTGTGTAGCCGGTTCCGGAAGCACAGCTTCACTTCCTTTGATTCGTTTTTCACGTAACTGATTCAACACTTCAACGGAGCCGGACAAATCGTTTAAACGTGCCATCGCCTCTGCCAAAATCAAATAAACTTCGGCTGTACGCATACCTACAGCCATGTATTGAAACTTAGAATAGGTAAGGGCAGTGTTCCATAAAGCAGCTCCAGAACCCTCGTCAAAATAATACTCAAGATTACCGGTCGTTTTGAAGAACAGGTTCAAACGCTCGTCATTATCTCCGAAAAGCTGTACCAATTCCGGACTAATCATGCCATAGGTATAAGCAGGATTGTCCGAAGTGCTACCCATATAAGCATAATTCAACACTTCCGGATTGCCACCTTTGGCATAAGTTGAAACCTTAGTCGGCCCCCCTACGGCATCCAAAGCTATATAATCTATCAAGGCATTGTTCCGTTTCAAAGATTCCTCCGCCGCATCCTTAGCCTTTTTCCAGTCACGGTGGAACAAGTAAACGCGTGCCGCCAATGCATAGCCGAATGCTTTCGAAGGATGATATACATTCACCGGTTCTTCCTGCAGATAAGGTAACGCATCCTCGATATCCTTGATGATAAAGTCATAGACTTGGGCAACAGTAGCTTTGGTAGGAGTCGCTTCCAAGTCATATTCGCTGACAATAGCAATACCACCGTCAGTGGCTGCTGTCTCCGGATTGTAGGCTTTAGCGAATGTATTCACCAGAATAAAATGATCCCACGCACGCATGATTTTTGCTTCCGCTTTAGCCAGCTCCTTCACATCCTTGTCACCTGTACTATGATCTACCAATGAAATCACGATGTTAGAGCGTAAGATGTATTGATAACAGTTTGCATACAGATTATTATCACTTAATTCTTTACGATCGGCATCCTCATTAAAAGTCATATTGATTCCATCAGAGGAAAGATATTCCTTGCCGATAATATTCGATTCTTTTGACCAGACATTATCACTCAACAAAGCAAAAGACGACGGATAATAACTCCGGTTCGGCAAAGCCACCAATTCATAATAAGTCTCGGTAGAGTCCACAGTCTTCTTTCCTGTAGGGGTAATATCCACGTAATTCTCGCAAGCCGCAAATCCCAAGATAAGCAGAACCGGCAATATATAAAGTAATTTACGCATATCCTATATTCTTTTTAATAATTAGAAACTTGTTGATAATCCGATAGAATAAGTCTTGGGTGAAGCCATGCCGCGTGTGCCGCTGTTCAATCCGTAGCTTTCCGGGTCAATGTCGCTTCCTGCCTTACACCAGGTAAACAGGTTGTTCACTTGCAACTTCAAATTCAATGAATTAAGCCGGATTTGACGGCAGATACCAGACGGCAAACTATACCCCAAACTCAAGCTACGCAATTTCACATAACCAGCATCTTTCACATTGATATCACCATATTGCCACCAATCCTGGAAAGTACTTGCGTAAGTTTTAACCTTTGTGGGCATGTCAATATACATACGTACATTTGCATCCGGCGCATCCGCACTCCAACGGTTGGTTATGTCTTTCAACGTCTGGCTTCCCACCTGGTCACTCATACTTACCACACTATTACGCAGTTTGTTACCGCCTGCATACACAAAGAAAGCATTCAAGGCAATTCCCTTGTAGCTAAGTCTCAAGGACACTGCTCCATTAAATTTCGGAGTCAGCGAGCCAAGATTTACAAGATTCTCAGTACCTTTCAGTGACGATCCGGTAGTAATATTGGCAACCGTACCATCCTCGTTGAACGTCACCAGGTCATTCCCATCTTTGTCCACCGCTACCGGATATCCATTTTCAATGCGGTCGATACGGTAAGCCCAAAGCGTATTATAACTGGTTCCTTCCATAAAGTAGTTCTGCGGGCTCATAATGAAACTTGTCGAAGTGTCCGAATCACTATGATCCACCTTTAACATCTTGTTCTTGTTATGGGCAAAGTTGAAATCAACGGCAAAGTTCCAGTCCTTCTTCCTGATGAGATTGGCAGTAAGAGAAAATTCGATACCCCGGTTACGCATCTCACCGTTGTTCACTACACGTGATTTAGCTCCCAATGTAGGATCCATGTAGCGGCGTACAAGCAAATCAGATGAGTGGCGGTTGTAATACTCCAAGCTACCATTGACTAAATTATTGAAAAGACGGAAATCCAGTCCCACATTATAAGTGGCTGTTTTCTCCCAACGGAGTTTCGGGTTCGGAAGATCATCATCATCATAAGTCAGGTATGTCGTCTTGATCGGATTGCTCTGGGTCTTCTGCTTTACTACAAAATAGGTAGTCGAACTCTGATCCACATTACCGTTGATACCATAGGTCATACGTGCTTTCAGGAAGTCGAGCCAAACAATATCTTTCATAAATGGCTCTTCCGACATAATCCAGGACGCACCGACAGACCACAAGGGATGACGCTGGTTACGGATATCAAGTCCGAACAAGTCCGCCTGATCCCAGCGGATACTTCCGGATACATTATAACGGGACAGATAAGAATAGCTTGCATTGGCATAAAAAGATGCATAACGATGGCGTGATTCTTGCAACGTAGGCGACAGGCCACTCAAAGTAATCGTATTGCCGGAAAGTGCACTGGTTCCTACACCGTCACGGTATGCCTGCCAATCTATAATGTCAGAAGTCAGTGTCTGAGGATCGTATCCATACATTAATTGCCGGGTAGGTTTCGGAATCTTATTTTCCCTGAATTCAAGTCCGGCAATGACAGTCACTGTATGATTCTTCCAACTTTTGTCAAAGTCTATCTGGTTACGTACAGTATAACGGTTACTGCTCAACTCATTTTGAAAGAACCGTCCGCCTCTCGGCATTGCCGAATTTCCATTCGTATCAATCATAGAGTTGTACGTCATACGCATCAAATAGGAGTCCTCCGCATCAAACACTTCACTCTTGCTATGATTCCATTCATACTGATACATGAAGTTATATTTAAACATCTTCAGGAATCGTGCCTGCAAGCTGACAAACGGGCGGATGCTGACATTGCGTGATTTGGTACCGCCTTCACCCAATGCGTCAAGCACATTGAAACCAAATGTTTTATAAGGTGAAACACCTTCCGCCTTGCTCACGACACTGCCATTGTAAGCCCCACCCGAATATCCGCTTACATTCACATAAGGAGAATTATAACGGTTACCATCGGCATCCATTATTCTTTCATAACGTTGTTGCATAGTGTAACTGGTAAACAGGGTATTCGGTGTATCGCTACTTCCCAGACGGGCGTCCACCCCGGCATTCACATTCAGCCAACTAGTTATGGCATAGTTCGACTTATAATACAAGGAGAATTTATTCCTTTTATCATTTATCGTACGCCCCTTGTCATTTTCATAATTGAACGAAAGGAAGTGATTGTTTTTTCCGACTTTCTGCGATACGGACACATTATAACGCTGAGTTACAGCCGTGCGCCAGGCATTGTCACGATATTCTTTATAATAGTCATTATTACGCCACTGATTTAATGTGGCTTCGACTTCACTATTACTTAGTGTACCATTCTCCCGAGCCAGATAAAGTTGGAACAACGGATTATAGTAGCCTGCCTTATAGCTGGACAAAAAACCGGATGCACTGCCTGATTCGGCTACATTCGCATCAAACACAGCTGTTTGATAATCAATAATGTCGCTTGTAGAAGCCAGGTTCAAACTGTTGAAATTCGGTTTGCTGGTGATGAACCAATCAGCATTGATATTCACATGCGCACCCTCTTCTTTGGCCTGTTTGGTAACTACCACAATAATGCCGTTTGCAGCCAAAGCACCATAAATACTGGCTGCTGCGGCATCTTTCAAGACAGTAATACTCTCTACATTATAAGGATTTATCTCACTCAAGGTCAGGTCGGTCGGCATATCATCCACAACAATCAACGGCATTGTTCCAACATTAGGCGAGAACGTACCTACACCACGAAGGATAGGGCTCATATCACCGTTATTCGGATTAATATTCATACGCAAACCGGCTATTTGCCCTTCCAAGGATGACGCCAGGTCACTGTGCATCTGTCTTGTCAGTTGTTCAGAATCTATAAAGCCGAAAGAGGCAGTAGAGCGTTCACGGCTGATACGCTGATAACCCGTCACTACAACATCTCCCAATTGCTGTTTATCTTCATGCATAACCACATTGACATGAGTACGCCCTTTAATAGATACCTTTTCAGTTTGCATACCGACAAAAGAGACTTCCAATGTGTGGGTTTCCTCCATCACTTTACAAGTGAAATTTCCTTTGATATCGGAAATAGCTCCAAACGGGCTGTCGATTCCCCGGATATTCGCACCCGGCAGCGGATCCCCTTTTTCATCCACTACCCGCCCTTCGATGTTCCTGACTTTACGAGTAGTCAATGCAGGCTTCACTTTACGGACAGTGATAAAATGTTGTTTCACCTCATATTCAAAAGGTTTCCCTTCCAGTATTTTCTGGAGTGCCGCCAAAGGTGCCAACTGATGTATGCTTACGCTTACCCGGTACGCTCCGACATCTTCACTAGGAAAATTCACCTTATAACCGGACACATTGCTAAACTGCTTCAAAGCCTCTCCCAATGGCGCTTCCTTTAGTTCCAAAGAAATCAATTTGCTGTCCGTATTTTGTGCCCGTCCATGCAGGGCAATTACAAACATCAGCAATAAGAAGGCGGCTTTCATCCATACGACCTTTCTCATTGCCTTTTTGCGAGACAATGTAATTTGTTGCTTTTTCATAAGAGTTGTATTTGTAAAGTTATATATGTTTAATTGTAATAGTCCCGTCCTGATATTCTACACGTACTTTTTCCAGTTTATTCAGAAGTTCCACCGCCTCGTCCAAATGAGCGTTGCGGTTCGCCCAAAAGTTCAGGCGGATATTGTATAGTTCCACCCGTTCAAAGTCAACGTTCACGTTGTACCATCTGCCCAGAGAACTCATAATTTCTTCCAGTGACGAATCTTCAAAATAGAACATTCCTTCTGTCCATGCCGTATAGGTAGCTATGTTGACACGCGATATTTTCTCTTCTCCGGTTTCCGTATAAGTCAAGTCCTGTCCGGGTTGAAGTACTACGGATGAAAGGCTGTTCGTGTTGGTCACTTGCACTTTTCCCTGCACCAATGTCACGTGGCGGTCTTCTGTTGTGTATGAACGTACATTGAATTTAGTACCCAGCACATGGGTATCCATGCCGTCCGCACTTACGATAAAGGGACATTCTTCATCCTTTGCCACTTCAAAGCAGGCTGTAAGCGTCTCCGCGATTCTATATTGCTGTCCGTTTTTAGCTCTCATATCTTTGCGAGGTATAAAAATGAAGCATTATGGATTTAGAAAATAGATTTAGAAGAACTTGGAAACGTTTCCAAGAAGTCTTAAAAACAGACTACAATTGTTCTTTAGCCGATGTTTGCCGCGATCAGCATACCACTTTTGGA
>OGXJ01001707.1_pt1 | contig 15941 bp, 13 predicted proteins | sample 1576231 | NCBI WGS metagenome assembly OGXJ01 (sample SAMEA3541539, study PRJEB24748) | human gut metagenome | biome: human gut; feature: human-associated habitat; material: faeces | place: China | collected 2012
AAAACGGGAAAACGATCATCTTAAAAACGAACCTCATATCCAGCACCTGCCTTTCGTCCCTATTATAAAGGTGTCAACGATTGCTTTGCAAGGATGTCACCCCTTATGTACCCCCGCAGCCCTCCATCTGCGGGGAAAATTTTAGAGTTCTGCCAGCCGAGCGAGAATTTTTCTGCCAATGTCGATCAGCTCATCCAGCCTCTGCCGCAGGTCCTCCATGTCGGCGGCGTAGACTTTGCCGCACTCGTTGGCACGTTTGGCATACTGGTTGAGGTTGTTGCTGCACATTTGCAGGAGGTACGCCATGCGGCGCAGTTCTTTGAGGTCAAGATGCAGACAGTAGCCGTCCAGTGCCATCTTGCGGATATAGGCACTAAGGCTGCGGATGCCCATGCCCAGCATCTTTTCATAGATACGATTTTTCTCGGCTTTTGTGGTTCTCAGGATGATGATTTCGTCCCGTTTTTCCCTCACCGGGCATCACCGTCCTTATCCAGATAGCTTTTGAAGGGCCTCACCGGCTCCGGCTTGTCCGTTTTTTCCTCCAGAGCCGCCAGCACCGAGGGGCGGCGAGGAGCATCTTCCTGTTCTTCCTCGTCCTGTTCCGGCTCGTGGCTTTTTTCGTCCACATCCAACTGGGCGTTCAGCTCTGCAAGCCGTGCGGATTTCTCTGCCAGCTCTTCCTCCTGTGGAAAGGGCTTCTCCACTTCGATCTGTGCCGCCGCCTGCTGCTGATGCAGGGTGGTCAGCTCATTCTCTGCGGCGGTGATGCGCTCCGGGAAGTTGTTCAGCGAATTATCCAGACGGGTAATGTTGCCCAGCGGGTCGGTGCCCAAGGGCACCGTGTACTTCCGCTGCCCTTTCAAAAGTGCCTGATACTCGCTGCGGTAGGTGTCGAACCGCAGGGACAGTTCAAAGCCCCGGTAGCTGCCGATGACTTTTTCCTCGGCATTGGGCAGCTCGGAACAAGCAAGAACCAGACGCTCACCGGCAGTCTTTTTCTCGTCGTAGGCAACGCCCTTGATGACCATGCCACAGAATTCCTCCTTGCCCTGCGGATGGGCGGCGGCAAGCTGTGCGTCCGCTTTCAGCCCGGCAATGTGGGCGTTCGCTTCCTGAATGTCAGCCGGGAACTTGGTCAGCAGTTTGTCTTGCAGCCGGAATTTCTGGCTCTGGTGGTCGGCTTTCAGCACCTTGAGCTTTGCCACCTGAACGTCCAAGTCCATCTTCTCCTTGATGAGCGGATTTCCGGCACACAATGCCTTGATCTCTGCATAGGAAAGCGCCTGTTCGTCTACATCCTCGCAGGAGCGCACAGGAGATTTAGAAGTCATGATTTGACTGATAAATCGCTGTTTATTCTCCAAGGTCTGATACAAGTACGAGTCAAATGTCCCTTCCATGACGTAGTTGAACACCTTGACTTCCTTATTCATATTACCCTGCCGGATGATGCGCCCGTTGCGCTGGGTCATGTCGCTGGGCTTCCAGCCAACATCCAGGTGATGCACCGCCACAAGCCGGGATTGCACGTTGGTGCCCGCTCCCATTTTTGCCGTACTTCCGAGCAAAACTCGCACATCGCCGGAGCGCACTTTGGAGAACAGCGCCGCCTTTTTTGCTTCGGTGTCAGCATTGTGGATAAATTCGATCTCGTTTTCCGGCACACCGGCGGCGATCAGCTTTTTGCGAATGTCATCGTAGACGTTGAAATTGCCATCGTTTTTCGGTGTCGAGAGGTCGCAGAACAAAAGTTGGGTCAACTTCTGTTCTTTACCCTCCTCCCAGATTTTCAACACATTTTGAACGCATACGTTCAATTTGCTGTTGGGATCATCTGGCAGCATGGGGTTCATCAAGCGAACGTCCAAGCCGATTTTTCTGCCGTCGTTTGTGACGCAGAGCATATTGTCCACGGAGGCATCCACTGCACCGGAGTGGATTTCTGCAGCACGTTTGCTCAGTTCCTGTACCATTTCCTTTTGAATCTCCGAGGGTTTTGCCACCACGGTTTCAAACTTTGCTTCGGGCACAGGCAGATGAAGCTGGTCAGATGTTTTAATGTCCGCAACCTCCTTGAACATGGACATCAGTTCCGGGAGGTTGAAGAACTTGGCAAATCTCGTTCTCGCCCGATATCCTGTACCTTCGGGCGCAAGTTCAATGGCCGTGGTCGTCTCACCGAAGGTGGATGCCCACGCATCAAAATGGGTCAGTCCTTTCTGCTGCAAGGTGTTGTACTGGAGATAGCGCATGAGGGTGTACATCTCGGTCATGCTGTTGCTCAGGGGCGTACCCGTTGCAAAAATGACACCGCGCCCTCCGGTAATCTCATCGAGGTAGCGGCACTTGCCGAACATATCGCTGGATTTTTGCGCCTCGCTCGTACTCAAACCCGCGACATTACGCATTTTCGTGTACAAGTAGAGGTTTTTGAACGCCTGACTCTCATCCACAAACAACCTGTCTACGCCCAATTGTTCAAACGTAACCACATCATCTTTACGGTCTGCGCCTTGCAGCTTTTCCAGTTTCTGTTTCAGAGACTTGCGCAACTTTTCCAGCTGCTTTACTGTGAAATGCTCGCCAACCTGTGCTTTCGCTTCTTCGATGGCCTCCTCGATTTCATCCATCTGTTCCTGAATCAGACGCTCCTGTCGTTCTGCGGACAAGGGTATCTTTTCAAACTGGCTGTGTCCGATGATAACTGCATCGTAGTCACCGGTCGCAATTCTCGCACAGAATTTTTTTCGATTACCGGGTTCAAAATCTTTCTTGCTGGTAACCAGCAGCTTCGCATTGGGGTACAGGCGTAAAAACTCGCTGGCCCATTGTTCCGTCAAATGGTTTGGCACGACAAAAAGACTTTTCTGACACAAGCCCAGACGTTTCAGTTCCATAGCGGAAGCCGCCATCTCAAAACTCTTGCCAGCACCGACTTCGTGCGCCAAAAGGGTGTTGTACCCATACAGCACATGGGCAACCGCATTGCGCTGATGCTCTCGCAAATTGATTTCCGGGTTCATGCCCACAAAATGAATGTGGGAACCATCGTATTCACGGGGTCGGGTGCTGTTAAAAAGCTCGTTGTACTTCTTCACCAATAAGGCACGCCGCTGCGGGTCTTTCCAGACCCATCCGGCAAATGCATCCTTGATGGCCTGCTGTTTCTGCTGGGCGAGGGTGGTTTCGTTTTGATTCAGCACACGCTTTTCTTTCCCATCCTCCTCGATGGTATCATAAACGCGGCTGTCACGCAAATTCAAGGTATCCTCCAAAATCTTGTAAGCGTTGGCTCGGCGGGTACCGTAGGTTTCAGTGGCCATAATGTCACCAAAGCCAGTAGCAGATTTATTGCTGATCCGCCATTCGGAAGTGTAAGGGGAGTAGCGAACGGTGATGGCATTGTTGTAGCGGATACGATAGGGCGGCTGAAAAGTTTCCATCATAAACTGTTGTACAATAGAGGGGGCAAGCCATGTGGCACCCAGCCGCACATCAATTTCAGATGCTTCCAAATCTTTTGGCTGTGCCTTGGTCAGTGCGTCCACATTAACCTTGAACTCCGGGTGGTTTTCCGCAGCAAGTTGTGCCATACGCAGTTTATCACGCACATTACCGGAAAGGTATTCGTCCGCTGTTTGCCAGCCGGCTTCCGGGTCGGTGGGGTCAGCGGCGGGGTCCTTGAAGATCACGCCGGAAAGTTCGGTAGTGATGCGCTCGTACTCGCCGGGTGTGCCCAGCAGTTCTGCTATATAGGGCAAATCCACTTTGCCGTGCTCACCAATAGATACCGCCAACGCTTCGCTGGGGGTGTCCACGCTGGTGACGGTGCGCTCCGGGCGAATGGTCCGTTTCGTAAACATCGCCGCCTTGCTTTTGAGCTGCCCCTGCTCGTCCAGATTTTCCAGCGAACACAGCAGATAATAGGAGGAATCCTGCTCAAACAGCCGCCCGTTTCTGCGGTCGTTCAGCAGACCGTATTTGGCAGTAAAGGCATCGTAGGCGGCGTTCAATTTTGCTTGCGATGCCTTAATGTCCTCGTCCGGGAAGTCGTTCAACTGCTGGTCAATCAGTTCGTTGACGATCTGCCGCAGTTCCACCATGCCAGTGACACGCCCCTTGGCAGTGTCGGAAAGTTCCACCTGCGTCATCACGGAGTTTTCTCGGTAGAACACCTCACCGTCCACCACCGTGTAGGAGAAGTTTTTCACATCCGGGTCAGCCGGGAGAATATGCTTCTCGTTTTCGGCATCCGCAATATCTGGTGTTTCTACCTCAACTTCGGTGTATTGCCCCTCAATATGCTGTACCGCTTCTGCAAGCTGGTCTGCCAGCACTGCGCCCTCAAGGGGCGCAACCGTCAATTCCTCTCGTCCATACTGGGTGCTTTCGGTGGAGAGTACGCCCAGAACCATCTCCGGGTGGTCTACGAAATACTGGTTGATGGCAAAGCCATCTTCTGTTTTGCCCAACTGCACCCAGTCCGGCTCATGGTCAATGGGGCGGTCACGCTTTTGCAAAAAGATAATGTCGCTGACAACATCCGTGCCAGCATTGGCGCGAAACGCATTATTCGGCAGACGGATAACACCCAGCAAATCGGCACGTTCTGCCATGTGCTTGCGGGCAGTGCTGTCCTTGCTGTCCATGGTGTAGCGGCTGGTGACAAACGCCACCACACCGCCCGGACGCACTTGGTCGATGGCTTTGGCGAAAAAGTAGTTGTGGATAGAAAATCCCAGCTTGTTGTACGCCTTATCGTTGACCTTGTACTGACCAAAGGGCATGCTCAAAGCCGTCACGGCACTTCTGGCCGGCGCGGCGCTCGCCGCCAGCGGCCTGCAGATGCAGACCCTTTTCCGCAACCCGCTGGCCGGGCCCTATGTGCTAGGCATCAGCTCGGGCGCCGGGCTGGGCGTAGCGCTGTTCCTGCTGGGGGCTCCCCTGCTGGGCGTCTCGGCGCACTCGTTCGTGCAGTCGCTCGGCATCGCCGGCGCGGCATGGCTCGGCGCGGCACTCGTGCTGCTGGTCGTGATGGCGGTCAGCCGCCGCATCAAGGACATCATGGTCATCCTCATCCTGGGCATGATGTTCGGCTCGGGCATCAGTTCCGTGGTCGAAATACTCCAGTACCTATCGAACGAGGCGGCGCTCAAGTCGTTCGTCATCTGGACGATGGGGTCGCTGGGCGACGTCACGGGCGGCAACCTCGCCCTGATGCTCCCGGTCATCGCCGCGGGGCTCGTGCTCAGCGTCGCCGCCATCAAGCCGCTCAACCTGCTGCTGCTGGGCGAAAACTATGCCCGCACGATGGGGCTCAACGTGCAACGCACCCGTACGCTGCTGTTCCTCTCCACCGTACTGCTGGCCGGTACCGTCACCGCCTTCTGCGGCCCCGTGGGCTTCATCGGGCTGGCCGTCCCGCACCTGGCACGCATGCTCTTCGCCAGCGCCGACCACCGCATCCTCATGCCGGGGTCGATGCTCGCGGGCGCTGCCCTGCTGCTGGTCTGCGACCTCATTTCGAAAACCCTGGCGCTGCCGATCAACACCGTCACGGCCCTGATGGGCATCCCGGTGGTCATCATCGTCGTCGTCCGCAACCGCAACCTCTTCTAAAATGGCAGCCGACCCCCTCCATACCCCCCGACCGCACGCCGGCCCCGCACCCGGGGCACCGGGCATCTCGCTGCACGGCCTCACCCTCGCCTACGGCCGCCGCGTCCTGCTGCGCGACACCGACGCCGTGCTTCCGCAAGGGTCGATCACGGCGCTCATAGGCCGCAACGGGACGGGCAAAAGCACCCTGCTGCGGGCGATCGCCGGGCTGGGCACGGCCGCCGGCGAGATCCGGCTCTGCGGCAAGCCCCTCGCCGCGCTCACCACGCTGCAACGCGCCTCCACCGTCAGCTTCGTCACCACCGACAAGATACGCATCGCCAACCTGGCCTGCGAGGATGTCGTCGCCCTGGGCCGCGCGCCCTACACCAACTGGATCGGGCACATGCAGCAGGCCGACCGCGACATCGTGTCACGCTCGCTCTCGCTGGTGGGCATGTCGTCGTTCGCCCGCAAGACCATGGACCGCATGTCCGACGGCGAATGCCAGCGCATCCTGATCGCACGCGCTCTGGCGCAGAACACCCCCGTGATCCTGCTCGACGAGCCCACGGCCTTCCTCGACCTTCCCAACCGCTACGAACTGGCGTCGCTGCTGCGCCGCCTGGCACACGAAGAGGGCAAATGCATCTTCTTCTCGACGCACGACCTCGACGTGGCGCTCGGGCTCTGCGACGCCACAGCGCTCATCGACACCCCCGCACTGCACTGCATGTCGGCGGCCGACATGGCGGCGAGCGGCCATATCGAACGGCTTTTCGCCGGCGCGGGCATCTCGTTCGACCCTACGACGCTGACCATCCGGCTCGCAAAAAAATAGAATATCCAATATTTTTCCGCCAATTTTTTGTTAAACTCACTTTTTTATTTACCTTTGCACCGCTAAAGTCACCCTTTCGGGGGTATGCGATAGTGGTATTGGCCCATTCGTCTATCGGTTAGGACGCAAGATTTTCATTCTTGAAAGAGGAGTTCGACTCTCCTATGGGCTACGAACGAGGAGGGCTGCGGAGCGGCACGGAACCGGGAGGGGGCTCCCGACCGGCAACCGGGACAGCAAAAACGGCAGGCCTCTACGGGTGAATACTTTTCAAGGAGCGGGCTTCAGGCCTATCCGCACACAGCCACGGCTGGAACCGATTTAGCAACTGAAAAAGTAAAAAATAAAAAACACAGAATTATGGCAACCCATAAGTCATCGAAAAAACGCATTCGCCAGACCGCGGCCAAGCGTGCCCACAACCGTCTGTACCACAAGACAGCACGTAATGCCGTGAAAGCACTGCGCAACACCTCGGAGAAGAGTGCCGCCGAAGCCCTGCTCCCCAAGGTAACCACCATGCTGGACAAGCTCGCCAAGCACAATATCGTGCACAAGAACAAGGCCGCAAACCTGAAGAGCGCCCTCCAGCTGCACGTGAACGCACTTTAATCCGGCCGGATGCAAAACCAGAAGCTGCCCCTGTGGCAGCTTTTTTTATTCTCCTGCGCAAAGCAACGGTATCTGCCACCGTCCCGCCAGCCCGGGCACAGCGCACACATACGCTCCGGCATACACGGCACACTCCGCTCCCGTCACACGGCGCTCAACCCCGGGAACAGCGCCCACGCCGGCCCGCACGGCGCGGCATACGGACAATCCTCCCCGCATCCCCGCACAAGACACAAGACACACGCTACGCACGCCGCACCTGGTTCCCGGATACGCCTTGTACGACAAAGCCGCCCGCATCGCTGCGGACGGCTTCCGTTTTTCCCGCCGGGCATCCCCGCGCGGCACTACCCTTCCCGGGGATCCCCTGATCCTCCGACGGCCTCACTCCTTCCCGGAAAACCCGGATCCGTCCCCGGAATCACTCCTTTTCGGGAAAGCCCTGCGCCTTGAGGCGGATATCCGCACCGTCGGGCGTCACCAGGTATACCCCCGTCGACTCGGGCGTTATGTGGCCGATGACATCGACGCACCCCATGCGCATCACCTGCTCCTGCAAGGCCAGCGGCACCGTGAACAACAATTCGTGATCTTCACCGCCGTTGAGCGCCGCCACGACCGGGTCGGCATTCAGTTCCTCCGCCAAGGCATAGGTCTGCCTTGCGATAGGAATCCGGTCGAGGTATATGCGGGCCCCGCATTTCGACGCCTTGCAAATCTGCATCAGGTCGCTGGAAAGCCCGTCCGAAAGGTCGATCATCGACGTCGGTACGATGCCCTCCTCGGCCAATGCCTCTACAATGTCCTTGCGCAGGCGCGGCTTGAGATACTTCTCCAGCAGGTATTCGTACCCTGCGAACTTCGGTTCCGGGTCTTTCACGTCTGCGAGCACCCGCTTCTCGCGCTCCAGCAGCCGCAGCCCCATATACGCCGCACCAAGGTTGCCCGAAATACAGATCAGGTCGTTCTGCTGTGCGCCGCCGCGCGACACGACCCGCTCCTTCGGAGCATGTCCCAGCGCCGTGAGGCCCAGCACCAGTCCGGTCATCGAAGCCTTCGTATCGCCCCCCACGAGGTCGATCCTCTGCTCCCTGCACGCGAAGGCAATCCCCTCGTACAGATCCTGCAACGCCTCCACCGACATTTTGGACGACACGCCGAGCGACACCATCAGCTGCGAAGGCAGTGCGTTCATCGCCAGTATATCGCTCGCGGCCACCGTCACGGCCTTGTATCCCAGGTGCCTGAGGGGGAAATAGGTCAGGTCGAAATCGACGCCCTCCAGCAACGCGTCCGTCGAACAGAGCACCGCTTCGCCTGCCGGCGGCATAACGACCGCCGCATCGTCGCCCGCAGCGCGGAGCGTCGAAGCGTCCGCCGGGTCGAACCCTTTGGTCAACAGGTCTATCAGGCCGAATTCACCCAGCTCGGCGATTTCGGTGCGTCGTTTCTTTTCCATATTATAAATTTTTTTACAAAATTACGGATTCTTTACTCTTTCCCAAAAATTTAGCGTATTTTTGTCCGGTAAATCCCAAATTCGGCTTCTACATATGATAAACATCGTCTTATTCGGTGCGCCGGGCTGCGGCAAAGGCACGCAGGCACAACGGCTCAAAGCACACTACGGCATCGAGCATGTCTCGACGGGCGAGGTTATCCGCGACGAGATCCGCCGCGGCACGGAACTCGGACGCAGCATGGAATCTTACATCGAAGCTGGCAAACTGGCCCCTGACGAAATCGTCATCGGCATGGTCGCCAACTATGTCGCCCAGCACAAACATGCCAAGGGCTGCATCTTCGACGGCTTCCCCCGCACCACGGTACAGGCCGAGGAGTTCGACAAGCTCCTCGCCCGGCACGGGCTGAAGGTCGACATCATGGTCGACATCCACGTCCCCGAGGAAGAACTCGTCCAGCGCATCCTGCTCCGCGGCAAAGACTCCGGACGTGCCGACGACGCCTCCGAAGAGGTGATCCGCGGCCGCCTCGACGTCTACCGCCAGCAGACCGCCGTCGTCTCGGACTACTACGCCGCCCGGGGCAAATACGCCTCGGTCAACGGCACGGGTTCGATGGAGGAGGTCTTCTCGCGCATCACCGACGTGATCGACCAGTTGCAATAGGCCGCCGCCGGCCGACCGCCGAAACCCGGGGCAAATCCTGTTCCGGGCTCCATTTCCATCCCCTTTCCCGCAGCAGGGCGAGGGCCGGCACCGCCCGTTTCCGGCTCCGGAGGCAAACACGCCCCGGCACTTTCCCCGTCTTTGCGGCCGCTGTCCGTACACCCGGGACTGACCCCGGCGGCGGAATCGGCTCAAAGATACGGCGATAAAACCGAAAAAAAGGTGCGCGGCTTTGCTATTTTACAAATAATCCGTATATTTGCAACCCCATTGAGGGACAATTAACTAATTTTAATACGTATTATGAACAATTACGAAACCGTTTTCATTGTCACGCCGGTTCTGTCCGATGCACAGGTGCAGGAGCTCGCTGACAAATTCCAGGGTGTCATCACCGAGAACGGCGGTCAGATTGTGAACAAGGAGTCGTGGGGCCTTCGCAAGCTCGCCTACCCTATTCAGAAGAAGACCACCGGTTTTTACTTCCTGGTCGAGTTCACGGGCGAAGGCTCGCTCATAGGCACGCTCGAAACGCAGTACCGCCGCGACGAGCGCATCATCCGTTTCCTTACTTTCAAGCAGGACAAGTTCGCCGTGGAATACTCGGAGAAGCGTCGTGCAAAACTTTCTAACAAACAGGAGGAGTAAACCATGGCACAGGAGAACAAAGCACAGTCTGAAATCCGCTACCTCAACCCGGTATCGGTCGACGTCAAGAAAAAGAAATACTGCCGTTTCAAGAAACTCGGCATCAAATACGTGGATTACAAGGACGGGGAGTTCCTCAAGAAATTCCTCAACGAGCAGGGTAAGATCCTTCCCCGCCGCCTGACGGGTACTTCGCAGAAGTTCCAGAAGAAGGTGGCCCAGGCCGTGAAGCGTGCGCGTCACCTCGCCATCCTGCCCTTCGTAACCGATTGCATGAAATAATTAAAGGAGGAAGAGACAATGGAAGTTATTCTGATCAAAGATATGGAAAACCTGGGCTACGCCAACGACATCGTGACCGTAAAGCCCGGTTATGCGAACAACTACCTGATTCCCCAGGGTTACGCAAAGGCTGCCACCGCATCCGCCAAGAAGGTGCTCGCCGAGAACCTCCGCCAGCGCGCACACAAGGACGCCAAGATCCTTGCCGACGCACAGGCACTCGCCGAGACCATCGCCAACCTGCCGCTCACGCTGGCCGTGAAGGCCGAGGAGGGCAAGCTCTTCGGTACGGTTACCGCCACCGACCTGGCCGAGGCCCTGGCTGCCAAAGGCATCGAACTCGACCGCAAGCTGATCTCCGTAGAGGGCATCAAGACCGTCGGCGAATACGAAGCAACCGCCAAACTCCACAAGGAGGTCAAGGCAGTCATCAAATTCTCGGTTACCGCCGCAGAATAGTCCGCAGGAGGTTGCAAGGGTTCCGCCCTGCAACTACCCGCACCCTAAAAAAGGAGAGCCTTTGGCTCTCCTTTTTGCATTCAGGCAATACTCCATCCCGATATTCGTATCCACCGAATTCGGGGACGGGCACGCCGTGTGTCCTGCCAACCCGCATTCCGGACTGTTCGATGCTGCCGGATTCCCCGCCCCGGGTCAGTGCGGCGGCGCGGCCGGCGGCACGGGATGGCGCGGCGGCACGGAGTAGGAACGCAGCACGAGCGCCACGCCGACGAAGATCACCAGCGCGAAGACCACCGTATCGGCATGCAGCTTGTCCAGCCCCATCCCGACCGAAATGGCGATCGCCAGCACGGGCTGCAGGTAGGTGTAGATGCTCGACACCGTGGCCGGTACGCTCTTGAGCGCATAGTTCAGCATCAGGTTCGGCAGATAGGTCGGCACCGTCAGCACGAAGAGCGTCGGGAAAAGCGCATGGCCGGCTATGGCGGCATAGTCGGTGTGGATGATCTCCTTCAGCCCGAAGGGCAGCGCAACGACGGCCGCCACGCAGTATACCCAGCGCAGCACGGTGGTGATGCGGTACCTGGCAACCAGGGCTTTGAACCACACCATGTACAGCGACGTGGCGCAGGCGCACAGCATGATCATCACGTTGCCCCAGATATGCGAATGCTGGTGCGACGACGACGCGCCCGTCAGCACCACGGCCACGGCGCCGGCCATGCCGAGCACCAGCCCCGAGACTTTGAGCTTTGTGAAGCGATCCATGCCCAGCAATACGGAGAGCAGCAGCACCAGCAGCGGGACGATGGTGTCGATGATCGATCCGTCGATGGGCGAAGTCATCGAAAGTCCGTACATGATGAATACCTTGCGCAGCACTCCGATCAGCAGCGCGGCGCCGATCAGCTTGCGGATGTCGGCGCGCGCGACCCGTTCGGCCTTCTGCCACAGCAGCGGCACGAGCGAAAAAAGCGCCGTGACGACCAGCGATCCCGCCACCATGGCCATCGGGTGGACATAGTGCGGCAATACGATGTTGTAAAACGGGTAGTCCATGGCCCATACGATATTGCATATCAGCAGGGCGATGTGGGGTTTGAATCTGCTCATTCCGTCTCGGGGTTTACCCTGCGGAAAACAAAAACAGTGCCTTTCCGTTCGGAAGGGCACTGTCATTATACCGGTGGCGGCCATTTCTCACCAGCTGTCGCGCGGCACTTCGAACGAACCGGGCGATGCCCCCGGCAGCTCTTTCCCCCGGTAATAGACTTTCCATGCGTCTTTCCCGTATCCTTCCCCGAGTTCTTCGAACGTTTGTGCCGAGGCGCCCTTCACCTCCCCGCCCATGTAAAATACCTTCCAGGCATCCTTTCCATACCCGTCTCCGAGACTCTCGAAGGTCATCGCCGACGCCCCGTCCACCTTCCGGCCACGGTAATACACCGTCCAGCTGTCCTTCGAGTAACCGCCGCCCAGCCTTTCGCCCGACAACGCGCTCCCGTCATCCCGCTCCCCGTAGTGGTAGGTATGCCAGATGTCTTTCCCTATCCCGTTCCCGAGGCTCTCGAACGACGAAGCCGATGCCCCTTCGACCTTCCGGCCGCGGTAAAACACCGTCCAGTTGTCCTTACCGTACCCGCCGCCGAGATCCGTGAACGACGATGCCGAAGCACCCTTCACCTTCCGGCCCTCGTAATACACCGTCCAGTTGTCCTTCGAGTAACCCCCGTGCCGCCTCTCCCGGCCGGGCTGCGACGCCCGAACCTCCTCGGGAGCAGGGCTCCCCAGGCTATGCGGAACACCCGCGAAAACGGCAAACAACGAAAACAGGGATAAAATCAGCTTTTTCATAAGGCGCGGGTATTGATTTATTAAAAGACGCGAAATTTACCGAGTTATTGCCCCGCATCCAGGAAATCGGCGGTAAACTTTCCCGGGGTGAGGCGAAAACCCCAGCCCTCCGCCTCAACCCGCCGCACCTGCTCCCATATTGTTTACCGCTCTCGACCCGCCAATGATTCCATCCCGCCTCTCCCCGTCTCATTCCCGTCACTCCAATACTGTCCCCCTTACCCTGTTCCTCTCCCGTCATGCCGCCGTTTCCCGTCCCGCCATTCCCTATCCCGTTCCCGACCCATCTCCGATTCCGTCCCGCCTTTCCCTATTTCACTCCCGTCCTGCCTCCAATGCTGTCCCGCCTTCCCCCGTCCCGCTCCCGTTTTGCCTCCGATTTCAGCCCAGCCTTTTCCCAATCTCCTTACCTTGCCCCGGCCCCACCCATCTCCTTTCCCTGCCTACCGCCGCTCCTCCTCTCCCACATTTTCCGCCGCAGTCCTTCACCGCTCCCAGCCTATCCTTCGCCCAGGTCTACCCGCACCCCGCCCCGCAATCCTTTTCCCAACCGCGACCAACTGCCCCTCCCTCCTCCGCGCCCTCAAACGCGCCCACAAAAAAAGAACCGCAGGCGCAATGCCTGCGGTTCTTTCGATATATCGGCGGACGGCTGCACCGTCCCTCCGTGCGGGGATTACTCCTCGGCCTTCTCTTCCTTGGCAGCCTTCTTGGCGTTCTTCGCCTCGGCAGCCTCCATGGCGCTCTTCAGCGCGGCCAGACCTGCGATGTCGCCCAGCGTCGTCTTCTCGACCGAAGCGTTGATCTTCTTCACGGTCGACTTCGTAGCATCGGCGGCGGCACGCTTCTCAGCCTTCTCGGCTGCCACTTCGGCACGCTTGGCCTCCTCATACGTACGCAGGTGCGAAAGGGTGATGCGCTTGGTAGCCTTCGAGAACTCGAGCACCTTGAAGTCGAGCTTGTCGCCCACCTTCGGCGTCGTGCCGTCCTCTTTGGTGAGCTGGCGTGCGGGGCAGAAGCCCTCCACGTTCTCGCCCAATGCGACGACTGCGCCCTTGTCGGTCATCTCGGTGATCGTACCCTCGTGGATACTGTCTACCGAGAACTGGTTCTCGAACTCGTTCCAGGGGTTCTCCTCAAGCTGCTTGTGGCCCAGCGACAGACGGCGGTTCTCCTTGTCGATCTCGAGCACCACGACGTCGATGTCAGCGCCCACCGACGTGAATTCGCCGGGGTGCTTCACCTTCTTCGTCCAGCTCAGGTCGGAAATGTGGATCAGGCCGTCGATACCCTCCTCGATCTCGACGAAGATACCGAAGTTGGTAAAGTTGCGCACCTTGGCCGTGCACTTCGTGCCGACGGGATACTTGGTTTCGATATTTTCCCAGGGATCGGGCGTAAGCTGCTTGATACCCAGCGACATCTTGCGCTCCTCGCGGTCGAGCGTCAGGATGACGGCCTCGACTTCGTCGCCGACCTTCATGAACTCCTGCGCCGAGCGCAGGTGCTGGCTCCACGACATCTCCGACACGTGGATCAGTCCCTCAACACCGGGGGCGATCTCCACGAATGCACCGTAGTCGGCCATCACGACCACGCGGCCCTTGACCTTGTCGCCGACCTTGAGGTTCTGGTCGAGCGCCTCCCACGGATGCGGGGTGAGCTGCTTCAGGCCCAGTGCGATACGCTTCTTGGCGTCGTCGAAATCGAGGATAACGACCTGGATCTTCTGGTCGAGCGCCACGATCTCTTCGGGGTGGTTCACGCGGCCCCACGAGAGGTCGGTGATATGGATCAGGCCGTCCACACCGCCCAAGTCGACGAATACGCCGTACGAGGTGATGTTCTTGACGGTACCCTCGAGGATCTGGCCCTTCTCGAGTTTCGACATGATAACCTGCTTCTGCGCTTCGAGTTCGGCCTCGATGAGCGCCTTGTGTGAAACGACCACGTTGCGGAACTCCTGGTTGATTTTCACCACCTTGAACTCCATGGTCTTGTCCACGTATACATCGTAGTCGCGGATGGGCTTCACGTCGATCTGCGAACCGGGCAGGAACGCCTCGATGCCGAATACGTCGACGATCATACCGCCCTTGGTGCGGCACTTGATGTAACCCTTGATGATTTCGTCCTTCTCAAGGGCCTCGTTCACACGATCCCACGATTTGAGCTGACGTGCCTTCTTGTGCGAAAGAACCAGCTGTCCGCCCTTGTCCTCGGCCGACTCGACATAGACCTCGATCTTGTCGCCGACCTTCAGGTCGGGGTTGTAACGGAACTCGGAAACGGGAATGACGCCCTCGCTCTTGTAGCCGATGTTCACGAGAACCTCGCGCTTGGTAATGCCCGTAACGGTACCTTCCACGACCTCGCCGACGTTGACGTTCGAAAGCGTCTTGTCGTAAGCCTCTGCGATCTCCTCCTTGGGATGGTCATAGACTCCCAGGTCGTTTTCATACGCGTTCCAGTCGAAATTCTCGTTCGTGACTACATTTTTCGTTTCTTCCATGATGGAAATTCTTTTTGCGATACAATCGCTCGTTAAATGATTAATAATTAAACTCGTAGCCCCCGCCTACGCGCCTTATGCGCATACGTGAGGGCTACAAAGGTAACGGTTTTTTGCGAATCTGCAAAAAATCAGGCGGTTATTTGCGTCCCGCGGAAGCCTCTGGGCGTCGTCCGCAGCGCCTATTTGCGCACCACCCGCTGCCGCGGGGTGTTGTCGATCTTCAGCGGGCTGCCGTCCCTGAGCTCTTCGAGCAGGATGTCGGCCACCTTCTCGTCGGTGATTTCCCCGCCGGTATATTCCATATCCTTGTAATTCCGGTAGATATAGTCGCTCACGGCGACCTTGTACTTCCGCCCCTCGCGCAGCTTCGGGAACTGCACGTCGAGGGCGTTGTCCGCCGCATCGGTGACGATCACATAGAGCGTGGTCGAAATCAGGTCGATGCGGTGCGCCTCCTTGGCGTTCACCGGGTCGTTGTACTTCGACACGATCATGCGGCGCATCTGGGCGGGCGTCATCTCCATCTCGGCGACCAGCGTCCCGAACGGCTCCAGCCCGTATACCTTCGCCGCGCTCACCCCGCCCGCGGGGATCGAATCGAGGCGCACGCCGCCGATGTGGTAGAAACCGACGTCGGCATCGGCCTCGTCGGCTACCGCCGCAGCCATCCAGTTGGCAAGCCCCCACTTGTCGGCGGCATTGCCGAACCGCCCGACGGGTCTGTTCAGCTCCGGGTCGGCATAGTAAGCCTCGACCTGTTTCTGGTAGAGGATATCCGGCTCGTAATCGGCGAGCGGGACGATCCGGTAATCGACCCCTGCGACCTTATTCCCCTTCATCCGTACGGTCGTCACGCCGATGTTCCGCAGGTCTTTGCCCGTCTGGGTCAGCAGCGTGCCGCCGATCAGCGTATCGACCTCCTCGTGCGTATGCCCGCCGATCACCACGTCGTACTGCGACGGTGATTGACTTTTATGAAATCCCCGTATACGAACTC
>OGXJ01001709.1_pt1 | contig 15935 bp, 8 predicted proteins | sample 1576231 | NCBI WGS metagenome assembly OGXJ01 (sample SAMEA3541539, study PRJEB24748) | human gut metagenome | biome: human gut; feature: human-associated habitat; material: faeces | place: China | collected 2012
TGCAGACTTCTCTGAATCCGTTACTTTCCAATATCGTGCGTGGCGACCGCCTGGCAAGTAGTCTGACTTTCGGTCAGTTTGTGAAAGCCATTGCTTCTTTCCTGGCACCTTATATCGCCATGTGGGGAGCGACACAGGCCATTCCGACTTTCGATTTAGGCTGGCGCGTGTTATTCCCTATTTATATGATTGTAGCGATCATTGCCATTCTCTTGCTCAATATTACTCAGATTGAAGAAGAAAAAGAGGAAGGCAAACCGTCTACTTTCGGACAATGTCTGGCTTTGCTTGGCAAACCGTTTATCCTGCTTTGTTTTATTGGCATCATGTGTCATGTCGGTATTGATGTAGGTACAAATACTACCGCTCCAAAGATTCTGATGGAACGTCTTGGTATGGGGCTGGATGACGCTGCTTTTGCTACAAGCCTTTATTTTATCTTCCGTACGGCTGGCTGCTTCTTAGGATCGTTCATCTTACGCAAGATGTCGGCAAAATCTTTCTTTGGCATTAGTGTGGTGATGATGTTGGTAGCGATGGCAGGATTGTTTGCTTTCCATGAAAAGACAATGATTTATGCCTGCATTGCATTGATTGGTTTTGGTAATTCCAATGTATTCTCTGTTATTTTCTCGCAGGCGTTACTCTATCTTCCGGCGAAAAAGAATGAGGTTTCCGGCTTGATGATTATGGGACTTTTCGGAGGAACGGTGTTTCCGTTGGCTATGGGAGTTGCCTCCGATGCAATGGGACAGAGTGGAGCGGTAGCCGTAATGACGGTAGGCGTACTGTATCTTTTGTTTTATACGTTCCGTATTAGAAAATAAATTAATAACTTTGGAAACAATAAAATCTGTAAGTCATGAATAATATAATTGTAGGAATGGGCGAAGCACTTTGGGATGTGTTGCCCGAAGGAAAGAAAATCGGTGGTGCTCCGGCAAACTTTGCCTATCATGTATCACAGTTTGGTTTTGACAGTCGTGTAGTGAGTGCCGTAGGCAGGGATGAACTGGGAGAAGAAATTCTGAAAGTATTCAACGAGAAGAAGTTGAAGATGCAGATTGAACAGGTAGACTATCCTACCGGTACGGTGCAGGTGACGCTCGATGACGAGGGCGTGCCTTGTTACGAAATCAAAGAGGGCGTGGCGTGGGATAACATTCCCTTTACGGATGAACTGAAACGTTTGGCCTTGAGCACACGTGCTGTTTGCTTCGGTTCGCTGGCTCAACGTAATGACGTGAGCCGTGCCACTATCAATCGCTTTCTGGATACGATGCCTGATATAGACGGACAGCTCAAGATATTTGATATCAATCTCCGCCAGGATTTCTACTCAAAAGAGGTATTGCGTGAATCGTTCCGCCGCTGCAACGTCCTGAAGATAAACGACGAAGAACTGGTGACTATCAGCCGTATGTTTGGTTATCCCGGTATCGATTTGCAGGATAAATGCTGGATTCTGTTGGCAAAATACAACCTGAAGATGCTGATTCTCACTTGTGGAATCAATGGCAGCTATGTGTTCACTCCGGGCGTTGTCTCTTTCCAGGAGACGCCCAAAGTACCGGTTGCCGACACAGTGGGTGCAGGCGATTCTTTTACGGCTGCTTTCTGTGCTTCCATTCTCAATGGAAAACCGGTGCCCGAAGCGCATAAACTGGCTGTCGAGGTTTCTGCTTATGTCTGCACACAGAGCGGTGCGATGCCCGAACTTCCGCAGGTTTTGAAAGATAGACTGATGTAATTCTTTTATTGATAGTAAGCATAGAGGTATATTTCATTTCGTGGGGGTGTACCTCTTGTTTTTTGTACGTACGAAAGATACAGGCATAAAAAAAGGAGCAACGCCTTGCTCCAATCTTTGTTAACCTTAAATCTAATACTATGAAAAACACATTGCAAAGATACGGACTTCTGTCAACTTTGCAAATAATCCAAATAAAAAGAGATGTTTTATAACATCAATTAAGTGTTTGTATCACGCTTTATACGTTTGTTAATGGTTTCCTGGGTAAGTATGGGGACTATTTTTACTTTTTTCAGAGGATAAGATTGCGAATAATCGGGTGATTTATAGCATACTCACAGTTTTATTTTCTATTTTTGTTCTCAATCTATCTATTTATCGAATGCCATGAACACAATGCTATGCCAGCTAAAGAGCCTGTTGTTATTGGGAGTCCTGCTTTTTGCCAATGGAGCATTCGGACAACCGATGCTCTGGGACGATGCCTCTTCCGAAACGATCGTTTTCGAACTGACCAACAAAGAGGCCTTGAAACTTCTCAAAGGCAAACTCCGACAGAAACAGTGGAAAAAAATACAGCAGACTCCTTTTGCCCGTTTCACGGAAACTTGGAACAACCCTCCGGTCAAAGGGCATTTTCTGCTGGCTGATGTAGAGCGGAACGAAGTTCATTACCGTTATGCTCCGGTGATTCCTTTTCATGTTTTCCTTTTCAAGGAGTATGGTGTACTTACCTTGCAGGTGGTTGATGCCGGGGGAACAATCAGGAAAGATGCCAAAGTGCGGGTAGGCAGCAAGGTTGTTTATTACGATGAAGACAGTCAGACATATACTGACGATAACTGGTCCCAGAAAGAACAGCACATTTTGACGGTTGAAGTGGATAAGTTTCGTGCGGTATTCGATTTGAGGAAACACCTTGTACCACCCTGGTATAAAAATGATTATGACCGGCAAGATGCACCGGAGTTTTATAGTTACCTGATTACTGACAAGAATAAATACAGACCGGGCGAAACTGTCCGTTTCAAGTCTTATGCTCTCTCCGAACATAAACGTCCTCTGAAACAGGAACTTTCATTGTGGATGCGTGTCGGTTCTTCCTGGCGTGACTATAAGAAGATAATGTCCGTCGTCCCTTACCATCCGGGAGGCTTCGCCGGAGAATTCCTGTTGGCGGATTCATTGAACCTGAAGCTCGATCAGAGATATACCGTACAGCTTCGTGATAAGCGGGGACGCATCGTAGCCTCCACCAATTTCAAATATGAAGACTACGAACTGAACGGAAACAAGTTGTTGGTGAAGCTGGCTTCGAATGTGCAATATGCATCGCAGAGTAACCGCATGGATATCAGTGCAACGGATGCCAACGGACTTCCTTTGCGGGAGGTGAATGTAGAAGTGACTGTCGGCAGACAGCAGGTACTGAAGTCGTATGCGCAGATACTTTCTTTGCCCGATACACTGATGTCCGTGCAGGCGGAACTGGATGCTTCCGGGAAAGCTTCGGTAGATATTCCTGCTCGGATATTCGGAGCTTCCGATTGCTTCTATACGGTGAATGTAGTTTTGCTTACGGCAGACAATAACCGTTTGGAGCAGCAGAGCAAAGCGACTTTCTACTATTCGTGCTATGATATGCAGTGCACTACGCAGGCGGATACTATTTGCTTTTCATTCTTCGACCTGGGAGTGGAGCGTCCTGTGGCGGCCGAACTGACCTATGGTGAAAAGAAAGAAGTGAAGAAAGTGCGTTTGCCCTATCGCGAACCGTTCAATCAGGCGGTGACGGACTATCGTTTCAAAATACCGGAAACAGGATATGAAACGACGATTGCTTCCGCCGCACTTGACTCCAAACTGGAACTGAATGGCGGCATAGAAAAAGATTCGTTCTGTGTCTCCCTTTCCAATCCTTTGCAGCTGGAACTTTCCTGGTATGTGTATCAAGGCAACCGCCTGTTGCAGAAAGGTTCGGGAAAAGAGATGGAACACAAATCCGGAGAGATTGATCCCTCTTCCGTCTATTACGTAGAAGTATTTTATTTCATGGGGGATAAGGAATGTATGTTGAAACGCTCGTACACTTCACCTTCCGAACGGCTGGTGATTGAATCTGATTTGCCGGAACGAGTGTATCCCGGTCAGAAAGTGAAAACAAAATTGAACGTGACCAATATACAAGGGCGTCCGGTATCCAACGTCGATCTGACAGCTTTTGCGGTCAACACGCAGCTGGATTATCACGTACCCGATTTACCCTATTACGGGAGTGCACCCCGTCCGCGCGAGCAACGTGCTTCCTACTCAATGAAGCAAAAAGGGTATCTACATACCGGCACATTGGATTATCAGCATTGGAACCAGTTGCTTCATTTGGATAAGTTGCCTTATTATCAGTTTGCTTATCCTTCGGGAAATCTGTTCCGTCAGACGGTTGATACACCGGATGGAACCACCCAGTTTGCTCCTTATGTGATGCTGAACGGGCGGGCGGTGAATATTTATGTGATTGAGCAGAACGATGTTCCCTGCTATTTTTCGTGGACGGAACAGCCTAAGCAGTATTCTTTTCCTGTATTGCATCCGTCGGGAAAGCAGAAGATAATGTTGCGAATGCACGACAGGGCTTTCATCATTGATTCTCTGGCTTTCGACCGGGGCAAGAAAACGATTTTAAGTTTCGATATGAATCAGTTGCCGCAAGGAGTGGAAGTAGTCTGGTTGCGGCAGAGGAAAGGGAAATATGATGAGTATAAGTTTACTTCGGAAGAGAAGAAGCGTTATGAACGGTATCTTTGCCGTCTTCCAGTGATGGATGGGGCGGTATATACTTCGCTCAAACATAATGGAAAGCTGTTTCCGGTTTCACTCATGGAGCTGTCGCGCTACAAGAAAAAGATATTGGCAGGTCCTGTGGAGCCGGGACCTTGGAAATATATGAATGGTGTGTTGTATCGGCATGAGGGAGGTTTCTCTTATGAATTCGAGGGCAATGTGGTTTATAAATATAAGGATGAGGAACTGTGCCCGGCTTATCTGAATTTTTCGTCTGTGGCAAAGATTCCGACTTTGAATGATTACCATTTATCACCGGAAAGATTCCGTAGTCTGGTGGCCGAACTTCGCAAGGGAAAGAGTTGGCATCCCACCCGGATTTATTTCTCCCTGCCGGATAAGACGTTGAATTTCCGGCTTCCGGAAGAAAAAGATTCTACCGGAGTGGCTAACTTGCTCTTTAAAGACTGCACTACCGGAGAACTGGTTTATCCGGATACTTTGGTGCAAATGAATAGAATATATTCCAAGTTTCCTGCCGGAACGTATGATGCGATTTTGCTTTATAACAATGGAAAGTATCTGAAACATGATGCTCTGACGATACAATCATATACCTATCTGGATGTAGATATGGAATCTCTGCCTCTACACGAACGCGATTCGTTGTCAGCAGGGTGGCTCTTGCTGGGAAGAGGAATTGGCAGGATCGGTACAAACTTTCCTGGTCACAGGGAAATGAGGATCAGGCAGTATGTACGCAATTACGGCGGTAAAGTCTCCGGTTATGTGACGGATGCTACCGGAGAGCCTTTAATCGGGTGCAGCGTGGTGGTGAAAGGAACGACGGAGGGAACGATCACCGACATGGACGGATATTTCGAAATGGATTGTGACAGGGGAGGGGATCAGCTTTTGTTTAGTTATGTCGGCTTTAAACAGCAGGAGATGAGAGCAACTCCCGGAGCCAATCTGTTGGTTACTTTGGAAGAAGATAGTCAGGCGCTGGAGGAAGTGGTCGTTGTAGGATACGGCATGCGTTCAAGAACTTCGTTGACGGGGTCTGTTGCCGGATTAATGGTAGGTTCTTCTTCTTCTGCTGCTGCAACCGCACCTTTGGAGAAACTGGAAGAGCAAGATCAGAAAGCAAAAGAAGAAGCGGATAACGAACAGTTGTATAATGAACTGATGCAATTGAATGGCTTACGTAGGAATTTTTCGGATGTGGCTTTCTGGCAGCCTCGTTTGTTTACGGATAAAACCGGAACGGTACAGTTTGAAACAACTTTCCCCGATAATGTGACGAAATGGGAAACTGTCTTTTATGGCATGACCCGTCGTTTGCAGACGGGTACTTTCCGACGTTCCATCCGCTCTTACAAACCGTTGATGGCGGAGTTGAAAACTCCCCGCTTCTTGGTGGAGGGGGATCAGAGTACGGTGGTCGGGACTATCCGCAATTATCTGGATGGGCAGCACATAGCCGGAAAGACACAGTTCTGCGTCGGAACGGATACGTTGAAACGGCAGGAAGTGAGTTTCATGGAGGGATTTCATGAAACAGTGCCGATGCAGGCAGTTCATGCCGATAGCGTGACCATCAGCTATCTTTTCACTCGCGACGATGGCTATCAGGATGAAGAGGAATATACGATTCCGATACTGCCACAGGGAACTGAATTGGCGGAGGGCACATTGGGTATTCTGTCCGATGCAAAGACGGTCAAAGTGCAATCCGGCGAGGATGAAGAAGTGATGGTGAGTATCACTGACAATCAGTTGGACATCTATAAAGAATCAGTGAATTACTTGACAGGATACAAATATTTGTGCAATGAGCAGCTGGCATCCAAGTTAATCGGTTTGTTGGCTTACCAACAGTATATGCAGAGTAAGGGTGAAAAGGTGAAAGTAGATAAAGCAATTCGACCTATCATCCATCGACTGACGAATCATCAGAACAAACATCAGTTATGGTCGTGGTGGGGGAACTCTGAAAATACTTCTTTCTGGATGTCTGCGCATATTCTGCGGGCTTTGAAGATGGCGCAAGATGCAGGTTATCCTGTGGAGTTGAATCTGAATGGTTTGAAAGTGGAGTATGCTCATACGCGTCCTTATCGAGGAATGAAACTGGAAGATATAGAAATACTTCATGCTCTGCATGAGTGGAAAGTAGAGGCGGATTATTCTTCGGCAATCAGATTATTGGAACCTTTCGTCCGGCAATTGGAACAGAAAGAAGACTCGTTGGCAAATAGAAACAAGTATTATCGTCCTCTTTCATACTTGAAAGAGAAGCTGCTTCTCTGGGAAATCAAGCAACAGGTGGATTCGGTGAATGTGGGTGATAGCGTACGTCCTTATCTGAAAAAGGATATGCTGGAAGGTGTTTACTGTGACGACGGACGGCGTACTTATTATTGGGAGGGAAATCAGATGATAAATACATTGATAGCCTACCGGATTATTAAAAATGACCCTTCCCTGTGTAAGTTGAAAGAAAATATGCAATTGTATATTTTGCGGACTAAGGAGCGCGGATGGAATACGTATCAGGCTTCTTCGGCTGTGGCAACTGTTCTGACCGATTTGCTGGCAGGTTCCGGAGGGATGTCAGGAACGTCGGTGTCTGTGAGCGGTAAGGATCATCAACGAATTATGGAATTTCCTTATCATGCCCGGCTGACAGCAGGCGACAGTCTGCTTATTTCAAAAACGGGAAAAGAGCCTTTATTGTATAGTGTCTATTCAATGAAGCGTGTGATGAATGCTCGTCAGAGTGATGCTTTCAAGGTGGAGGTGACTTTGGAAAAAGACTCTTTGGTGGCGGGTGTACCTGTTACATTGACAGTTACCTTGCAGGTGAAACAGGAGGGTGCGCAATATGTGATGCTCGAAGTTCCTGTTCCGGCAGGTTGTAGTTATGCCTCAAAACCTGTTAATTTCTCCCGTTCTGAAGTATATCGTGAGTATTTTAAAGAGAAAACTGTTATCTTTAGCGAAAAATTACCGGTAGGTACTTATCAGTTTACGGTTCCTTTGCTTCCACGCTTTACTGGAAAATATACGCTGAACCCTGTGAAAGTGGAACTGATGTATTTCCCGGTGGTGAATGCAAATAATGCGGGGAGAGAAATTTGGATTACAGAAAGAAATACAAAAGATATACGAAAGAAAGGGAATGATTGAAGCGATGAAATATACGAAGTGGATAACAGTCTTGTTTTGTCTTTTGGGCTTGGCGGCCTGTCGGCAGGATGCGCCTCGTTTCCGTATTGGGGTGGCCCAATGTAGCGATGACTCTTGGAGGCACAAGATGAATGATGAGATTCTTCGCGAAGCGATGTTTTATGATGGAGTGTCGGTTGAAATCCGCTCGGCGGCGGATGATAACCGTAAGCAGGCGGAAGATGTTCATTATTTTATAGATAAAGGAGTTGATTTACTGATAATTTCCGCCAATGAAGCGGCTCCCATGACTCCAATTGTGGAGGAGGCCTATCAGAAAGGAATACCTGTCATTCTTGTAGACCGGAAGATACTTTCTGATAAATATACTGCCTATATCGGTGCCGATAATTATGAAATAGGTCGTGCGGTAGGAAATTATATCGCATCAAGTCTGAAAGGGAAAGGGAATGTAGTGGAGCTTACCGGACTGAGTGGTTCCACCCCTGCCATGGAACGCCATCAGGGATTTATGGCTGCTATCAGCAATTATCCGGATATCAAACTGATTGATAAAGCGGATGCTGCCTGGGAACGTGAACCGGCAGAAGTGGAAATGGATAGTATGCTTCGCCGTCATCCGAAGATTGATGCGGTATATGCACATAACGACCGTATCGCTCCGGGAGCCTATCAAGCTGCGAAGAAAGCCGGACGTGAAAAGGAAATGATTTTTGTTGGCATTGATGCCCTGCCCGGCAAAGGAAACGGGCTTGAATTGGTGCTTGACAATGTGCTCGATGCAACTTTTATTTATCCGACTAATGGGGACAAAGTGATGCAACTGGCCATGAATATTCTTGAGAAGAAGTCTTATCCTCGCGAAACGGTCATGAATACTGCCGTTGTAGACCGCACGAACGCGCACGTTATGCAACTTCAGACTACCCATATCTCGGAACTGGATCAGAAGATTGAAACATTGAACGGACGTATCGGTGGGTATCTGTCGCGTGTAGCTACGCAGCAGGTCGTGATGTATGGCGGCTTGGTTATTCTTTTATTAGTAGCGGGATTGTTGTTGGTAGTCTATAAATCCCTCCGTTCCAAGAATCGCCTGAATAAAGAGTTGTCCGAACAGAAGAAACAAGTAGAGCAACAGCGCGATAAACTCGAAGAGCAACGGGATATTCTTGAAGAACAGCGTGACAAACTCGAAGAACAGCGGGATCAGCTTATCCAGCTTTCTCATCAACTGGAAGAAGCGACTCATGCCAAGCTGGTTTTCTTCACAAATATATCTCACGATTTTCGTACTCCACTGACATTAGTTGCCGACCCGGTAGAGCATTTACTGGCTGATTCGTCTTTGAGTGAAGATCAGCGCCGAATGTTATTGTTAGTTCAGCGAAACGTGAATATCCTTTTGCGTCTTGTCAATCAGATTCTGGATTTTCGTAAATACGAGAATGGAAAAATGGAATATACTCCTATTTCGTTAGACATTCTTTCTTCTTTTGAAGGATGGAACGAATCTTTCATGGCAGTAGCCCGGAAGAAGCATATTCATTTCTCATTCGATTATATGCCGGATACGGATTACCGCACATTGGCAGATGTAGAAAAGTTGGAACGCATCTATTTCAACCTCCTTTCCAACGCTTTCAAATTTACTCCGGAAAACGGAAAAGTAACTGTACGCTTGTCTTCCCTGACTAAAGACGATCATTGCTGGATTCGCTTTACCGTTGCCAATACCGGTTCAATGATTTCTGCGGAGCATATCCGGAATATTTTCGACCGTTTCTATAAGATAGATATGCACCATGCCGGTTCGGGTATTGGACTGGCATTGGTAAAGGCTTTTGTGGAATTGCATAAAGGTACCATCACGGTGGAAAGTGATGAAAAGCAAGGAACTATCTTTACCGTTGATTTGCCTGTGCAGACTTGCGAGACTGTTGTTTCTGAAAACTCTCCGGCATTCTCTGTCCCTGCTACTTCTGTAACCTCCACCGATGCTGCAACCTCTGCCGTTGCTGGGGCTCCCGTAACTCCTGCAACTTCTGGTTATTCCGGTTCTTCGAGCTTGAATGATGCTTTAACTTACGAAGAAGAGGAATTGGAAAAAAGTTACGACTCTTCCAAACCTTGCGTTCTGATTATTGATGATAACGCTGATATTCGCTTATATGTGCATGGATTGCTTCACACTGATTATACTGTTATAGAAGCTGCATACGGCTCGGAAGGTATTCGTAAAGCTATGAAATATGTCCCGGACTTGATTATCTCCGATGTAATGATGCCCGGAATGGATGGAATTGAATGTTGTCGTCGCTTGAAAAGCGAATTACAAACCTGTCATATTCCTGTTATCCTATTGACAGCTTGTTCTTTGGATGAACAACGAATTCAAGGGTATGATGGTGGTGCAGATTCTTATATCTCCAAGCCTTTCAGTTCGCAATTACTATTGGCACGCGTTCGTAATCTGATAGATTCACACCGCCGCCTGAAACAGTTTTTTGGTGACGGACAAACGTTGGCGAAAGAGGATGTCTGTGATATGGATAAAGACTTTGTGGAAAAATTCAAAGCTCTGATTGAGGCAAAGATGGGAGATTCAAATTTGAATGTAGAAGATTTGGGTAAGGATATGGGATTAAGTCGTGTGCAACTTTACCGCAAGATTAAATCTCTGACTAATTATTCTCCGAATGAACTGCTTCGTATAGCTCGTTTGAAGAAAGCTGCTTCTCTGCTTGCCTCGTCGGATATGACAGTGGCAGAGATCGGTTATGAAGTTGGTTTTAGTTCTCCTTCTTATTTTACTAAATGTTATAGAGAACAGTTTGGAGAGAGTCCGACAGATTTGTTGAAGAGGAAAGGATAGGATAGAATCTGCAAAATTTGGTGGTGAGCATTTATCTGTTTATACTTCTATGGAATTCATATGATAAAAATAAGAGGTAAGGAAATCTATTGACATACCTTACCTCTTATTTAATTCAGTATATGATTTACTGTATATTTATTAATTCATAATCAACTTATTCGTTTTTGGCTTATTCCACCATCTTTGGTTCTCTTGACCTCCCGATGTTACCCATTGTTCAAAGTCTGGATATGCTTCCAAGAAGTTTACTTCTTCTCTGGCATGATGTAAAGATGCAGGTACTTTTAATCCCCATATAAAGTTGTCTTCATTTACATAACTTTCGTTGCTGTTATAATAAACCGGGCTATAACCTTTTAAGTGGATTTCTTGTCCTTTATTAGTTTTTGCAATATAAAAGTCCATTTTACTGTCTTGTAGGCTTTTAACGTTAACAGGTGAGTTGAACACCAAGTAAATGGCCATCATTTTTTTAGGCTTTGTTTTTTCATTTACCTCCGTATTATAATACTTGTATCCGTTAGGAATGGCCGGTTTCTTTAGTGAAATAATCAATTCCCCTTTTGGGCCTTTTAGGATTTTGATATTTTCAGCCTCTTCAGGATTGTTACGCTCAAGATACATTTGAGTTTCTTCTAAATCAAGTTCATTATATTGTACTTCTGCCAAGCGGATATAAGGATTGTAGTCATATATACCTCCTATAGCTCTGATTTGGAATCCTATCATTAAGTATTCTGCATAACATTGATTGTGACTCCAATAAAAACCGTCAATTTGGAAATTATACCATGCAACAAAATCATTAAAATCATAATCGCCTAAAGCTGGATACATATCTTCGAACATAATAGTTCCGTTGCCATATCCCGGATAATTGAAGATGTTGTTCGTTTCAACTTCTTTATTAGCTCTTGTGGTAACTCTGGATAATGCCGTAGCGTTAGCAGGTACTACTATGGAAATAGTACCATTACTTTCAACAGGAACAGTTTGTATTTCAGAGCCATTACCATATTTTACATACACATTTTTTATATATGCAGGAATTTCAATTGGGAGTTCCAATTTTGATGTGTTGGCATCGACATCCATTCGAAGCATCAAAGCCTCTTCATTGCAATTTTCTTCTAGAAATACAGAAATAGTAGCAGTTGATTGACTGGCAATTTTCACTTTGGCATTTTGAGAACCTTTCCAGTCGAAATCGGCAGGTACTTCCAAGTCAGTCATCTTCTTTTCTTTCTCGGGTTGTTTACTTTCATCATAAAGGTTCTTCTCACAGGAGCTGAAAGCCAGTGCTCCCAATAAACAAGAAGCGAACAGGATAGTTTTCTTTTTCATAACAGCAGTGCTTGTTTTGTTAATAATAGGGTTGCTTTTAATGGGTACAAAGGTCGGGATTATTTGTAAATAAAGCAAATAAAGTTGCATATTTTATTTGAAATGCTTTTATTATTTGCAAATTCTTTTCTTTTTATCTAGTTTTGGAACTGAAATAAAGTAATGTTTGAGTGATGAAAGATTATAAAGTAGATAAGGCGAGCCTTTCCGCATCCTTTTGTCAAGAGGTGTATCAGGTTGTCCGAGAAATTCCGGTAGGTAAAGTTTCTACCTATGGGGGAATTGCCGCATTATTGGGAATGTCTCAATGTTTCCGTATGGTGGGGCGTGCTTTGAAACAGATTCCGGATGATTTATCTGCGCCTTGTCATCGGGTTGTCAATGCGTCGGGACGGCTTGTTCCGGGTTGGACAGAGCAGAAACAACTCTTGTTGGAAGAAGGGATCTCTTTCAAACAAAATGGATGCGTAGACTTGAAAAAGCATCTTTGGAATTACTCCGTACCTGAATGAAATTTGCATATTTAATCTATTTTCCTTACCTTTGTGCCAACAATATGCAAGAACAGACTGTTATTTATTTATTTATGAAAATACTGTTTTCTACTGTTCATTAAGAGGATAATCTTATCAAATTCTATTCCTTTTAAACTACTCTGTCTGTTTTTTTTAAACCATTTAAAAAACGTCGGACCGTCATGTTATCATGTGACATGACTGAACCATGCGAACATTCAACTTGTTTATCGTAAGTGAGAATGAGGAACGCAGCAGTTGAAAACAAAACAACTATTATAATCTAAACCAATATATTATATGAGTAAAATAGAAATAAAGGATTTGTACCTTATCTTTGGTCACGAGAAGCAGAAAGCACTCAAGATGTTGAAAAAAGATAAGAGTAAAGAGGAAATTCTGAAAGATACCGGTTGTACGGTAGGAGTGAAAGATGCCAATCTTTCAATTAATGAAGGAGAGTTTTTTGTGATAATGGGACTCTCGGGAAGTGGAAAATCGACATTACTGCGTTGTATCAATCGTCTGATACGTCCTACTGCCGGACAAGTGCTTGTAAACGGAGTAGATATATCTAAAATATCCGAAAAAGAGTTATTGCAAGTTCGCCGGAAAGAGTTGGCGATGGTTTTCCAGAATTTCGGTCTGTTACCTCACCGTTCCGTATTGAGCAATATCGCGTTCGGTCTCGAACTTCAGGGAGTGAAGAAAGAGGAACGTGAGAAGAAAGCGATGGAAAGTATGAAGCTTGTCGGATTGAAAGGATATGAAAATCAGATGGTAGGCGAGCTTTCCGGTGGAATGCAACAGCGTGTCGGACTGGCCCGCGCTCTGGCTAATAATCCCGAAGTGCTTTTAATGGATGAGGCTTTCTCTGCGCTCGATCCCTTGATTCGCGTGCAAATGCAGGATGAACTGTTGGCTTTGCAGTCGAAGATGAAAAAAACAATTGTCTTTATTACCCATGACTTGAGTGAAGCGATTAAACTGGGCGACCGTATTGCTATTATGAAAGACGGAGAGGTGGTGCAGGTAGGTACTTCAGAAGAAATACTGACCGAACCGGCTAACGATTATGTAGCCCGTTTTGTTGAAAACGTGGACAGGAGTAAAATTATCACCGCTTCTTCTTTAATGATTGACAAACCACTGGTGGCCCGTCTGAAGAAAGAGGGACCTGAAGTATTGATTCGTAAGATGCGTGCGAAGAATATCACCGTATTACCTGTCATAGACGCCGATGATAAACTGGTCGGAGAAGTACGTCTGAACGACCTGCTTAAGTTACGTAGCAGACAGGAAAAATCCATTGAAACGATTGTGCGTACCGAGGTGCATTCTGTATTGGAGGATACAGTGTTGGAGGATATACTTCCTTTAATGACAAAGAGCAATTCGCCGGTATGGGTGATTGATGAGACGCATGAGTTTTTAGGAACAATCCCGCTTTCCTCCTTAATCATCGAAGTGACCGGAAAAGATAAAGAAGAAATAAACGAAATAATTCAAAACGCAATAGATTTATGATAAATATAGGACAATATATAGAGATGGCCATCAATTGGATGATGGTACATTTTTCCACTTTCTTTGATGCCGTGAATGCAGGCATCGGTAGTTTTATTATAGGATTCCAACACGTACTTTTTGGAATACCTTTTTATATAACCATTCTAGTGCTTGCTGCACTCGCATGGATGAAGGCAGGACGTGGTACGGCAATTTTCACCGCATTGGGATTATTACTGATTTATGGAATGGGATTTTGGGAGGCTACTATGCAAACCCTGGCTCTCGTTTTTTCATCTACCTGTCTGGCTCTGATTGTAGGTGTACCTTTAGGAGTGTGGACGGCAAACAGTCCGCGTGCAGAGAAAATACTTCGTCCTGTTCTCGACTTAATGCAGACGATGCCTGCTTTTGTTTATCTGATTCCTGCCGTTTTGTTTTTCGGATTGGGAGCAGTGCCAGGAGTGTTTGCCACCATTATCTTTGCTATGCCTCCTGTGGTCCGCCTTACTGGATTGGGAATTCGGCAAGTTCCTAAAAATGTAGTGGAAGCTTCCCGTTCGTTCGGGGCTACCCGTTGGCAGTTATTGTATAAAGTGCAGCTTCCTTTGGCGTTGCCAACCATCCTGACAGGTGTCAATCAGACAATAATGATGTCGCTTTCTATGGTTGTCATTGCTGCCATGATTGCTGCCGGTGGTCTGGGAGAAATTGTATTGAAAGGTATTACCCAAATGAAAATCGGACTTGGGTTTGAAGGTGGTATCGCAGTTGTTATTTTAGCTATCATCTTAGACCGTATCACACAAGGAATGGCAGGACGAAAAAATAAGAACTAAACGGAAAGGATAAAATACGTATGAGAATATATAAAATAGTAGGAATAGTATTGTCAGCTATACTTTTGCTGGCTTCCTGTACTAATTCAGACTTAGAGAAAAAGAAAGTAAAAATAGCCTATGCCAATTGGTTGGAAGGTATTGCCATGAGTCATTTGGCTAAGGTGGTATTGGAAGAACATGGATATGAGGTTGAACTGCAAAATGCTGACCTTGCCCCCATCTTTGTATCTATGTCCGGAAAGAAATCTGATGTCTTTCTGGATGCCTGGTTACCAATAACGATGAAAGATTATATGGATCAGTATGGAGACAGCATCGAATTCCTGGGTGAGGTATATGGAGAAGCCCGTGTAGGACTGGTTGTTCCTCAATATGTTACGATCCAGTCTATTAGTGAGCTGGAAGCTAACAAAGACCGTTTTTCTTCCGAAATAGTGGGAATTGATGCCGGAGCAGGGATAATGAAGACGACCGATAAGGCCATTACTGCTTACGGACTTGATGGGTATACCCTCATGACTTCAAGTAGTTCCACCATGCTGGCTTCTTTGAAAAAAGCGATGGACAAAGGAGAATGGATTGTCATCACGGGGTGGACACCGCATTGGATGTTCGACCAGTTTGACTTGAAATTCTTGGATGATCCGAAGAAAGTATATGGAGACTTGGGAGAAATACATGCTATTGCATGGAAAGGATTCAGTGAGAAAGATCCGTTTGCTGCCGAATTCTTTGGCAACATCAAACTAACGACAGAAGAACTTAGCTCTTTTATGACAGCTATGAAGGATGCCCGGATGGATGAAGAAGAAATAGCCCGTAAATGGATGGATGAACATCGGCAGTTGGTGGATAGTTGGATTCCGAAGTCAGAGAATAAATAGATTGGAGCATTGTTATTCTTAATTTTAAATATAAAATAGACATGAACTCTAGTGGGAAAAAGGGAGTATTGTTTATGTTAGACAGAGTTCATATAATAAAAAAACGGTAATCTTCTACAAGATTACCGTTTTATATTTATAGGGTATTACTATTATTCAGCACCCCAGTTTTCTCTAGCCAAACGTTTGTAGCTGTTGTAACGCCATTTAGCGTTTTCTTCAGCAGCTTTGAACAGT
>OGXJ01001716.1_pt1 | contig 15895 bp, 27 predicted proteins | sample 1576231 | NCBI WGS metagenome assembly OGXJ01 (sample SAMEA3541539, study PRJEB24748) | human gut metagenome | biome: human gut; feature: human-associated habitat; material: faeces | place: China | collected 2012
ACAATGAATTATAAAGAAGCGTATGCATGGGGCGTCGAATTGTTAGAAAAGGCATGCGTCGAAGAGTCAAAGATCGATGCATGGTATTTATTAGAATATGTGACAAAGATCAGCAGGGCAGTTCTGTTGTCAAATGCAAATGCTTTTCGGGTAAGAAGAGACATTGAGAAAGCAAAGAGGTAAAAAGAAAATATGAAGCAGCCAAAGAAATTAACGAGACAGCAAAAGGAATGCTTATCCGCGCATCACTTGAATGCTGAAAATTGGGCGCTTGTCCAAGAAACGGATTTTTATTTGAAAATTATTAATAAGAGAACGGGAAATATTAAGAATGTGGATAAGTTTAGAAGAATAAGAAAGGGTGAAAGAAAGTATGCGGGAAACAAAACCGACGAAGTGCAAAATTGATGTACTTAAATTTGAGCACACAACGAACACTCCGGTTATTGAAGCAATGAAAAAAAGAAAAATAAAATAAGTGATGAACAAATAATAATTACCGCGCAATGGATCATCATTGTTGTCATGGCTGTAATCATTTATATCTTGCAGGCAGGACCGATTTAAGGAGGCGAACAAAGAAATGTACAAAGAAATGGACAGAGAGGTAAAGAAAGACGCTGAAGAAGAAATGAACTGCATCTTGGATCTGCTCGAAGATTGGTGTCTGAAATACGATCAGGATTATGTAAATACGGTCGTACTTGTAAAAAATGATCAGATCACATCGTGGGGAAGCGTAGGCAACCAAGAAGACTTTGACGTTTACAGAACAAAAAAGCGCCCATAAGAGGCGGCAGCCTCTAGGACGCATAACTAAACAACCAAGATTATTGTAACAGAAAGGATGAGAAAAGTGAAGAAGTTTAAACTAACAAGCGAATTTATTGTAGATATTTCCGGCGTGAAATTGTTTCGCATTAAAGCGTTAATTGAGTTTGGCAATGTAAAAGCCGGGGATTTGGGAGGATACATAGAAAAAGAAGAAAACCTGAGTCATATGGGCAATGCATGGGTTTCCGGCAATGCACAGGTTTCCGGCGATGCACAGGTTTTCGGCGATGCACGGGTTTCCGGCAATGCATGGGTTTCCGGCGATGCATGGGTTTCCGGCAATGCACAGGTTTCCGGCGATAAGGATTATGCATATGCTCACGGTTTCGGATCTTGTAATCGCACAACCACATTCTTCCGGCTTAAAGATGGAGATGTAGGCGTACGCTGTGGATGTTTCTACGGAACGCTTGCGCAGTTCAGAGATAATGTCTGCGAAACGCATGGAGAGACAAAGAAAGCACAAGAATATTTAATGTTAGCGGACTTAATGGATTTCAGATTCAAAAATTAAAAAAAACTAACGAAAGGAGATTTGTAAAGATGATTACATGCGATAAAGGGAATGTGGAAATGGAAGGAAATTTAATATTATTAGAAGCAGAAACAATCGCGATATTAAGAGGAATAAGAAACACCCTCGAAGAATCGTGTGAAAAAAAACATGCAGAAGAATTAATGCAAAAAATATTTGAATTATCCGCAATGACGCGAGAAGAAATAGAAGAGGAAATGAAAAAATTATCACAAGAAATAGAGAGAGAAATAGCGGAACACCTAATGAAATGAACGAGGAGCTTATTTTGTGGATCATCCGCTGGGAAGATCCTTATGCATTAGAGTGTAAGACAATGACCAGATCAGAAGTGGAGGCATATGCGCGCGAAAAGCAAAAAAAGCGCGGCGGTACATATGTAATCAATTAAAAAATGTGAATAAATTAAGTAGAAAGGAAAGAAGATGTATGAAAATAATTAAATTAAAAAGTATTCACATCCAGAATTTTAAGGGATGTGTGAACAAGTTAATTTCATTCGGCGAATTAACGAAAATATATGGCGCAAATGCAACTGGAAAGACAACGGTATTTGATGCTTTCACATGGTTGTTGTTCGGAAAAGATTCGCATGGAAGTGCAAAGTTTGATATTCGCACATTAGATAAAGACGGAAAGATGATTGACAATCTGGAAATATGCGTAGAAGCAATCCTTTCTGTCGATGGAGAAGAATATACCTTGAAAAAAGTTCAAAAACAAAAATTTGTGAAGAAAAGAGGGACAGGAACAACAGAGTTTCAAGGAAATGTTAATGAGTTTGAAATCAACGGTTATCCGAAATCAGAAAAAGATTTTAAAGAGTTTATTTCCGGCATGATTGACGAAAAGATTTTCAACCTTGTTACAAATCCGATCGCATTTACTTCTTTACCATGGAAAGAGCAGAGAGAAATTTTGATGCAGTTTGTTGTAGAAAAACCGGATGCACAGATTGCAGAGGAGTATGGGGATAAGTTCTTAAAACTGATTCCAGAACTTAGAATTGCAAGTACGGATGATATTCTGAAAAAGTATACGAAAGCGAAGAATACATTAAAAGAGAAAATGACAGAGATCCCGGCACGCATTGATGAAGTATCGAAACAGCTTGTCACAGTAGATGTCGGTGCTCTTGAAGTGGAAAAAGCTGCGAAAGAAACTGCTTTGAAAAAAGTAGAGGATAAACTTGCTGGTGGAACTGAGAAAAGCAAAGAGATCAATGCTAAAAGAGAACAAGTGATGAACCTGAAATTTGATTTAAGCGATATCAGCAATAAAGAAACAGAGATTCTGATGGAAAAGAGAAGAGGTGTGGCTTCTGAATGCAACGAAGTAGAAGAAAAACTAATGTCTTTGAAAAGACAGGCTAATTCTATTGCGGTGGATATCGAAAGCGCAGAAAAGCAAAAAGAGAGTGCGGAAACTGATAAAAAGAAATTTATAGATGAATGGAGACGCGAAAAAGCAAGCGTGTTCCCAGAAATGAAGACATTCCTAGAATATACGCCATTGCCGGAACTTGCAGAAGACGATTTGATTTGTCCGACTTGCGGTCAATCTCTTCCGAAAGAAGTTCGAGAAAAGCGTATTTCTGATTATGAGGAAAGAAAGAAAAATGACGAAGAGAGATATAAAAAATCGAAGGCTGAATATGAAGAACGCTACATTTCAGATAAAGAAAAGTTTGAAAAGAACAGAGAAAACAATCTGAAATCCATTACAGAAAAAGGACAGAAAGCAGCAGATAATATTCGAGAATATCAGAAAATCATTAATGATAAACAACAGGAACTGGAAGCAGTCAATGCAGAAATCGCAAAATTCGAAGAAACATTAAAAGAAAAGGAAGAAATCATTGATTCAATCCCGGCTGTAGCCGATATGTCAAAAAATGAAGAGTACCAAAAAATCAGCGAACAGATTCTTATGTTGGAAAACGAAATCGAAGAAATGAGCAAAGAAACAGTTGGAAAAACCGAATTGGAAGCGAAAAAAGCTGTTTTGCGTGATGAAATCTCAGATATTGTTGCGAAAATCAAATCTGCGGACAATTCAAAAGTTAAAGAGCGTATTGAAGAGTTGGAAAAAGAGAAAGCGGAAGTCGGACAGAAGATTGCAGAACAGGAACAAATGATTGATTTAACAGAAGAATTTATCAGAGAGAAAATGAATCGAATTTCTTCTGTGATTAACGAGAAGTTTAAGGTTGTATCGTTCCGATTGTTTGAAAATCAGATAAACGGTGGTTTGAAAGAATGTTGCGAATGTACGGTAAACGGCGTTCCGTATTCATCATTAAATAACGGGCATAGAATTATCGCTGGCTTAGATATTATCTCTTCTCTTTCTAAATTGAATGGTGTTGATTGCCCTATTTTCTTAGATAATGCAGAGTCGATTTCAAAAGATAACTTGCCTGATGTTCAGTCACAACTTATATGCATGTATGTAACAGATGACAAGGAACTGAAAGTGGAGGTGTAACATGGCGATGCCCAAATTAGAAAAGCAATTTGAATACAAAGGATTTCCATGCGTAATTCTGTTTATACCAACTGGCTATCGTTGCGGATATGTAGGGATTCCGAAAGAAGTGAAAATTGATATAGATAATATTGGTTGTCACGGAGGTATTACATATAATAGCGACCATTTATATCATCAAGAACGGAAAGATTTGCGCTGGATAGGTTTTGATTGCGCACACTGCTTTGATGGGTACGATGTAGAAACTGCAAAACGGTTATTCTCTGACAATGAAAAAGCAATAAAAGAAATAATTGTTTTGGAAAACAGGGGTTATTTCGCTGTTTGCAATGAGGATAATCCTATTCGGACTCTTGATTATTGCGAGGAAGAATGTAAAAAAATCGTAAATCAAGTTGTAGAAAGGATGGAATGTAAATGATCGCAATTAAAGCACGATACTTAAAACATGGAGAACCCATTGGAAAAGACTATGTTTTTGCTTGTAACTTTCTTCCGAAACTGGGAGATATTGTAAAAGCCGGAAAAGCAAAGGCGGTTGTGACGGAAGTAGATACATCAGATGGTGCGGTTTATAAGTACGATGGAGAATTGAGAGTAGCAGAAGAAATGGAGGAGTAGTAACAAATGAAAGAAGAATTACTTAACATTGCCATGCAGTCTTTATCTGATGATGATGTGAAAGAAATTGTAAAAGATAAGTTTAAAAAGATGATAGAAAGAGCAGTAGAAGATGCTTTTAAGTGGGGAGATGCGGAAAAAGCAATTAAAAGAAAGGTTACAGAGGTTATGGTTCCGTATATTGAAAAATATGACTTCTCCGAATATCTTCCTAAGTTAGATTCGGTTTTGACGGAAATTGTCAATTCTGATGCTTGCATGGGAAATAAAACGATTCTTGAAAATTTCAGAGATTTGATGATTGAACCAGAGCAAAAAGAAATCAAAGTAACTGATTTATTTAAGATTTGGAAAAAGCGGTGCGAAAAGGAAATTGATACAGATGGATTGGAAATTGATTACGATGATGGAGTTTCTTATTCGTGTGTAGACTGCGAAATGAGCGTAGAAGAACTTGATAAACCGTCATGGGGAAATGTACAAAGAGCAGTAATTACATTTCAAAACGAGCACGATGAATCACTTAATATCGAAATTCCTATTTCGAAATGGGCGCGGGATAGTGGAAAAGAAAAACCGTATACACTTTCATTAGAAAACGATTTGATGATTTCATCGTTGAGGTATATGGATGATTTCAAGATATTACTTATGCGTCTTACTAGAGCAAGAACATCAATCATTATTGATAAAGATTATGATACTGATGATATTTTTCCGGAAGCAGAACCAGAATCAAGTTTTAGTTAGTAGAAGAGGAGGAATAAATTATGTCAGAAAATACACAGGTGGTAACGCAGAATACAGGAACAGTAGCACAGAAACCAAAGACATTTGATATGGCTTTAATGGAGAAACTGGATAGCGTGAATGACGCACTTCCGAAAGATTTTAATAAACAGAGATTCGTGCAGAATACTCTTGCGCTGATCCACGATAACCCAAAACTCATGGAGTATAAGCAGTCGGAGATTATGTCCGGCTTGATGAAAGGTGCTACGCTGGGATTGGACTTCTTCAACAAAGAAGCATACCTCGTTCCATATGGAAGCCAGTTGAATTATCAGACGGATTATCGTGGAGCAAAGAAACTCGCAAAGAAGTATTCTATCCGTCCAATCAAGGATATTTACGCAAAACTTGTTCGTGAAGGTGATGAATTCGAAGAAGTTATCGAAAACGGAGAGCAGGGAATCAACTTCAAACCAAAGGCTTTTAATGATGGAAAGATTATTGGCGCATTTGCAGTGTGCTTATTCGCCGATGGGGGAATGGTATACGACACAATGAGCCTTGCAGACTTGGAGAACACAAGAAAATCCAGTAAGGCGAGCAATTCTCCGGCTTGGAAGAATTTCACCGGGGAAATGTATAAAAAGACAGTGCTGCATAGACTTTGCAAACATATTGAACTTGATTTTGAGAATCCGACTCAGCAGAGTAACTTTATGGCTGGAATGGAAATTGAAACAGATGTAAGCGAGATTGCACACAGAAAAATCGCAGAAAACGAAAATTCACAGCCATTTGAAGTTGTGGCAGACGTGGAAGCGAAAGAAGAACCAAGTTTCGTGACGGAGGGATAGAAAATGAGAGTAATTAGCCAGGATGGAATGCAAGATATTCCGTATAAGAAATTTGTATTTTCAATTACAAAAGACAACAGGATTGTAGCAACGATAGGTTGTACTGCTCCTCCAACAGAATTGTATATGTCATCAGTTGCAAAATATTCTATACAAGAAAAAGCCATGAAAGCAATGGAAATGTTGAGAAGTGCTTATACAGGGATGCCAGTTGTTTTTCAAAATATAGAACCTTCAGAAAAGTTTAGGGAATTACTTGAAATAACAAAAACGAACGGAATTATCACAATCACAGATGATAAAAAGTCGAAAATCGAATATGTCAATAATGTGATTTTTCAGTTTCCGAAAGATGAAGATGTGGAGGTATAGTATATGAAATTACATTTTTACATTTTGAAAGGACTATACGGAAGTAATCCAAAACTCACATATTCTGAATGTGAAGTGGACGAAAAGCCAAAAACTTATAAACCGATAAGCAGATTCCCGGACGGATATTTTAGTTCGTTCGTTAAAAAAGAAGATGTTGCGAGTTTAATCGGAGGAAACGTAGTTGTCTTAGAAGAAAAAGATGATAAGAAAGCAAAAGAAATATTTGCACATTATTTTGATCGAGCCATTGATCTTAAGAAAAGTGAAATAGATAACTTGGAAAAAAAGTTAAAAGCTATTAACGAATTTGGGGATGTATAGCATGGACGAAGCAGAGAAAATAAAGATTATTGCCGAACATTACGGATATGACTCGCAAAGCAGACAGTGCATTGAAGAGATGGCAGAATTGACACAAGCCATCAATAAGTGGTGGAGAGTTTGCGGAAACGGTCAAAGGACTGAGAAAAGTATTGCAGAGTGCAGAGACAATTTGGTTGAAGAAATTGCGGATGTGCAGATTATGTTATGGCAGATCGAATACCTGCTTCTTTCTACACCGGAAGTAAATCAGATGATTACACAGAAATTGAACAGGCAGTTGGAAAGGATTAAGAGAGAATGGTTGAATTTGAACAATTAAGCTTTTTAGACGATGAAAAACCTTTATTCAAAATTAAAAATCCCATTATGTTGATTGAACTTTTTGCAGGAGTTGGAAGTCAAGCAATGGCACTTAGAGATTTAGGAGCAGATTTTGAACATTACAGAGTGGTTGAACTCGATAAGTATGCTATTAAAAGTTATAACTCAATTCATGGAACAGAATTTCCAAAAATGGACATTGCCCAAATTCATGGTTCAGATTTAGGAATTGAAGATGTAGAAAAGTTTACATATTTGATGACATATTCATTTCCATGCCAAGATTTATCAGTTGCCGGGAAACAAAAAGGAATGGCAAAAGACAGTGGTACAAGGTCTGGATTGTTGTGGGAAGTGGAACGATTGTTGAATGAAGTTGAGAATTTGCCACAAGTGCTGCTTATGGAAAATGTGCCACAGGTTCACGGAAAGAAAAATATAGAAGATTTTCAAAACTGGATATCATTTCTTGAAAGTAAAGGCTATTCGAATTATTGGCAAGACCTAAACGCAAAGAATTATGGAGTTGCACAAAATAGAAATCGTTGCTTTATGGTTAGCATTTTGGGAGATTGGAAGTTTACATTTCCAGAACCAATAGAACTAAAAAGAGTAATGAAAGACTATTTAGAAGATGTAGTAGATGAGAAGTATTACATAAACAATGAGAAAGCGCAAAAGCTGATACAAAAACTTATTGACAATGGAACACTTCAAAATACAATTCCTACAGACGGACAGACGGACAGACGGACAGACGGACAGACGGACAGTTGACGGAACTGTCAATAAGCCAAAGGCAAGAGCAATTGGAAATTGTATCAAAGCAAGGTATGATGCCGGTATCAGCAATTTGCGGTCAGACGGAAACTGTGTTGTTGAAAGCAATAGACTTGTCACTTAACAACCCAAAAGAAAAAGATATTTCTAATTGTATTTTGTCTCATGTTTCAAAAGACGGAAATTCAATAGGGAAATATGCATCATTAAACAACGGAGTGATTGAATGCAAGATGTAAAGGTTATAGGTTCATTTGAAAGCAAGTTTGAGAGTACGAACCGAATTTATGACGAGGGGTGGTGTAGTCCAACATTGAGTACAATGCAAGGCGGAAATAAAGAACCGAAAATTTTACAAGCTAGTTCGATACGAATGGTGCGAACGGAAGAGGGCAAAGCATTGAGAAAACAATATGAAAACCACGAATTGCAACACGGATTTAATGAATATCGAGAGCCGGAGTTAAGGAAAGACGGAGTGACTAATACATTAAGTACGGTTCCAAAAGATAATTATGTTTGCGTTGCTATGCGTGGCAGAAATCCGGAGAATCCATCAGACAGAACGTCAGGAGTACATACAGAGCAATGCTTGGAAATAAATCAAAACGGAACGAGTAATACGCTCACAAGCGTTCAGAAAGACAATCTAGTGATGCAAACCAATAATTGCATTGATATACAATACAGAATACGAAAACTAACTCCGAGAGAATGTTGGAGATTAATGGATTTCAAAGATTATGATTTTGAAAAAGCACAAGAAGTAAATTCAAATACACAGTTGTATAAACAAGCAGGGAATTCGATTGTGAAGAATGTGCTTGTTGCAATATTTGGACAAATGATTGATGGAAAGGAAAATGTTTACAAGGAGGTGGTCTAATGCTTATGAAATGTATAAATTCCGGTAGTAGTGGTAATGGATATGCACTCATTTCAGATGATGAAATTCTACTGATAGAATGTGGAGTTCCGGCAAAAGAAATGTTACGTGCGATTGATTATCGGACAGGAAAAGTTGCCGGATGCCTTATCTCTCATGAGCATGGTGACCATGCAAAGTATATCAAGCAGTACATGAAATACGGGATCAAGTGTTATACCTCTGATGAAGTACAGGAACGTATTGAAACAATCTATGGAGAAAAAACGATAGGAATGAATCGTATGCACGTTGCAAAAATCGGTTCATTCCAAGTGATACCGTTCCAGTCACCACATAACGGTACAGAATGTGACGGTTTCTTGATTAAACATGAAAAAATAGGTTGCTTGCTATTTATTACAGACGCAGAATATTGCAAATATGATTTCTCAAAAATGGGTATCAACCATGCAATGATCGAGTGCAATTATTCCGAGGATTACTTAGATGTGGAAGAAAATCAAGGTAAAACAAATCATGTACTGCAAGGACACATGGAATTACAAACTTGTAAAAGGCTCATACAGACGATTAACAGTCCAATGCTAAGAAGTGTAGGCTTACTGCATTTAAGTTCACAGAATGGAAATCCTGAACGATTCAGAGAGGAAATAGAAGAATTGGTCGATTGTGATGTGGATGTATGGGTAGCAGAAAAAGGGATAGAAAGGGAATTACGGATAGAGCCGTTTTAAAGGAGAATGAGTAAACAATGTATAAAGAAGTTACAGTAAAAAAATATTTCTGCGGAAGGTGTGGAAAAGAAGTCAAACCACCAAAAACAGGAGCAATTGCACTAAATCGACTTATATTAGATCATAGCGGACAGGCAAAACCACTTTACCTTAATGGTACTGGTAACGGCGTTTATCTTTGCAGTAAGTGTATGAAAGAACTTGAACTATTTATAAAAAACAAATATCCAACTAAACAATCAGAAAAAGAAAAAATGCTTTCTGATAAATTGGAAGAAATTTCAGATATTCTTACATGTGATTTTTCTACATTACATGAGCATGTATCGGCTATACAAGAATATACAGGAGCGATTATTTCTAATATAAATGGTTCTCCATTTAATATAAAAGAAGATGGTTTAAACTATTTTTCCGCAGAATCAAAAAGTGCGAAATTGTTAAGAGAGTTACGGGAAATTAAGAAAGGCGAATAATCATGAAAGAAACATTAAAAGTCAAAGATATTCTTTCGCATTGCGAAGAATCTGCGAAAAAGTGCAGAATTTTAGCAGATAAGGCAATCGAGAATGTCGGTCATGGAGAAAGTGAAGAATCAGCGATTGGGGCGTGTGCGTTCTTCATGCAGGAGCAGAGAATGTATCGGCAGATTATACCGGACATTATAAAAGAGCTTGCAGAAAGTGAGGATAAGGAATGAACAGCATTGTAATTGTCGGTCGGGCGGTCAGAGACGCAGAAGTGAGATATTCCACAGGCGAAAAGTCAACAGCATTTGGAAATTACACACTTGCAGTTGATAGACCGTACAAAAAAAGACGGAGAGAAAGAAACAGATTTTATCATGTGCAAGGTAGTTGGGAAAACTGCTGAATTTGCAGAAAAGTATATCACAAAAGGTGTAAAGATGATTGTTCGCGGTCGGATGCAGATGGATAACTACACAGACAAGAACGGAAACAAAAGACAGTCAGCATATATTTTCGTTGAGCAGCAGGAATTTGCTGAGAGCAAAAATGCAAATCAGCAGAATAACAACAATGTACAGGCAGGACAATCACCTTATGGAAATATGCCTACCGATTCGGACGGGTTCATGCACATTCCGTCAGATATAGACGATGAAGTTCCTTTTGCATAGATTGGAGTGACGTGTATTGAGTTATCAAAACTTTAGACAGATAAAAGCTATTGAACAGAAGAATAAACAGCGGTTGCTTGAGGTTGATCCGGGATTAGACGATGAAAGCGGTATCTACTTTTTGACGAGGGAAGATGAGCAGGGTTTCCGATACGCTTATGTTGGACAGGCAGTACATATTTTAACGAGATTAGCACAACACCTATCTGGATATGAACAGCATATTGACCGTTCTCTAAAAAAGCATGGGTTGTACTCAGAAGATAATACATATGGGTGGAAAGTTGGATGTATGCACTTTTCAAAAGATAAACTCGATGAAGCTGAGAAGTATTTTATAAAAGCGTATGCAGATAAAGGTTACCAGTTACGAAACAAAACTTCTGGCAGCCAAGGCGAGGGAAAGTCGCAGATTGCAGATTACCGACCGCAGAAAGGCTATCATGACGGTTTGAAACAAGGTAGATTGAATTTGGCAAGGGAATTATCATCTATCGCAGAAAAGCACCTTAAAATCGAAATTAGAGATGACAAGAAGAACAATAAGATTTCACAGAGACAGTTTGAGAAGTTTAAGGAACTGTTAGGAACCGAAAATTATATGGGAGGAAATTAAATGTGTAACATGAACAAAATTTTAGAAAAAGCAAAAGAATTAGTAGCAATGTTGGAGGAAAAGGAAATATCGGATAAAGTTGAACTTTCCACAGTTTCTCCGGGCTGTGTGATTGACCTTGGGGAAGATGAATTTGTGGTGTTAGACCATGATGATGGCGGAACATTGATTATTTCAAAGGGTTTCATGGAAGAAAATGTGAAATTTGGTGATAACACTGATTTCAATGGTTCTAATGTGCAGCGTGTGTTGTATGAAGATATTCTTCCGAAGATTGAAGCAACTGTTGGAAAAGACAATGTTCTTTCACAGACTGTGAAATTAACAACAGTTGATAATCAGAATATTTATGAAGATGTGACTGGAAGAATCCGGTTACTGACATTTGATGAAGTTAGAAAATACAATCCGTTGATCGTGAATAAAGATTTGGATGATTATTGGTGGACAATGACTCCGTGGACAAGCAATGATAGATGGAAATATCCAATCGCCGTTGTTTCGCCGGTTGGCGGCATCGGCAACGGGTTCTGCTATGACAGCTACGGTGTTCGCCCGGTTTTGTATCTTAAATCTAATATCTTTGTATCTTTGGGAGGAAAATTCGATGAGAAATAAACTTGAGCAAAAATTAAATGAACTGGAACGGAAGTTAGACGACGGTTTAAATGAATTAAAAAAGTTAAAAGCAAAATTAGAAGCGGAAAAGCTCGCAGGATTAAAAATCGGAGATACCTTTGAATTAATTGGGAAAAAATGGAAGATTCTGGATTCGAATGAAAATGACATGCTATGCATTTGTATGGAATCTCTAGGAGATAAAACATTTGATTCAGAATGCAACAAATGGACATCAAGTAATTTAAGAAATTATCTCAATACAGAAATATATAAAAAAATCTGTGAAGAAATTGGTGAAGAGAATGTGATTGAGTTTGAACGCAATCTGTTGTCTCTTGATGGTCAAACAGAGTACGGAGCTTGCAAAGATTTTGTTTCATTGATTTCGATTGATGAATACAGAACGTATCGAAGTCTGATTCCAAATTTTGATGAATGGTGGTGGATGCTTTCACCGTATAGCACAAAATGTAACGAGGATTCAAGTTATGTTTCCGCTGTTTCGCCGGTTGGCGGCATCAACCGCTGGTACTACTATTACAGCCGCGGTGTTCGCCCAGTTTGTATCTTTTCATCTACGCTCTTTGAATCAGAGGATGAGTAAATGGCAGAAACAGAGTTGCAGGTAATTTTAAAAGCAATGGAACTTTCCGAGCATACATTGAGACTGACATCGAACTGTAACCGTTATCCAAAAAAATATCGGTTTTCACTTGTAGATAAAATGCAAAATAAATGTCTTTGTATCTACGAATCGTTGATGGAAGCAAACCGGACTGACATAAGAGAATATAAACGTGAACGTCTGGAATTGCAGACCAAAGCGATTACATATTGCGATGAGATGTTGTTTTATATCGAATTATCTATGAAACTAAACATCATCAATACAAAAAGCATGGAATATTGGTCGAAAATGGTAAAAGATATTAAACACATGACGATCGCTTGGAGGAAGAAAGATAGAGGAAGATAGTAAAATCATAGGTTATATATCGTTAAACCGTTGTTTCGCCGGTTGGCGACATCAACAACAGGAACTACAATAACAGCAACGGTGTTCGCCCATTCTGTATTACAGACAGTCGGAGTAGGCAGCAAGCTGAAACCAGAGAAAGAGATACAAAAAGATGTATGACCTTCCCCAAATGGGTAAATACAAAGGAGTTTATGAAATGGACAAGGACATTATTACGAATTTTGAAAATCTGTACCGCGCTTATAAAAAAGCGAAACTTGGTAAAAGTCATAATGGAAGTTGTGCAAGATTTCAAAATATGAGTCTTGAGGGAATTCATCTGCTGAAAGAACAATTAGAAAACCAGACGTATCAGATTGGAAAGTACAGTCAGTTTAAGATTTATGAGCCAAAAGAGCGAGTGATAATGTCCTGCTCATTCAAAGATAAGGTTGTTCAGCATTGTTTGTGTGATAATATCTTGCATCCACGATTGCAAAATGTGTTCATTGAAACTAATTCTGCCGGGCAAGTTGGTAAAGGTACGTTATTCGGTATGGATAAGTTGAAAGAACAAATGCTGGCATTCTATAGAGAACATAGAATAGATGGTTGGATTTTGAAATGCGACATTGCAAAATTCTTTTACAGTATCAACCATGAGGTCTTGAAAGATATTGTGGATTACTATTTTCCGAATAGTTATACAACATGGTTGAACCACTTGTTTATTGATAGCACGAACGGTTTTGGACTTCCACTAGGAAATCAAGTTGCACAAGTATATGCCTTAATGATGTTGGACTGCATTGATCATATGATAACTGGAGAGCTTGGAATCAGATATTACGGTCGATATATGGATGATTTCTATTTGATACACTACGATAAATCATATTTGAAATACTGCCTTCTTTATATAGAAGAAATGGTTTCAAGTTTAGGATTATCACTGAATGGGAAAACACAAATTTGTCCGTTCAAAAATGGTATTCGGTATCTTGGGTTTCATCATTATATGACGAAAGATGGAAAATATATTCGACGGTTGAATTCCGAAAATAAACGTAGAGCGAAGAAGAAAGTCAGAAATATGTTGCGATTGTTAAAAGCAAGGAAAATAAGTGAGAAAGAATTACAAAATAAGTACGGTTCGTGGAAGAATCATGCCTCACATGGAAATACAGTGAAGCTGGTACATTCAATGGATTTGCACATAAAATCAGAGATTGAGAAAGGATAGGTTATATAAAACGGTAATTTTATGATAACGGAGTACCTCTGAAATGAGCGGCTGGATAAAAATACATAGAGACATTTTGTATCACGAAATATGGAGTGATAAGCCATTTTCAAAAGGGCAGGCGTGGATAGACCTTATTCTACTGGCGAATCATTCAGACAATAAATGCATGGTCGGGAATAAGGTGGAAGAAGTTAAACGTGGTAGTTTTATCACATCAGAATTGAAATTGATGGACAGATGGGGATGGGGCAGAAAAAAGGTTCAGTTGTTCTTGAAGTTTCTGGAAAGTGACTCCATGATTGTCCGAAGTGCGAACAACAAAAGAACAGCAATAACCATTGTGAATTATGATGTTTATCAATATCAGGGAACATCAAAAGAACAACAAAAGAACAACAAAGGAACATCAAAAGCACACAAACAAGAAAGAAAGAATGAAAAGAATGTAAGAAATTATAATAATTTCGAGCGTAGGAAGTACGACATGGATTCACTAGAAAGTAAGTTGATGGAGGTGAATATGAATGGCAAAATCAATAAAGCATAGTTTCAATGGAAGTCCAAGGAAACAGTCGATAGGATACAAGACTGGTAATATGGCAGCTTTTATGTATGCCGGTTCAAAACGAAAGAGAAAGAAAAGGGTGAAAGGAAAATGAAAAACGTGATGTTGAAGATTATATAAAAAATAGAATGTGAATTATACTTAGGAGATGAACTATATGGAAATATTAGAGAAGATTTTGGAAGAGGTAACGCAATATACAAAAGATGTATACGAATGCGATCTTGACGATATCGTTGAGTATCAAAGAAGAAACAAAGAGGATAAATGTACATATATTGTACAAGGAATTGAAGAAGCAACAGAGTTTATCCGTTCACACATGGATGAAACTATTTCTGAAATGGAAAAAGTTGAAAAAGAGAAAGTAACAAGCGCAGAGATAATAACCAGACAAATTGATGGAAAACCATATTATCATATTAAGTTTAAAAAAGTCGGTGAAGATGAATACACCATAGGGTATAGTTCTTTCAAATTGGATTATGTTGTTAAATGGCTTAATGATTACTTTGAGTTTTACGGAGAAGCAAAGGTATCTTGTGATGATAACGGTTGGATTCCGGTACAAGGGCGGTTACCGGAAGATAATCATAAAGGAATCTATGATATGCAACTGGTTACTCTTGAAGATGGAGAAGTATGTATGGGAGTGTATAATAATCGCGAAAAAGAATGGTGGACTAGAAAACAAGAGGGAGAAAGATGGTATACAAATAAGCATAATGTTATTGCATGGCAACCTCTTCCAGAACCATACAAGGAGGAAAAGAAATGCTGAGAAAGGCCAAAACAAACGAAGCACAGCGCCGGAAGCAGGCAGAGAGCATCCGGCAACGCGGAATTGAGCAGATGGCAGAGCATGATCCATCCGCGACGGCAAAGCGTCAGATGAATCACAAGCCATATCAGGCTGCGGTGCTGATCCGGGAGCAAGGAGAGCAGATGCGAAGAGAAACAGCAGAATCTTGGTTAAAACGAAAAAATGTATTAATTTAATAGAAAGGAACTTAAGGCTTATGAGATTAGGAAAGTATTTATCCTCATTGACTAAGCCGGAACTTGATCGGCGTTTTTGATTGTAGAGAGGCGGTGTGCGATTGTGATCGTTGTTCTGTCTTTAGAAAGTTCTTCGAGACTTTTTTGTATTCGCCGTTCGCTTTCATTATCAAGAGCGCTGGTAGCTTCGTCAAGAATCAGGATCGGAGGGTTCTTAAGGAAGACACGGGCAATAGAAATCCTTTGTTTTTGTCCTCCTG
>OGXJ01001721.1_pt1 | contig 15877 bp, 9 predicted proteins | sample 1576231 | NCBI WGS metagenome assembly OGXJ01 (sample SAMEA3541539, study PRJEB24748) | human gut metagenome | biome: human gut; feature: human-associated habitat; material: faeces | place: China | collected 2012
CAGATGATCTTTTCTGTTTACCATCGATGTGTTCAGGGAGATTGACGACAATGAGGCTGACGAGGACATATATCTTGAAGAATTCTCCGATGAGATAGACCAGTGGGTTATCGACGCCATACGTTCCATCGGACTGGACACGGCGAAGGCTGTGCTCAACGCGCCCCGCGAGATGCTTGTCGAGAAGGCTGACCTGGAGGAAGAGACCGTCGACAACGTGCTCAGGATTCTCAAGGCGGAATTCGAGGGATAATGACACAGAGCGTAGCCCGCACTTGTTGCCGGCTGCGCCTTACTGTTGTGAATAAGCTTGTTGATTTTAAGTATATTAGAAGAAAGAACACAGAAATGCGCCGTCCGCACCGGACTGACAGGAAAAGTGCGGCGTGCGCGTCATGAAAATAATAAATATGAGCATCAGGTTAAATAAAGCATTACGTGAATTGAACATAGGACTCCAGACGGCAGTGGAGTTCCTTGAGAAAAGAAGTGAACTGGGCGAAGTGAAACCGGAGCCGAGCTTCAAACTCAACGATGAGCAGTATCAGGCTCTCATGCGTGAGTTCCAGCAGGACAAGGAGGTGAGGACGCAGGCTGAAAAACTTCAGTTGAAGAAACCGAAGGAGAAGAAGCGTGCGCAGGGACCGAAGGATCACCGTGCCGACAAACTTCTTTCCACCGCCTCGCAGCAGCAGTACAAGCCATTGGGCAAGATAGATCTCGACAGCATAAACAAACCAGCTGCCGCGAGAAAAGCTTCTGTGCCTGATGCGGAAAAGGAAAAGGAACACAAGACTGATGCCGGCAGTCAGGTGAAATCCGTTGATAAAAACCTATCTGAACCAACCCAGACAATTAATGCTCCAGCTGAGGCTGCCCCGCAGGCTGCCGCAGACACGCGCGTTGATGACACTGAAAAAAATAATACCGACAACGTGATTGAAGTAAAGAATACAGAAAAGAACAACGTGAAGAATGAGCCGGGAGTCGGGAAGACTGAGCCGGAGAAGAAGGAGGCTTCCGCGAGACACAACACCGCGGAGGGCACTAAAGCCTCCACAAACATATTCACGACCAAGAGTGAGAAGAAAATCCTGAATGCCACAAAGGTGAATGTGCTCGGGCGTATCGACCTCGACGCGCTCAACCAGAGCACCCGTCCGAAGAAGAAAACAAAGGAGGAGAAACGCAAGGAACGCGAGGAGAAGGTGATGCAGCAGCGTGGCGAGAAGAAGAAACGCGAGCGCATCAACAAGGTGAGAGTCGACATCAACGCCGCATCACAGCAGGAAGCGCAGCGCGCGGCGGACAACAAGTCGGGCTCCGGTAAGAAAAAGAAGAACAAGAACCGTAACCACAAGCCCATCGAGGTGAACGAGGAGGACGTCGCACGTCAGGTTAAGGAGACGCTCGCAAGGCTCACCAACAAGCAGAACCAGAACAAGAAGGGCGCCAAATACCGCAAGGAGAAGCGAGAGGCTGTGCAGGAGAAGCTCAATGAGGAGCGTCTTGAGGAGCGCAAGGAGAGCAAGGTGCTCAAGCTGACGGAATATGTCACCGTGAGCGAACTTGCCAACATGATGAACATCTCCGTCAACCAGGTCATCGGAACCCTTATGAGCGTGGGCATCATGGTGTCCATCAACCAGCGTCTGGACGCCGAGACCATCAACCTCGTAGCCGAGGAGTTCGGCTTCAAGACCGAATATGTGAGCGCTGAGGTGCAGGAAGCCATCACCGAGACCGAGGACGACGAGAACGACCTTCTGCCGCGCGCGCCCATCGTTACGGTAATGGGTCATGTGGACCACGGCAAGACCTCGCTGCTCGACTACATACGCAAGACAAACGTCATAGCCGGAGAGGCGGGCGGAATAACGCAGCACATCGGTGCCTACAACGTGAGACTGGAGGACGGCAGACGCATAACGTTCCTCGATACTCCGGGACATGAGGCGTTCACAGCTATGCGTGCGCGTGGTACTCAGGTAACTGATATAGCCATCATCATCATCGCTGCGGACGACAGTGTGATGCCTACCACCAAGGAGGCGATAGCACATGCGCAGGCAGCGAACGTGCCGATGGTGTTCGCCATAAACAAGATTGACAAGCCGGGAGCCAATCCCGACAAGATAAGGGAGGACCTCGCCAACATGAATCTGCTTGTAGAGGAGTGGGGAGGAAAGTACCAGTGTCAGGAGATAAGCGCAAAGAAAGGCATCGGAGTAAAGGAACTGCTCGAGAAAGTGCTGCTTGAGGCGGAGATGCTCGACCTTAAAGCGAACCCCGCGCGCAAGGCAACCGGATCAATCATCGAGTCGTCTCTCGACAAGGGACGCGGCTACGTGTCTACCGTGCTCGTGTCAAACGGTACGCTGAAGGTGGGCGACAATGTCATCGCGGGAACCAACTACGGACGCATCAGGGCAATGTTCAACGAGCGTAACAGCCGCATCGAGAGTGCCGGACCGGCTGAGCCGGCAATCATCCTCGGTCTTAACGGCGCGCCGACAGCAGGCGACACGTTCCATGTTCTGGACACAGAGCAGGAGGCACGCGACATTGCCAACAAGCGTCTGCAGCTCCAGCGCGAGCAGGGACTGCGCACACAGAAGCGTCTTACGCTCTCCGACATAAGCCACCGCATAGCCCTCGGCTCGTTCAAGGAGCTCAACATCATCGTCAAGGGCGACACCGACGGAAGTATAGAGGCGTTGAGCGACTCGTTCATAAAGCTGTCCACGGAGAAGATAAAGGTGGATGTCATCTACAAGGCTGTGGGTCAGATATCAGAGAGCGACGTCACTCTGGCAGACGCTTCCGACGCCATCATCGTGGGATTCCAGGTGCGTCCGTCGGCTGCGGCGCGCAAGCAGGCTGAGCAGGACGGCGTGGAGATAAACACATATTCGGTCATCTACGATGCCATAGACGATGTGAAGTCGGCTATGGAAGGCATGCTTGAGAAGGTGAAGAAGGAGATTGTCACCGGACAGGTGGAGGTGCGCGAGGTCTACAAGATATCGAAGGTGGGCACGGTTGCCGGCGCTTATGTCACCGAAGGAAAGGTTCACCGCACCGACCGCGCCCGTGTCGTACGCGACGGCATCGTCGTACACACCGCGGACATCAATGCCCTGAAGCGTTATAAGGACGACGTGAAGGAGGTGGCAGCCAACTTCGAGTGCGGTATAAGCCTTGTCAACTTCAACGACATACAGGTGGGCGACATCCTCGAGACATTCACCGAGATAGAGGTACAGCAGAAACTCTGACGCCCCGTTCCGCGTGTCATCGGCTTGAAAAGATAAATAAAGATATCATACTGTGCCGGGAAAACGTTCCGTGAGGATGGTTTTTCCCGGTTTTTTTATTACGGGAAGACGGCTGTCAAGCCTGTCCATGACGGAATACATGATTCTTCCGTTGCTACGGGCAGGTATCGCGCGCTTAGTGTCGGAGTGGCGTCGCACCGCCCTTGCGTAATGTGCGTCACCTCCGGGTGTGTCGGATAGCAATGAGAAAAAATACTTTCATTCATCCGCTGGCGTTGTTCCTGAACGTAGCGGACAAAACACAGAAAACATATATGGCATATGAGTAAGTCAGAAATTTCCTTTTCGCTTTTTCCGCACGGTTACGCACAGGTGCGCACATGGCTGATGCCGTTTCTTCTCCTTGTGCTTTCAGCGCGTGCGTATGCCGGCAGTCTGCCGGTGATATACATCGACACGCCCGGCTCTTCGGCGATAACCTCACGCGACAAATGGACGGAAGGATGCCGCATGAGGATAGTAATGCCCGATGGAACCGAGGATTTCTGCTCAAGCGACGTGGATGTGAAGGGTCGGGGACACTCCACTTTTACCAAACCGAAAAAGCCTTACGCCATCCGTCTCGACGGCAGACATCCCCTTCTCGGCATGGCTCCGGGCAAGCGGTGGGCACTGCTCGCCAATTTCATGGACCACAGTCTGATGCGCAACATGCTCGCCCTCGAGCTCGCGCGCCGCACCTCTCTTGCATGGACACCTGACTGTCGGCAGGTGGATGTTGTGGTGAACGGACAGCCGCAGGGCTGCTACCTGCTTTGCGAACAGATAAGGGTGGCGCGCGGCCGCGTTGAAATCGACGAAAAACGCGGATTCCTTTTCGAGCTCGACAGCTACGACGACGGCTCTCCTCGATTCCATACCGCTCACCGGAGGCTGCCCGTCAACATCAAGTCTCCCGAACCGCCGACCTCCGACATGATGGATAAAGCCCGTCGGATGTTCGATGAAATCGAGCAAAAACTCTATTCCCCACATCCCGACCTGAACGGTATATACGACAGATATATTGACTCCACGTCGTTCGCCGACTGGTGGCTGGTGCACGAGATAGCGCAGAACGCCGAGCCGAACGGTCCCCGCAGCTGTTACATGTATTGCGGCGAGGACGGCAGACTCACTGCCGGACCTGTCTGGGACTTCGACCTTGCCTTCATCTCTGTTGGTGTTGACGCGGGAGGCGACCTCCGCCCGTCGCGCCTCAACCGCAAGGATGTGAGGCTGCTTACCACAGACAGCATCTACAACCGCAACGCCCTGTGGTTCGACCGTCTGCTTTCCGACCCGCAGTTTGTCTCTCTCGTGAGGCGTCGATGGCAGGTGCTGAAGGCTCAAATTCCCGATGTAATCGGCTGTTTTGACCGCTGGCGTGCTGAGATGGAGCCTTCCGCGCTTGCCGATGAACGCATGTGGGCATCGCTCGATCCCTCCCGTTTCGACACCTTTGTGTCGTTCCGCTCCTCGTGCGACAATCTTAGAAAGACTTTTCTCGTGCGCGTCAGTCGCATGGACGCTCTGCTCTCCACGCTCTGACATGCCTCCCGCATCCCTCCGCCGTCTTCCTGCCGTGCGTCCTCATCGCTCCGTTTCGTTCCATGGACTGGCTTGACGGCAACTTGTTTTTGTATTAATAAAAGACCGATGAAACCGTAACAATCTGCATAAATATACGTTTCGGAAAGTAAAAAAACACTACAGCGGAAAATCGTGAAATAGAAATGCGATTACCCTTTCGTGTCACTCACAGCCCGCGAAAGAGCCTTTCTCATGGCGTCGTGATACTGTCGGATAGCCCGAAATGTGTGGTCTCATCGCCCGAAAAGCCTTTCCCGCATTGTGAAATGTGCTCTTCCACTTCACAGAAAAGCCCCTTTCATGACGCAATATAGGCTCTTTCGTGATGTCATAAAGCCTCTTTCGCAAGCCCGAACATGCTCTTTCGTCACACCGTAAAGCCCTTCTTGTCTGCCAGAATATTCTAAATTATTGTATTACAACGTATTATAAAAACCGCCCGAAACTCGCGTATTTCCAGCCGCAAGCACTTTCCTCCGCAAATAAACGGCTCTCGTGGAGTTGACGCTGTATGAATATTCACTCCCAGAGTCATTTTCCGCATATTTATACAATCAAAGTATTGTCTTACATTATGATAGTCCATGCACATTCGTTATTGTCATGTTGAAGAATAAAAGGCGCGTGTTACAGGGTTCATACAGTCCGTTCCGCACAGCCGTATGCAAATGTGGGTACGCTAATGGAGAAGATGTGTGATAGTCATTGCGGTTTTACTCTGGGACAATGCCGTTTTTTTCACATTCCCGGTTTTCTTTGAATCACCGTCACATACGTCTTGTACCAAATACAAATATGCATGGTTATATGCTTCGCGATGAAAGAGGTTGTAATAGAGAAAGATGCCCTGTGCAATTTATTTATAATGAAGTCGGTTTGCAACATTCCAAATCCGGCAGTCTGATATAATTTATCCGACATTTATTAAAACGTGTGATTGATTTGGATGAAACATCGTTCCGGGTTTTGATTTTTTATGTTCCGTTTTTTGTTTTCATTCTTTTTATTCATTATCTTTGTAAACTTGCAGAGCGTGCATATCGCATGCGTACAAGACAACGAAACACAAATGGAGAAGATAAACAACAATCAGAATGAATATGTGCGCAAGGTGGCGGAGCAGAAGTATGCTTTCGGGTTCACCACAGACGTGCATACGGATATAATAGACAAGGGACTTAACGAGGACGTGGTGCGTCTCATCTCGCAGAAGAAGGGCGAACCGGACTGGATGCTCGACTTCCGTCTCAAGGCGTTCGAGTTCTGGAAGACACAGAAACAGCCGTCGTGGGGACACCTCCACCTGCCGGAGATAGACTATCAGGCAATTTCCTACTACGCCGACCCTATGGCGAAGAAGAAGGACGACGGCAAGAAGGAGATAGACCCGGAGCTGATGAAGACGTTCGACAAGCTCGGCATCCCGCTCGAGGAACGCCTTGCGCTCAGCGGCGTGGCGGTGGATGCCATCATGGACTCGGTGTCGGTGAAGACCACCTTCAAGGAGAAGCTCGCGGAGAAGGGCATCATCTTCTGCTCGATAGGCGACGCCATAAAGAACCATCCCGACCTCGTGCGCGAGTATCTCGGCTCGGTCGTGCCCTACAGGGACAACTTCTTCGCCTCGCTCAACAGTGCCGTTTTCAGCGACGGCTCGTTCGTCTACGTTCCCAAGGGCGTGCGCTGTCCGATGGAGCTGAGCTCCTATTTCCGCATCAACGCGCGCAACACGGGTCAGTTCGAGCGCACGCTCATAGTGGCGGACGACGACTCCTACGTGTCTTATCTCGAAGGATGCACAGCCCCTATGCGCGATGAGAACCAGCTGCACGCGGCAATCGTGGAGATAGTGGTGAAGGACAACGCCGAGGTGAAGTACTCTACAGTGCAGAACTGGTACCCGGGCGACGAGAACGGACGGGGAGGAGTGTACAACCTCGTGACCAAGCGCGGCGACCTGCGCGGGGTCAACTCCAAACTGTCGTGGACTCAGGTGGAGACCGGCTCAGCCATAACGTGGAAGTATCCGTCGTGCATCCTGCGCGGCGACAACTCTCAGGCGGAGTTCTACAGCGTTGCCGTGACCAACCATTACCAGCAGGCGGACACCGGCACCAAGATGATACACATGGGCAGAAACACGAGCAGCACCATCATAAGCAAGGGCATCAGCGCCGGACACAGCCAGAACTCATACCGCGGACTGGTCAGGGCGACGTCGGGAGCAGACAACGCCCGCAACTACAGCTCGTGCGACAGCCTGCTCCTCGGAAGCGAGTGCGGGGCGCATACGTTCCCTTATATGGACATACACAACGACTCGGCGATAGTGGAACATGAGGCTACGACAAGCAAGATAAGCGAGGACCAGCTGTTCTACTGCAACCAGCGGGGCATCTCCACCGAGCAGGCGATAGGGCTGATAGTGAACGGCTATGCCAAGGAAGTGCTCAACAAGCTGCCCATGGAGTTCGCAGTCGAGGCGCAGAAGCTCCTCAGCGTGTCGCTCGAAGGGTCGGTGGGATGACACATATATAATAATGTATTAAACGGTTTTGTATATGAGACCAACACATATCGCTGTCTTTGCCATTGCGCTGAGCATGGCGGCAGCCTCCGGCATGGCTCAGGACGAAGTGGCAAGACGCTGGGCACTGAGCGTGGGAATAAGTCCGGTGATGCCTGTTGTGACCGGCAATGATGCTCCCTCGACGCAATACGACCCTGTCAAGACGGGCGGAGGACCTGGCTTCTCGGCGCATCTCGAGTATTTCATACCGCATTCCGGATTCTCTGTCGTCGGTGGTTACGACCATGAGGGGCTTGATTACTTCTCGGGAGACGTGTCCGCCACGATGTCGCAGATAATGCTTGGAGGACGGTGGTACTTCCTGTCGCCCGACAAACCGCTGCAACCTTACCTCGGGGCGGCTTCCTTCTGGAACATGTCGGGACGCCATGCGGCGGGCACGATGAGCATGTCCTCCTCGCATACCGTGTATGAACGCGACTATCGGGTGAGCAGTCCGCTGCTCAGTGTCGCGCCTTCTGTCGGGGTGGACATGTATTTCTTCTCGTGCATCGCCCTTGAGGTGGACTACGGATTCCGCCTCGCCGTCGACGGGAAAACAAAGGTGAATACCAGGTACAACGGCTCGGACAGACTCTATGCCACGCGCTCGCCGATGCACCGCCACGCCATTTCCGTTGCTCTGAAGACAACGTTCCCGTTCGCGTTCACGAGAGATGACTTCGGCGGTCTCATCGATTCTCTGCTCGGTGTGGAGCATCGCCGCACTGTCAAAAAGACTAGGATAAACTTGGATAATTATTAAATACTCACATCAGAAATACATACAGTTATGTTAGAGATAAAAGACCTGCGCGCCAGAATAGGCGACAAAGAGATACTCAAAGGAATAAACCTTACGATAAAGGACGGCGAGACGCACGCCATAATGGGACCTAACGGTTCGGGAAAATCCACACTCAGCGCGGTGCTTACGGGCAATCCGCTGTATGAGGTGACCGCCGGCACGGCGTTCTTCAACGGAAAGAACCTGCTGGAGATGAAGCCGGAGGACCGCGCCAACGAGGGACTGTTCCTCTCGTTCCAGTATCCTGTGGAGATTCCGGGTGTGTCGATGACCAACTTTCTCAGGACTGCCGTAAACGAGAAACGCAAGTATCAGGGACTGCCGGAGCTGAAGACAGCCGACTTCCTCAAGCTCATGAACGAGAAAAGAAAGATAGTGGAGCTTGACAGCAAGTTCACCCGACGCTCGGTGAACGAGGGTTTCAGCGGCGGCGAAAAGAAGCGCAACGAGATCTTCCAGATGGCTATGCTTGAGCCGAAGCTTGCCATCCTCGACGAGACAGACTCCGGACTGGACATCGACGCGCTGCGCATTGTGGCGGAAGGTGTGAACAAACTGAAGACGCCGGAGTCGAGCACAATCGTCATAACCCACTATGAGCGTCTGCTCGACATCATAAAGCCCGACGTGGTTCACGTTCTCTACAAGGGACGGATAGTCAAGACCGCCGGACCGGAGCTGTCGAAGGAGATTGAGAAAAGAGGCTATGACTGGATTAAGGCAGAAATCGGAGAGGAGTGATTATGGGAAGTGAAAAACAGTATATAGACCTTTACGGGTCGGGACGCGACGCATTGTTCAGCCACAGCGCGGCGGCTCTGAACGCCGTCAGGGACAAGGCGTTCGATGACTTCCGTCGCCTCGGTTTCCCCACACGCAAGGTGGAGAAATACAAATACACGGATATGGACGCGATTTTCAGTCCGGACTATGGTCTCAACCTCAACCGTCTGGACATTCCGGTGAACCCTTACGATGTGTTCCGGTGCGACGTCCCTAATCTGAGCACGTCGCTCTACTTCGTGGTGAACGATGCTTTCTACAGTCGGCTCATGCCCAAGTCCACACTTCCGGAGGGAGTTTATGTGGGCTCGTTGAACGCTTATGCCGCCGAAAACCCCGGTTTCATCGCTGATTATTACGCCCGTATCGCCCGCACGGACACTGATGCCGTGACGGCTCTCAACACCATGCTGGCGCAGGACGGACTGCTTGTGCATGTGCCGCGCAACGTAAAGGTGGAGCGTGCCATACAGGTGATAAACATCCTCCGGGCTGATGTCGACCTGATGGTGAACCGCCGTGTGCTCATCGTTCTTGACGAGGGAGCCGAGGCGCGACTGCTTTTCTGCGACCATACTGCCGATGAGCGCCGCTTCCTTGCCACACAGGTGACGGAGGTTTACGTAGGGGCGAATGCCTCGCTCGAGCTTTATTGCATGGAGGAGACCCATCATCTGAACAGCCGTGTGAGCAATGTGTACATAGAACAGCAGGCTGACAGCCGTGTGAGCCATAACGTCATAACCCTGCACAACGGCGTGACACGCAACTCTCTTGAGCTCGCTCTCTGCGGAAAAGGGGCGGAGTGTGACGTCAACGGCTTTGTCATCGCCGACAAGGAGCAGCATGTCGACAACAACACTCTCATAGACCACAGGGTGTCGCATTGCACGAGTCATGAGCTCTACAAGTATGTACTCGACGGCAGGTCCGTCGGTGCGTTCGCCGGAAAGGTGCTTGTTCGCGAGGGTGCCCAGAAGACTGTGTCGGATGAGGTGAACCGTAACCTGTGCGCCACAAAGGAAGCCCGCATGTACACTCAGCCGATGCTCGAGATCTATGCCGACGATGTGAAGTGTTCGCACGGTTCTACCGTGGGACAGCTCAACGACGCCGCACTGTTCTATATGCGCCAGCGCGGCATCCCGGTGAAGGAGGCGCGCCTGCTGCTCGAGTTCGCGTTCATCAATGAGGTCGTTGACAAGATAACGCTCGAACCGCTCCGTGACCGTCTGCATTACCTAGTGGAGAAGCGTTTCCGGGGCGAGTTGTGCAAGTGTCAGGGATGCAGCATGTGCAAATAAAAGGTTTTACAGTCATTAAAACATGGTTATGACATACGATGTAAACGCCATACGCAGGGATTTTCCCATACTCTCCACCACAGTCTACGACAGACCGCTGATTTATCTCGACAATGCCGCCACGACGCAGAAGCCGCTTTGTGTGCTCGACGCCATGCGGCATGAGTATCTCAACGCCAACGCCAACGTGCACCGTGGTGTGCACTATCTGTCGCAGCAGGCAACCGAACTGCATGAGGCGGCGCGCGAGACGGTGCGCCGTTTCATCAATGCCGGAAAGACCGAAGAGGTGGTTTTCACACGCGGAACGACAGAGAGCATCAATCTCGTGGCGTCCTCTTTCTGCGAGGAGTTCATGAAAGAGGGCGATGAAATCATCGTTTCCGTGATGGAACACCATTCCAACATCGTGCCGTGGCAGCTTCAGGCTGCCCGTCGCGGAGTGGCTGTCAGGGTGATACCGATGAACGATGAGGGCGAGCTTGACATGGAGGCGTATGCCGGCATGTTCACGGAGCGCACCAAGATAGTGAGTGTCGCCCATGTGAGCAACGTCCTCGGAACGGTCAATCCGGTGAGGGAGATGATACGCATTGCCCACTCTCACGGTGTGCCTGTGCTGGTAGACGGGGCGCAGAGCACACCGCATTTCAAGGTGGACGTGCAGGAGCTCGACTGTGACTTCTTCGCTTTCAGCGGACATAAGATATACGGTCCCACCGGCATAGGTGTGCTTTACGGCAAGGAAGAGTGGCTCGACCGCATGCCGCCATACCAGGGCGGCGGTGAGATGATAGAGAGCGTGACGTTCGAGAAGACCGTTTTCCAGAGCCTGCCGTTCAAGTTCGAGGCTGGAACTCCTGACTACATAGCCACCCACGGGCTTGCCGTGGCACTCGATTATGTTAATGATATAGGATTGGAAAACATCTCTTCGCACGAGCGTGAGCTTACTTCCTACTGCATGGAACAGATGCGTTCCATCGATGGAATCGCCCTTTTCGGCACATCAGAGCATAAGGACGCCGTTGTGTCATTCCTTGTGGGCGACATCCACCATCTCGATATGGGCACGTTGCTCGACCGCCTCGGCATCGCCGTCCGTACTGGCCACCACTGCGCGCAGCCCGTTATGCAGCGTTACGGCATACAGGGTGCGGTGCGCGCTTCGTTCGCCATGTACAACACAAGGGAAGAGATTGACGCGCTTGTAGAGGGAGTCAGACGAGTGAGCCGTATGTTCTGAGTTTCCGAGAATGAAAATGACCTTTTATGATATAGCGTTAAATATAAGTTGTTGCGGTTTTTTCGGTGATGCAGAAAAGTGCAGGCAAGGCAGTGTGAGGCATTGTCACGTGCTGTTGTCTGCTGCATTTTCCTTCCTTTTATTATTCATTCTGTCGGCTCTTCCGGCATATGGCGCAACAGACGAGGCGCAGCGCGATTACATAAAAGCCCTTTCCATGACAGAACACGGTGAGAATGCAAGAGCACTCTTCCTGCTCAACCGTCTGTCCGACAGCCTTTCCTTGTTGAAAAACAGCATCAAAGACAGACGGCTGCTCATGAATGTCGACCGTCTGAGAGGCAAGAACTATCAGTCGCTCGGAGACCTTGACATTGCACTGCGCCTGTATCGCAGTGCAATGAACAGAGCCAGAGGGCTGTCCGAAGACCGCATTCATGCCCTCCTGTGCAACGACATCTTCGGGATATACTATTCTTCCGGACGTTATTCCAATGCTGAAGATTTGCTTCGGCAGGCACTTGGAATAAACCTGTCTTTGAACGATTCGGTCAATATACGGGACAATTATAATAATCTTGGACTTGTATCCTACGCCCTGAAAAAGTACGGTGAGGCACTTTGCTATATGGACAGTGCTTTCAGATACACGTCATCTGCTGACAGACTCGGGCAGTCGTTGATATACACAAACCGCGCCGAAGTGTACTGCGCACAGAAAGATTATACACGTGCTGAGGCTGAACTGTACAGGGCATCACGCCTTCAGTCATCCCTGAAGTTCAATCCTGACATTCTTCAGACCATGCTTAATACGGCTTATGTCAAGGCTTTGCTCGGTAAGGAAGGTGAGGCACGCCGCATGGTGAGGCTCATACACCGTAGGTTGTCGGGCACTCCGTTGGCGGTGCAGACACGTTCCTATCGTCAGCTTACCGACATATCGTTCGTATTAGGAGATTCCATTGAGGCACTGCGCAATATTATAAAGTATGAGGAGACGGGCGATTCTGTATGGCGGGAAAACAGTGACAGGCAGTTGCGGCAGCTTCTTGTAGCCTACGACTCCGAAAGGCTGAAGAACGCTAACAGCAGACTGGAGGCTTCGGTCGGCACTTTAGGTACCATTGTCTTCCTCCGCACGCTCATGGTGTGTGTCGTTTCAGTATTCCTTTTAATACTTGCCGCATTCACAGTCATACTTCTCTTTCGCATCCGAAGCGACCGTAGAAAGAACAGACTCATAAATATTCAGCGTGACAGACTTGTCTACTATGAGCAGCGGGAGCACGAACGTCGCCAGCGGGATATGAACAATCAGCTCGCCAGCAAGAACCGTCAGCTCACCACCTACACCATTGACCTTGCGTCGATAAGCGAGTTCCACCGCAAGTTAAGCGACGGGCTGACTGATATTTGCGATGGAATGGTGGAAAATAAGAGTCAGGACCGTAAAAGGCTCAATGACATAATACATGCCCTGCAACATTATAACGACAAACCGGTGAGTGAGGATTTCAGGGTATTCTTCGATGAAGTGCATCCTGATTTCCTCAACCGTCTGTCGCAGCAATATCCCAATCTCAGCAATACAGACTTGCGTCTGTGCGCCTATCTGCACATAGGCATGTCGACAAAGGAAATATCCGCCCTTACATTCCGTGAGGTGCGGAGCGTCGAGTCGTCACGTCACCGCCTGCGGAAGAAGCTCGGTGTGCCTCAGGGTGTGAGCATTCACGATTTTCTTAATGATATTGTAGGCTCAGAATAGAAATGCAGTGGTAATGCAGTAGTGATGATTGTACATTGAAAAATGGTATTGATGTAATTTTGTAACGTTAATTCTTTAAAATCAAAACAAATGTACGTAAATCCACATTATTTCATTAAAAGGCATCTGTTTGCGGCTTTTCTGTCTCTGGCTGCGGGCAGTGCGAGTGCCGGTAACGGAGATGTGGTGTTCGGAGAGACCTTCGACACCGAAGACGACTTTGCCCGATGGACACTTGTTGACAACAATGGCGGACGCACATGGGAATTTCTCAACGGTGCGATGGCATACATGTTGGATTATCAGACAGGTCTTCCGGGAGACGACTGGAGCATTTCTCCGGAGTTCCATCTTTCTGCCGGAAGGGTGTATGAGCTCAGTTTCCATCTCGGAATAAACTCAAAACCGGAAAATCTGAAAGTGTGTCTCGGAACGTCGTCCGACCCTTTAACGTTCACCACGGAACTCGCCGATTATAATAATGTGGTGTCTTCCGATTCCGGGACAAAGACCGTAAAGATATATGTAGGGGCTGACGGAGACTACCGTCTGGGCTTTTACGCATACAGCGAGCCTGACATGCACCGCATAGACATAGACAATGTATATGTGACGGACATCTCTTCGGCGGGTGTGCCCGGTGCTGTCACCGGTCTGTCGGTTGTTCCGGCAGAGCTTGGAGGCATGTCGGCGGAACTGTCGTTTTATGCTCCTGAAGTTACAGCCACCGACGGTATGCTGTCAGGAAATACGGACATCAACATCTACCGTAACGGCAATGACGTCCCGGCAAAGACATATAAAGATGTTAAGCCGGGCGCGGGGCTGACGTGGAAAGACACGGGACCGGTACACGGATTCAACACCTACCGCATTGTTGCGTCAAATGCCGAGGGTGAGGGCGCGGCTTCCGAACGGAAGATATTCGTGGGTCCCGACGCTCCGGTAGCCGTTTCCGATGTTGTGGCGAGACTCAATGCGGACAAGAGCGTCACCGTGACATGGGACGCTCCGACAGCTTCTGTTAACGGAGGATATGTCGATTTCGACAACATCACATACACCATAGCCCGCGACGGCAAGGTTATAGCGTCGTCATTCAAGGGTGTCGCCTACACAGACAAGGTGCCTGTGGAGCGCGGTCAGGCTCTCGTGTCTTACACCGTCACTCCTGTCGCTGCGGGGCAGAGCGGTGAGGCGGCTGTGTCTTCGTCTGTCCTGAGCGGTGTGCCGCTCGGACTGCCCTACAAAGAGTCGTTTTCCGGACAGACACCTGCTGTGCCATGGTTTGTTGACGGCAATGCCGCAGACTTCGAATGGCACACCATCGGTGACGATGCAATGGGCGAATTTGAGGAAGTGATGACGCAAGACAGCGACAACGGAATGATTGTCGCCGAGTCAAAATACGCCGACTACGACACCCGTTCGCGCTATGTCTCTCCGCTCATCGACCTTTCCGGAGCCGTCAACCCTGAACTCCGGTTCTGGTTTTACAAAGCCCACAGTCCGTGGTATGACCCAGACTGGGACGGAGAAGTGAACGACCGTCTGCAGGTTCAGATATCTTTCGAAGGCGGAGAATGGCAGGATGTGGACAATGCGCTGTTCTATCAGAACGAGAACTCGGACGGATGGGTGGAGTGTGTCGTCAATCTGCCGAAGCAGAAGGCGTCGTTCGCCAACATCGGACTGCTCGCCATTGCCGAGGCTGAAGCCGGAGCATACCGCAACATGTATGTGGACAACATAAGTATAGGCGAGTCCGAATATGCCAACGACCTTGCCGTCACGTCGTTTACGGTAGACAACAAGCGTGCCGGCATAGGCGATGACGTCACCTATACGGCTTCAGTGTTCAATCATGGAGGCAATGTAGCCAGCGGCTACAAGGTGGAATTCGTGCGCGACGGAGAGACCGTTGCGACAGTCAACGGAGCTGATGTCAACCCAGCCAGCACCGTAAGCGTAATCTGTAAGCTCAAAGCCACACCTGCCGATGCCGTTGCCGACAGCCATGAATGGCATTCAATAGTGAGGTATGATGCCGATGAATTCGACGGAAATGATGTTTCCGTGACACTCGTCACCTCTGTGCGGCGTTCTGATCTGCCCGTTGTCGACGGACTTTCAGCCACAGGTGTCCCCGGCAATGTGTCGCTCACATGGAATGCGGCATCCTCAGTCGCGCCGGTGGAGCATGGAGAAATGCATACCGTGACAGACGGTTTTGAGGACTACGAGCCGTTCATCATCGACAACATCGGTGCTTGGAGCGTTTACGATGCCGACAAGTCGACCACCATGGTGTCACCCCGCATCCCCATAAGTTACGACAATCAGGGCGCGCCGATGGCATTTCAAGTGTTCAACCTTGCGCAGGCGGGCGTGTGGACGGACGACAATCAGGACTACGCCTTTGTGCCTGTGAATGACGCAAGATTTCTGCCGAACAGCGGCATCGTGAAAAAGGGAACCGATATCCA
>OGXJ01001726.1_pt1 | contig 15838 bp, 12 predicted proteins | sample 1576231 | NCBI WGS metagenome assembly OGXJ01 (sample SAMEA3541539, study PRJEB24748) | human gut metagenome | biome: human gut; feature: human-associated habitat; material: faeces | place: China | collected 2012
TGCATCTGCATCGACTGAGGTGTGCCATGCTGAACTTTTTTATCGGTTTCGCATTCTTTGAGGCTGGTGCCTTTTTCGGTTTCTTCGTAGCGGCTTTGATGCAGGCGGCGCGGAGCGGCGAAATCGGGCTGGACGGAAAGGAGGATTTGTATGAAAACACCCTGTCGGTGCTGAAAATCGGTCAGATGGAATTGTGAAACGCGATCTGGAGGATTCTCCGGTACGCATCACGGCCTATATTGAAGATGTTGATGCGCTGGCGCAGGCGGGCGCGGACATTATCGCCATTGACGGCACCGACCGCCCGCGTCCGGTGCCTGTTGAAACGTTGCTGGCACGTATTCACCATCACGGTTTACTGGCGATGACCGACTGCTCAACGCCGGAAGACGGCCTGGCATGCCAAAAGCTGGGAGCCGAAATTATTGGCACTACGCTTTCTGGCTATACCACGCCTGAAACGCCAGAAGAGCCGGATCTGGCGCTGGTGAAAACGTTGAGCGACGCCGGATGTAGGGTGATTGCCGAAGGGCGTTACAACACGCCTGCTCAGGCGGCAGATGCGATGCGACACGGCGCGTGGGCGGTGACGGTCGGTTCTGCCATTACGCGTCTTGAACACATTTGTCAGTGGTACAACACAGCGATGAAAAAGGCGGTGCTATGACCACACTGGCGATTGATATCGGCGGTACTAAACTTGCCGCCGCGCTGATTGGCGCTGACGGGCAGATCCGCGATCGTCGTGAACTTCCTACGCCAGCCAGCCAGACACCAGAAGCCTTGCGTGATGCCTTATCCGCATTAGTCTCTCCGTTGCAAGCTCATGCGCAGCGGGTTGCCATCGCTTCAACCGGGATTATTCGCGACGGCAGCTTGCTGGCGCTGAATCCGCATAATCTTGGTGGATTGCTACACTTTCCGTTAGTCCAAACGCTGGAGCAACTTACCGATTTGCCGACCATTGCCATTAATGACGCGCAGGCCGCAGCATGGGCAGAGTATCAGGCTCTGGAAGGCGATGTAACCGAGATGGTGTTTATCACCGTTTCCACTGGCGTCGGCGGCGGTGTAGTGAGCGGCGGTAAACTGCTTACCGGCCCTGGCGGTCTGGCGGGGCACATCGGGCATACGCTTGCCGATCCGCATGGTCCAGTCTGCGGCTGTGGACGCACAGGTTGCGTGGAGGCGATTGCTTCTGGTCGCGGCATTGCGGCGGCAGCGCAGGGTGAACTGGCGGGTGCGGATGCGAGAACTATTTTCACACGCGCCGGGCAGGGCGACGAGAAGGCGCAGCAGCTGATTCACCGCTCCGCACATACGCTTGCAAGGCTGATCGCTGATATTAAAGCCACAACTGATTGCCAGTGCGTGGTGGTCGGTGGCAGCGTTGGGCTGGCAGAAGGGTATCTGGCGCTGGTGGAAACGTATCTGGCGCAGGAGCCAGCGGCATTTCATGTTGATTTACTGGCGGCGCACTACCGCCACGATGCAGGTTTACTTGGGGCTGCGCTGTTGGCCCAGGGAGAAAAATTATGATGATGGGTGAAGTACAGTCATTACCGTCTTCTGGGTTACATCCTGCGTTACAGGACGCGTTAACGCTGGCATTAGCTGCCAGGCCGCAAGAAAAAGCGCCGGGTCGTTACGAATTACAGGGCGACAATATCTTTATGAATGTCATGACGTTTAACACTCAATCGCCCGTCGAGAAAAAAGCGGAATTGCACGAGCAATACATTGATATCCAGCTGTTATTAAACGGTGAGGAACGGATTCTGTTTGGCATGGCAGGCACTGCGCGCCAGTGTGAAGAGTTCCACCATGAAGATGATTACCAGCTTTGCAGCGCCATTGAAAACGAGCAAACCATCATCCTGAAACCGGGAATGTTCGCCGTGTTTATGCCAGGTGAACCGCATAAACCAGGATGCGTTGTCGGCGAGCCTGGAGAGATTAAAAAGGTTGTGGTGAAGGTTAAGGCTGATTTAATGGCTTAAAACTTAGTTCGTTTTAAAGATTCTGCAGACACTGTCTGCAGAATTCGAAACCGCTGAAATTAACGGCGTCTATAGCCTTCCTCTAGCACCGCCTGTGTTCGAACGAGTTCATCTGCGAGTCGTTTCTCATCAGGTAGTTGCATCTTATATTCGCTTGCCAGAACGGTGTTAGGCAAACCTGCCAGAGCATAATGCGCTTCTCCGGCTCCTTTCTCTGCACAGAGAACCAGACCGATGGGCGGATTTTCATCCGGTAGCGTCCAGTGCTCTTTGGCGTAGTTGAGATACATATTCATCTGTCCGGCATCGCTATAGCTGAATTTGCCCACTTTTAGATCGACGATTAGCAGGCAGCGTAAACGGCGGTGGAAAAACAGCAGATCGACACGAAACCAGTTGTCATCAATGCGTAACCTTCGCTGTCGACCAACAAAGGCAAAATCATCCCCAAGTTCCAGCATGAAATCCATCAGGTGGTTGATCAGCGCCTCCTCAAAATCAGATTCTGAGTATTCATCTTTTAATTCCAGAAATTCGAGCACAAAGGGATCGCGTATCGCCTGTTGCGGAAGAATATGCGTCTCGGCAGGAGCGTGTTGTTGCAGCATGGCTGATTTGTCATGTGACAGTAGTGTTCGCTCATAAAATTGGGTCGCAATATGCCGTTCTAGCTGGCGAACAGACCAGCCACAGCGGAGCGTCTCTTTTTCATAAAAGCTGCGGGCGTCAGCGTTTTTAACGGAAAGTAGACGGACGTAGGTGGACCAGGGCAGGGGGAAAGATTTGGCAGACAGCGTCTGCCAAATCTTTGCCGATGGGAATTCTGCAGACGGTGTCTGCGGAATTCCCAATGGTGTTAATTCGCCAGACACTGTCTGGCGAATTTCAACATGTTGAAAAAAGAGGTAAAAAAGCCTCATTTGGCGTAAGTTTTTTGCAGAGAATCCACGCTTATACCTTAGACTTAAATCCTTTGATAGTCGCTTGATTAGCTGCGCACCATACGCAGCCCTGGCCTCGCCACCTTGTTCAAATTCGACAATTCGTCGGCCAATTTCCCAGTACGTCGCGGTCATTAACGCGTTAACACTACGTACCGTTTCCGTTCGGGCGCTATCGACCAGATGAATAATACCGTCGTGGATTTGCTGGTAGCCTGCTGTGGTTCTGTCTGAGAGCGATTCCATTATCTTTCCCTTTATATGGCGCTGCGTTGAATAATGGAATCAGCTATACGCCGGGCATCTGCCGGTAACAATCCAGATGTGCGTATTACATTGGTTTTCTTCAGATTATGCGAGGCGCTTTCCAGTACGAAAGGAGAATTTCAGCGCCGACTCTTTTCTGAGGAGGCGGCGCTGGGACAGAGCTTAAACTTCCAGCCAGTTCATAATACCGTCTGCCGCCTTACGACCTTCGGCAATAGCGGTCACCACCAGATCGGAACCACGGACGATATCGCCGCCAGCAAAGATTTTCGGGTTGCTGGTCTGGAAGGCGTTGTCGCTGCCTTCCGGGGCGATGATGCGGCCTTGTGAATCCAGCTCGACGCTGTGTTTTGCCAGCCATTCCATGTTGTGTGGACGGAAACCAAACGCCATGATCACCGCATCTGCCGGAACGATATGTTCGGAACCTGCAACGATCTCCGCGCGGCGACGGCCTTTGGCGTCCGGTTCGCCCATTTCGGTACGCACCATTTTTACGCCGCTGACTTTGCCGTTACCGTTCACTTCAATACCCAGCGGCTGGACGTTGAATTTGAACTCTACGCCTTCTTCCCGCGCGTTTTTCACTTCGCGGCGGGAACCTGGCATGTTCTCTTCATCACGACGATAGGCACAGGTAACGTGCTTCGCCCCCTGGCGTACAGACGTGCGCACGCAGTCCATCGCAGTGTCGCCACCGCCAAGGACCACCACGCGTTTACCTTCCATGCTGACGAACGGTTCGTCGTTGGTTTCACCAAAGCCCATTAACTGTTTGGTGTTGGCGATGAGGAACGGCAGCGCCGCGTACACGCCATCGGCGTCTTCGTTTTCCAGCCCGCCACGCATTGACTGATAAGTCCCGACGCCAAGGAACACGGCATCGTAATCACTCAGCAGATCGTCCAGCTGTACGTCGCGGCCCACTTCGGTATTGAGTTTGAATTCAATACCCATGCCGGTGAAGATTTCACGGCGGCGCGTCATTACCTCTTTTTCCAGCTTGAAAGCCGGAATACCGAAGGTCAGCAAGCCGCCAATTTCCGGGTGACGGTCGAAGACGACCGCTTTTACGCCGTTGCGCGTCAGGACATCCGCACACGCCAGACCCGCCGGGCCTGCGCCGATAATCGCCACTTTTTTACCGGTCTGTTTCACGCCGGACATATCCGGACGCCAGCCCATTTCGAACGCTTTATCATTGATATAACGCTCAATGTTGCCGATGGTCACCGCGCCAAACTCATCGTTCAGAGTGCAGGAACCTTCGCACAGACGGTCTTGCGGGCAGACTCGTCCGCAAACTTCCGGCAGGGTGTTGGTCTGGTGCGACAGTTCCGCCGCTTCAAAAATACGCCCCTCGTTGGCGAGCTTCAGCCAGTTCGGGATGTAGTTGTGTACCGGGCATTTCCACTCGCAGTATGGGTTGCCGCACGACAGGCAGCGGTCAGCCTGCGCTTTGGCCTGGCCTTCGGAAAACGGCTCGTAAATTTCAACAAACTCAATTTTGCGGATCTTCAGCGGTTTCTTTGGCGGATCAACGCGCTGCAGGTCGATAAATTGATAAACATTCTGACTCATTGTTGCTACCCCTTACTGCGCCTGCACGCGCAACTCAGCTGCGCTACGACTACGGTGACCCAGCAGTGCTTTTACATCACTGGACTTCGGTTTAACCAGCGCAAATTTAGTGGCGAAGGTTGACCAGTTCGCCAGAATCTCTTCACCGCGCTGAGAACCGGTATGCTGGACATGCTCGGTGATAAGACCGCGCAGATGCTCTTCATGGATCGCCAGATCGTCAACGCTTAAGACCTCGACCAGTTCCGGGTTAACGCGTTTGCGGAAATCACCGCTTTCATCGAGAACGTAAGCGAAGCCGCCGGTCATGCCCGCGCCGAAGTTAACGCCGGTTTTACCCAGAATACAGACAATACCGCCCGTCATATATTCACAGCCGTTGTCGCCAATGCCTTCTACCACGGTGATAGCACCGGAGTTACGCACGCCGAAACGTTCACCCGCGCGGCCTGCGGCATACAGACGACCACCGGTAGCGCCATACAGGCAGGTGTTGCCGATAATGCTTGCTTCATGGCTGCGGAAGGCGGAACCAACCGGAGGACGAATGGCGATTAAGCCGCCCGCCATGCCTTTACCGACATAGTCGTTGGCATCCCCGGTCAGGTACAGTTCCACGCCGCCCGCGTTCCACACACCGAAACTCTGGCCTGCGGTGCCGTTGAAGTACGCTTTGATAGGATCGGCTGCCAGCCCCTGATCGCCGTGCGTCTGGGCGATATAGCCTGAAAGCGACGCGCCGACAGAACGGTCGGTGTTGCGAATATCGAACCAGAAGGTTTTGCTCTGGCGTTCATCGACAAACGGTTTCGCCTGTTGCAGCAACTGCGCGTTCAGCAGGCCGTTATCAAACGGCGGGTTGTTTTCGGTGCAGTAGAGTGCCTTACCTGCATGTGGCTCGGCAGTCTCCAGCAGCTTCGACAGCGCCAGTTTCTGCTGTTTGGCGGTGAAACCGTCCAGCTCTTTCAGCAGGTCGGTGCGACCAATCAGATCCACCAGACGTGTTACGCCAAGCTGTGCCATCAGCTCGCGGGTTTCTCGGGCGATAAACTCAAAGTAATTCGTCACCTTGAATGGCAGGCCGTGATAGTGATTCTTACGCAGTTTGTCATCCTGAGTTGCCACACCCGTCGCGCAGTTGTTCAGGTGGCAAATTCGCAGATATTTACAGCCGAGCGCGACCATTGGGCCAGTGCCGAAGCCGAAGCTTTCTGCGCCGAGAATCGCCGCTTTGATGATATCGACACCCGTTTTCAGGCCGCCATCAACCTGCAAACGGATCTTATGACGCAGACCATTGGCAACCAGCGCCTGCTGGGTTTCAACAAGCCCCAGCTCCCACGGGCAACCTGCGTATTTCACTGACGACAGCGGGCTTGCGCCGGTGCCACCGTCATAGCCTGCGATGGTGATTAAATCGGCATAAGCTTTTGCCACACCGGTGGCGATGGTGCCTACGCCCGGTTCGGAAACCAGCTTCACGGAGATCATCGCTTTCGGGTTAACCTGCTTGAGGTCGAAAATGAGCTGCGCTAAGTCCTCGATAGAATAGATATCGTGGTGCGGCGGCGGGGAGATCAGCGTCACGCCCGGCACCGAATAGCGCAGTTTGGCAATGTAAGGAGTGACTTTATCACCCGGCAACTGACCGCCTTCGCCCGGCTTCGCGCCCTGGGCGACTTTAATCTGAATGACGTCAGCATTGACCAGGTACGCCGGAGTAACACCGAAGCGACCGGACGCCACCTGCTTGATGCGCGACACTTTGTTGGTGCCGTAGCGCGCCGGGTCTTCACCACCTTCACCGGAGTTAGAGTTACCGCCGATGCTGTTCATCGCTTCCGCCAGCGCCTCGTGAGCTTCCGGGCTTAACGCGCCGATAGACATCGCAGCGGTATCGAAGCGTTTAAACAGTTCGCTTGCCGGTTCAACATCCGCAATGTTGACCGCGTTTTCACCCGGTGTAATTGCCAGCAGATCGCGCAGCGTGGTTGCCGGACGCTCATTAACCAGCTTCGCGTATTCCTGATAGTCTCTGTACTCGCCGCTCTGTACCGCCTGTTGCAGTGTGCGCACTACGTCCGGGTTGTAGGCGTGGTATTCGCCGCCGTGCACGTATTTCAGCAGGCCGCCCTGGCTGATGGGCTTACGCGCCAGCCAGGCACGTTTCGACAGATTCAGCAGATCCTGCTGGAAGTCTTCAAAGCTCGCCCCGCCAATGCGGCTGACCGCCCCCTGGAAGCACAGGCCCACTACATCATCGTGCAGACCGACCGCTTCAAACAGTTTCGAGCAGCGGTAAGAGGCGATGGTGGAGATGCCCATTTTGGACATGATTTTGTACAAGCCTTTGTTGATGCCGTTACGGTAGTTGAGCATCACGGTACGATAATCTTTGGCAATCGCGTGGGTGTCTACCAAACGGCCCAGCGTTTCATAGGCAAGGTACGGATAAATAGCCGTCGCGCCGAAACCCAGCAACACGGCGAAGTGGTGCGGATCGCGGGCGCTGGCGGTTTCGACGATGATGTTGGCATCGCAACGCAGGCTTTGATCGACCAGACGGGTCTGGATCGCGCCAACCGCCATCGGGGCCGGAACCGGCAGGCGATCTTTCGCGATATTCCGGTCGGAAAGCACCAGCAACACGGTGCCGCTACGTACCATTTTTTCGGCTTTGTCGCACAGCTCTTTGACCGTCGCTTCGAGCGTGGTTTTAGTGACGTCAAAGGTGATATCCAGCGTATCTGCGTGGTAGTGCTCCTCTTTCATAGTCGTGAGCTGTTTGAAATCCGAGTAGAGCAGAATCGGCGATTTAAAGCTTAAACGGTGCGCCTGGCCCTCTGCTTCACAGAAGACGTTCATTTCACGACCAATGCTGGTGGCGAGCGACATAACATGCGCTTCACGCAGCGGGTCGATTGGCGGGTTAGTCACCTGGGCAAACTGCTGGCGGAAGTAGTCGTAAATAATGCGCGGCTGACTGGAGAGCACGGCGAATGGGGTATCATCGCCCATCGAACCGACCGCTTCCTGACCGTTTTCGCCCAGTACGCGAATTACGGAGTCCAGCTCTTCCGCGCTGTAGTTAAACTGTTTCTGGTAGCTGGCAAGCGTGTCGTCGTCCAGTTCGCGGCTACCCACTTCTTCATCGGGCAGATCTTCAAACGGTACCAGTCGGCGGACGTTTTTCTCCATCCACTCTTTATATGGATGGCGGCTTTTCAGATCGTCATCGGTTTCTGCCGAGTGCAGAATACGCCCACTGCGGGTGTCGATAACCATCAGTTCGCCTGGCCCGACGCGGCCTTTTTCGACCACTTCGTCAGGCTGGTAATCCCAGATACCGACTTCAGAGGCGCAGGTGATGAGCTTATCTTTGGTGATGACGTAGCGCGCCGGACGCAGACCGTTACGGTCGAGGTTACAGGCGGCAAAACGACCGTCGGACATCACGATGCCCGCCGGGCCATCCCACGGCTCCATATGCATGGAGTTAAAGTCAAAGAAGGCACGCAGTTCCGGGTCCATATCCGGGTTGTTCTGCCAGGCGGGTGGCACTAACAGACGCATGGCGCGGATGATATCCATCCCGCCTGCCAGCAGCAGTTCCAGCATGTTATCCATCGAACTGGAGTCAGAGCCGGTTTCGTTGACGAACGGTGCGGCGTCGTGCAGATCAGGGATAAGCGGCGTCTGGAATTTATAGGTACGCGCACGCGCCCATTGGCGGTTACCGGTGATGGTGTTGATTTCACCGTTATGCGCCAGGTAGCGGAACGGCTGCGCCAGCGGCCAGCGCGGTACGGTGTTAGTGGAGAAGCGCTGGTGGAACAGGCAGATGGCCGATTCCAGACGCAGGTCCGCAAGATCCAGATAAAAGCGCGGCAGATCCGCCGGCATACACAGACCTTTATAGATGTTCACCAGATTCGACAGGCTACAGACGTAGAAGTCTTTGTCGGCTTCGAGACGCTTTTCAATGCGGCGGCGGGCGATAAACAGACGGCGCTCCATATCCCGCGGACGCCAGCCTGCCGGAGCGTTAACGAAAATTTGCTCAATGCGGGGCAGAGAGGAGAGGGCGATTTCACCCAGCACGCCTTCGTTAGTGGGGACATCACGCCAGCCCACAATCGACAAGGTTTCGCGTTGTAGCTCTTCTTCAACGATGCGGCGTGCGGCAGCGGCGAGTTCAGGATCTTTATTCAGGAATAGCATCCCGACGGCGTAGTTTTTCGCTAAACGCCAGCCGCGCTCCTGCGCAACGATGCGAAAAAAACGATCCGGTTTTTGTAACAGCAAGCCGCAACCGTCGCCGGTTTTACCATCGGCGAGAATCGCGCCACGGTGCTGCATGCGGGCCAGTGCGTGTATTGCAGTACGCACTACCTTGTGGCTAGGTTCGCCTTCTATGTGGGCGATCAGGCCGAAACCACAGTTATCCCTCTCAAGGGATTTATCGTACAACATATCGTGAACCTCCCCCAGGCTCTGCGGGAACCCCACTTCCGAACCGCTGCGCACGGGCACAGAAAGAGCGTGGCGACGGGGGTTGCGTGTCATACGCGCGCCTCGCATTCGCCCCCTTGTTGTCCTTTTCGCATCGGTTAATACGGTGAAGAGGGGATCTCAATTACTGCATAAATATGATGAGCAGGCTGCTCATCCAGAAAGCTTCCAGCGGATTTCCAACTTATCGGGAAAGCTGATACAGGTCAAATGGCAAGCTTATTGGTACAGAAATGTGCTTTAGCGCAAAATTCTTTATTAAATGGCTGAAATTAAAATAGATTTTATCTTTAAGGCTAAAAGGGAAGTCGTTAGAGAAACAGTCAATTCCTGACTGTCATAAAGGCGTGTTAACCCTTATCCTGCCTTGAACTGACGAGAAAACCAGCATTTTATACTGCCTTAATTGGTAATGACGTTTCATGCTACTGTTTTTGCCTAAAATCCATAAGGAGATAAAAAAATCTGACACAAGATAAGCAAAAGTGATTTATGTGATTATGCATGAAATTTCGGTAATTTTGATTGATTATGCAGTTGATAAAAGCAGGCCGGGACGATTGATCCAGGTCATCGCCGAATTGAGCTAAAAATGGCAGGCTTTGGCCTCTTTTCAAGGCGCGGTCTATCAGATTATGCAGTTACAGAAATTAGTCAATATGTTTGGTGGTGATCTCACCCGTCGTTATGGGCAAAAGGTGCATAAGCTGACGCTGCACGGCGGTTTTAGCTGCCCTAACCGTGACGGTACCATCGGGCGTGGTGGCTGCACATTCTGTAATGTGGCCTCGTTTGCCGATGAAGCGCAGCAGCATCGTTCCATTGCCGAGCAACTGGCGCACCAGGCGAATTTAGTTAACCGCGCTAAACGCTATCTGGCCTACTTTCAGGCGTATACCAGCACCTTTGCGGAAGTTCAGGTGCTGCGTTCTATGTATCAGCAGGCGGTGAGCCAGGCCAATATTGTCGGTTTGTGTGTTGGTACCCGCCCGGACTGCGTGCCGGATGCGGTGCTGGATCTGCTTTGCGAATATAAGGACCAGGGTTACGAAGTGTGGCTGGAGCTGGGGCTACAAACCGCCCACGACAAAACACTGCATCGCATCAACCGCGGCCATGATTTTGCCTGTTATCAGCGTACAACCCAGCTGGCACGTCAGCGCGGGCTGAAGGTGTGTTCCCACTTAATTGTCGGCCTGCCTGGGGAAGGGCAGGCTGAATGTTTGCAAACGCTGGAGCGAGTGGTTGAAACCGGCGTGGACGGCATAAAGCTGCATCCGCTGCATATTGTGAAAGGCAGCATTATGGCGAAAGCCTGGGAAGCGGGGCGTTTGAACGGTATTGAACTGGAGGATTACACGCTCACTGCCGGAGAAATGATTCGCCATACGCCACCGGAAGTGATCTACCACCGCATTTCCGCCAGCGCCCGTCGCCCGACGCTGCTTGCTCCTCTGTGGTGCGAAAATCGATGGACGGGAATGGTCGAGCTGGATCGCTATCTGAATGAACATGGCGTACAGGGATCGGCGCTGGGACGTCCGTGGCTACCTCCAACGGAGTAGGTCGTTGAGGGGAATTCCGCATTTCTCACACAATTTATAACGTAACTGTCAGAATTGGGTATTATTGGGGCAGGTTGTCGTGAAGGAATTCCCTAATGAAGCAAATTCGTCTGCTGGCGCAGTATTATGTTGACCTGATGATGAAGTTAGGTCTGGTGCGCTTCTCAATGTTGCTGGCGCTGGCCCTCGTCGTTCTTGCCATTGTGGTACAAATGGCGGTAACCATGGTGCTGCATGGTCAGGTCGAAAGCATTGATGTTATTCGTTCTATCTTCTTTGGTTTGCTGATTACGCCGTGGGCGGTCTACTTTCTATCGGTGGTCGTCGAGCAACTGGAGGAGTCACGACAACGTCTGTCACGGCTGGTGCAAAAGCTGGAGGAGATGCGCGAGCGCGATTTGAGCCTCAATGTTCAGTTAAAAGATAATATTGCCCAGCTAAATCAGGAAATCGCCGTTCGTGAAAAAGCGGAAGCAGAACTGCAGGAAACCTTCGGCCAACTGAAAATTGAAATCAAAGAGCGCGAAGAGACACAAATTCAGCTCGAGCAGCAATCCTCATTCTTACGTTCCTTCCTTGATGCTTCACCCGACCTGGTTTTTTATCGTAACGAAGATAAAGAGTTTTCCGGCTGTAACCGCGCGATGGAGCTGCTGACCGGAAAAAGCGAAAAACAACTGGTTCACCTGAAACCTGCTGATGTTTACTCACCGGAAGCCGCTGCGAAAGTCATTGAAACCGATGAAAAGGTGTTCCGTCATAATGTATCACTGACCTATGAGCAGTGGCTGGATTATCCCGACGGACGCAAAGCCTGCTTTGAAATCCGTAAAGTGCCGTACTACGACCGCGTGGGTAAACGTCACGGTTTGATGGGCTTTGGTCGCGACATTACCGAGCGTAAGCGGTATCAGGATGCGCTTGAACGGGCCAGCCGCGACAAAACGACGTTTATCTCCACCATCAGTCACGAATTGCGTACACCGCTGAACGGTATCGTCGGCCTTAGCCGCATTCTGCTGGATACCGAACTCACCGCCGAGCAGGAAAAATATCTCAAAACCATCCATGTTTCGGCCGTCACGCTGGGGAATATCTTCAACGATATTATCGACATGGATAAGATGGAACGGCGCAAGGTCCAGCTTGATAATCAGCCGGTTGATTTCACCAGCTTCCTTGCCGATCTGGAAAATCTCTCCGCCTTGCAGGCGCAACAAAAAGGATTGCGCTTTAATCTGGAGCCGACGCTGCCATTACCGCATCAGGTCATTACCGACGGGACGCGTTTACGGCAGATCCTGTGGAACCTCATCAGTAACGCCGTCAAATTCACCCAGCAAGGCCAGGTTACCGTGCGCGTGCGCTACGATGAAGGCGATATGCTGCATTTTGAAGTGGAAGATTCTGGTATCGGCATTCCGCAGGATGAGCTGGATAAAATCTTCGCCATGTATTACCAGGTGAAAGACAGTCATGGCGGTAAACCTGCCACCGGCACCGGTATTGGTCTGGCCGTTTCTCGTCGTCTGGCGAAAAATATGGGCGGCGATATTACGGTTACCAGCGAACAGGGCAAAGGTTCAACCTTTACGTTGACGATCCACGCACCGTCGGTGGCAGAAGAGGTCGATGACGCGTTTGATGAAGACGATATGCCTTTACCGGCGCTGAATGTGCTGCTGGTGGAAGATATTGAACTGAACGTGATTGTCGCACGCTCTGTGCTGGAAAAATTAGGTAACAGCGTTGATGTCGCCATGACCGGCAAGGCGGCGCTGGAGATGTTTAAACCGGGCGAATACGACCTGGTGTTGCTGGATATTCAGTTGCCAGATATGACCGGGCTGGATATCTCTCGTGAACTGACGAAACTTTATCCGCGCGAGGATTTACCGCCGCTGGTGGCCTTAACCGCTAACGTGCTGAAAGACAAACAAGAGTACCTCAATGCTGGAATGGATGATGTGCTGAGTAAGCCGCTTTCTGTTCCGGCGCTAACCGCGATGATCAAGAAATTCTGGGATACCCAGGATGATGAGGAGAGTACGGTGACGACAGAAGAGAACAGTAAATCAGAAGCATTGCTCGATATTCCCATGCTGGAACAGTATCTCGAACTTGTAGGACCGAAGCTGATCACCGACGGGTTAGCGGTGTTTGAGAAGATGATGCCGGGCTATGTCAGCGTGCTGGAGTCGAATCTGACGGCGCAGGATAAAAAAGGCATTGTTGAGGAAGGACATAAAATTAAAGGTGCGGCGGGGTCAGTGGGGTTACGCCATCTGCAACAGCTGGGTCAGCAAATTCAGTCTCCTGACCTTCCTGCCTGGGAAGATAACGTCGGTGAATGGATTGAAGAGATGAAAGAAGAGTGGCGTCACGACGTAGAAGTGCTGAAAGCGTGGGTGGCAAAAGCCACTAAAAAATGACCCCGGCTAGACCGGGGTGCGCGAATACTGCGCCAACACCAGGGAAATCTTGGCTGCGCCGTAAATTATTATGATGAGTTACAAGGGCACAGCACTGTTTTTCAGGCCGCACGCAGTTAAGATAGCAAAACTTAAATGATTTGTTACATGAATCAGTTAAATGTGTGATGCGTACCATTTTTATTAAAAAAATTAATGTGTTTCAGTCAATTGCGAAAGGATGATCACAATGAAGAAAATTGGCGTAATTCTGAGCGGATGCGGCGTCTATGACGGTTCTGAAATTCATGAAGCGGTGTTGACGTTGTTAGCTATTTCACGCAGCGGTGCGCAGGCGGTCTGCTTTGCACCGGATAAGCAGCAGGTTGATGTTATCAACCATTTAACTGGCGAAGCGATGACGGAAACGCGCAATGTGCTGATTGAAGCGGCACGAATAACGCGCGGTGAAATCCGTCCTCTGGCCCAGGCCGATGCCGCTGAACTGGATGCGTTGATTGTGCCGGGGGGTTTTGGCGCGGCGAAGAATTTAAGCAATTTTGCCATTCTTGGTAGCGAATGCACCGTTGACCGTGAATTAAAGGCGCTGGCACAAGCGATGCATCAGGCCGGAAAACCGCTTGGTTTTATGTGTATTGCCCCGGCGATGCTGCCGAAAATTTTCGATTTCCCGCTGCGTTTGACCATCGGTACTGATATCGATACCGCAGAAGTGCTGGAGGAGATGGGCGCGGAGCATGTGCCGTGTCCTGTCGATGATATCGTGGTTGATGAAGACAATAAGATTGTCACCACCCCGGCATATATGCTGGCGCAGAACATTGCAGAAGCGGCGAGCGGCATTGATAAGCTGGTTGCCCGCGTGCTGGTTCTGGCTGAATGAGTAAAAGCCGCTTAACGGTGTTTAGTTTCGTTCGCCGTTTTCTTTTGCGGTTAATGGTTGTCCTCGCCGTTTTCTGGGGCGGGGGCATCGCGTTGTTTAGCGTTGTGCCTGTTCCCTTCTCTGCGGTAATGGTCGAGCGACAGGTCAGCGCCTGGCTGCATGGCAATTTTCGTTACGTGGCACATTCTGACTGGGTCAGTATGGATAAAATCTCGCCGTGGATGGGACTGGCGGTGATTGCCGCAGAAGATCAGAAATTTCCTGAGCACTGGGGCTTTGATGTCGCTTCCATTGAGAAAGCCCTGGCGCACAACGAGCGCAATGAAAACCGTATTCGCGGTGCTTCAACGATTTCTCAGCAGACGGCCAAAAATCTCTTTTTATGGGATGGGCGTAGCTGGGTTCGAAAAGGGCTGGAAGCCGGATTAACGCTGGGGATAGAAACAGTCTGGAGCAAAAAGCGTATCCTGACGGTTTACCTGAATATCGCCGAATTTGGCGACGGTGTGTTTGGCGTCGAAGCTGCGGCACAACGCTATTTCCACAAACCCGCGAGCAAACTTACTCGGTCGGAAGCTGCATTACTGGCAGCTGTATTACCTAATCCACTTCGTTTCAAAGTCTCCGCGCCATCGGGCTACGTGCGTAGCCGTCAGGCGTGGATTTTACGGCAGATGTATCAGTTAGGCGGTGAGCCGTTTATGCAACAGCACCAGCTGGATTAAGCTTCACGCGAAGCGAGGGCCAGCGTTTTGCTCTCACGAGGTTGCAGATCTTTCTGCAGGGCAATAGCCAGCGCCGGTTGAGCGATAAATCGCTTCCATAACCGCTCTTGCTTACGCAGACAACACCACTTCGACCAGGTCGCCAGTGGAATCAATGTGCTTTCACCAATGTTGTCGCAGACGACGGGGATAACCTCTGACTCACTGATGCGGTGACAGAGGATATTCTGCGGCTTCAGCGACATCGTCACGATACGGTTATCCTGCAAATAACGCTTCAGCTGTTTCAGTAAATGGCGCAGCTGTATAACGTCTTCTTCGTAACGGCATTGTTCAGCAAATTCGGTCAGCGTAATGGAAGGCTTGCCGTCAAAATCTGCAATCACATCGTAGACATAACCGGTTCCGCAATCCGTCTCAACGGTACCGTGATAGCGCGGTATTCCACTCCAGTCTTTTAACCGGCGACCAAGATGCGCGTAATACTTTAACTCACGGCGGATCTCTTTATCACCGCCATCACCACGATGGTAGACAATCTTGATACAGCGTTGGGCATCTTCCGGATGCGCATAACATTTCCGATGTCTTCCGGTGCCCAGGGGACTTTGTTCAGATAAGCGAATCATGCCATCTCCTGGAAATATTTTCTGACGATCTCCAGTATGGTCGATAAACTTAAACAAAACCTAAACAATGCACCTTAAGGTTTTCTTAAGGTTCTTCTGAAAGTGAAAAGCGCACAAAATGTACAAATGACGTTGATTGAGAACGATTTCAGTACGCGCTTTTCTTATTGCCGGGGGAGCTTGAAGGGATTTGAATGTCAAAGTGATGAAGATTAATCTTCATCAAAACCAGAGTTAAAGAGGGCGATAACGGCGGCCAAAACCTCGGTAACCGTAACCTATAAGATTTACAACAAGGATGAA
>OGXJ01001727.1_pt1 | contig 15832 bp, 8 predicted proteins | sample 1576231 | NCBI WGS metagenome assembly OGXJ01 (sample SAMEA3541539, study PRJEB24748) | human gut metagenome | biome: human gut; feature: human-associated habitat; material: faeces | place: China | collected 2012
ACTTGCATGTGTTAAGCCTGTAGCTAGCGTTCATCCTGAGCCAGGATCAAACTCTACATTGTATAATATCTTACTGCCCAAGCCTCCGTTTACGAAGAAACAGAAGCACAAGGCATCGTTTACTCTGTCCAGGACCGCCGTATTCTCGGTTCAAAAAGCACCTGACATCACATTCTTGCGAATCTGACGGTTCGTTTACCTCTGGCTCCCCTCATACGAGACAAGGAGAGCCGTGCTCATTGTACTACTTCTCTGTCTTTTATGTAATCTTCTTCAAAGAACTCTTTCTTATCGCTTCAGTACTTCGTTCCTGAAAGCGGATGCAAAGGTATACACTTTTTCAGCTTAATCCAAATCTTTTGAAGAAAAAGTTTCATTTTAAGATGGATTTTAACAGATATTCACAAACAAAGTCTTAAAATATGAAAAAGACACATTATTATATTATAAAAGCACCAACTGACGAGGAGAAAGGCAAAGGACAACCATGCAACAGCAATAAGCCGGAAAATGGCAACAAATCATCCGTAAAACAAACGACAGGCTGTAAACGGAAATGAAAAATGAAACAAATGTGTCATAATAGAAAACAAGCAACACGACAAGACAACCACGATGAAACGGAAAGAACGGGCTGCCCAACAGAGGAAAAGCCGAAGAGGAGACGCATAGTAAAAACGCATATTCATGCAATATGATTATGAAAGAATGAATATTCATGCGGCGCAAAGTCGCCGAGAATCGTCCAAAACCTGACGGCAACCATTCCGCCTCCGTATACGCAGTTTTTAAGTACAAAACATAACCTCCTGAATATCAAAATATTGCCGAAAAGAAAGCGTCGAAATGCATTTTCTGTAACATGGAAAAGGCTTTTCCACAGTGCGGGAAAGCCTATTTGAGCACGCGGGAAAGCCCATATGGGAAGGCGGGAAAGGCTTTTCGGCTATGCAATAATATTACAGGAAGAGGCAGACCAAGGCAACATGGCACCGAAAAACAGGCGTGACCGGGAAATATGGAGGAGTGATATGGAAGAAAACACAAAACATAAAGCATGCAGAAGAAAGGAAAGCGGACAAGATAGAGAGTCCGCGCGCCAGCACAGATTCTATTTTGCGAAAAAAGAATGTCAATATTTTTTACCTTCGGTATTGCATAAATATTCAGTCCGGCAGAGCGCAGCAGCAGCATGCTGACGACAGTACGAGATAAGAATGGAAATCTAATGACCGACTCGGGTTAACAATAAAGCAAACAATGTTGACAATAAAGCAAACCATGAAAACACCGACCGGCACACATCCTCAGACAATGCTGAAGCGCCGGCAAGTGGAGATGGCGTACCGGGACAAAAAAAAGAATCCCTCTCCTTTTGCCGGAGAGAGATTCTCTTATTTAGTTATAAAGTAACTGCGAACTTATTTCACAACGAACTTCTTGCCGTTCTGGATGTAAATGCCACGCTGTGTAGCACTCTTCACCTGAACACCCTGGAGGTTGTAAATCTTACCGTCCTTAACAGTCTCAGCGTCGTCTGTCACACCGTTGATGCCTGTAGGAGTCTGTGTACCGAGGTAAGTCAGACGGAAGTTGTCAAGACATACCCAGTCTTTCTCAGCACCACCTTCTTTGTGAACACCGATTGTGAGCACGCCGTCATCACCTACCTGAACAAGGAGACTGTTCTTGTAAGCACCTACCTGGAAGTAGTTTGTAGCCTGCTGCGGGTCGTTAGGAATCCAGCCTACAGAAGTGTTGCTGTTCCATCCGTAGCCAGGAGCATAGTTAGCATACTGATCTATTGTAACAAGCGGAGTTGTGATCTGATTCATGTTGGCATCCCAAGCAAAGAGATTAGCAAGCTGCTTCGGCTCATAACCGCCGGCTGCGATAGCCTGTGTATAGTCAACCTCTGTGCAGTCGCGATAGTAACCCTGAACTGAAAGGATGTAATATCCGGGCTTCAGGTCGTAAATGGTCTGAGAGATATCAACAGGATCCTGGTTGAATGCCTCGAAAGCGAAGTCGTGGTTGTTCTGTCCGCGGTTGAAGATCTGACCGTTGGTGTGCTCCCAAGCATACTCCTCACCGCTCAGGTTGTCCCAACCGCCGCTGATTTCATATTCACGCTGGTTGAAGTTAGGCATCTTGATGGCGTAAGAAGCGTCAACAGGGTTCTCCTCGGTTGCAGCCTCGAGCAGAGCGTCGCGGTCTTCCTTAGAAACGAGAATCCACATATTGTCCTCATCACCCATCTCGTCAGCCACATTCGTATCTACTGCAGAGTAACTTCCCTTACGGAATCCGAGCAGGTACTTGTTTGCTGCTGCCTCCTCATCACTGAGTGATTCGAGGTTGCCGCGCTTGATGTTGTATACACCTTCCTTAACCTGAACGAATGTCCAAGGATCCTGACCACCGGTATCGCAATAGCCACCGTAGTTCAGATAGTGCTGATTTTCACCGTTGCGCAGACGTGTGTCGATAACGAATGTGTTAGCCTGATCGGTTTCTACGAGAGTAACCATGATGCCCGGGAATCCTACAGCTGCGTGTGCGCCCCAGTCGTCGCCACCGCAGAAGAAACGCTTCTGACCTACGTTGTAGAGATAGAACGAACCTGCAGCAGGAGCGTTGCCCTTGAATACATTCTCATGCTTCTCGGCAGCGTTGAGACGGCGTGCCATACGGAGGTTGTCGAGAGCAGTGTTGATGGCGTCTGATGCCACAGCGTTGGCAACAGCGTCTGTAGCGGCTGTCATAGCGTCGCCTTCCACTTTCTCATTCTGAGAGAGAGCCACCGTCTGTCTGAGGAATGTAGCTTTTGTGCTGGTCTCGTTCATGAGCTGGATAGCGTTTGTGATGGCTGTAGCAGCCTCACCCATCTGTGTGGCGTCTGTAGAAGTCTCATAAACAGACTTACCGTTAGCCAGAGCCTCGTCGAACATCTTGTTGATTGCGTCGGTAGAACGTGCCGTTACAGCCTCAGCGTCCTTTATAGCCTGTGCGAGAGTTTCCTTAACCTGGTCGATATCAATCTTAGAGCCGTAGTATGTCAGCTTGAAGTTGTCCACGATAATCCAGTCGTCGTTCACTCCCTGTTCTTTCTTAACACCGATAGAGAGAGAACCGCCGGCAACAGAAGTCTTGATTTCCGGGTTCCAGTAAGCGCCGTGGAACAGTGCCCATGAAGCCTGGTCGGTGCTGTTCGGCACCCACTTGCCGCTCTCGATAGGATCGAGGAAGTCAGGATCGGTCATCTTGGCGTTATACTCATAGCCCTTTTCGTAAGCATCCTTGGCACCCTCGAAGATGGAAATCATAGGAGCGGTGGTTGTGTTTGCGAAGTAAGTGGCATAGTGATTCTCTTTTCCATCTTTATAAAGGTCGTAAGCGAAGAGGCTGTTTCCGTCCCAGTCCTTTACGTCGTCAGCAGAGCCCTCGCGATAGTATCCCTGCAGAGTCATACCGTATGTACCGTTAGGAATGTCGCTCAGAGTCTGCGTGATGGAAGCAGAGTAAGAGCTCCACATCTCGTATACGCGGTTACAGTTAACCATTCCGTCTCCCGTATTGCCGTTTGCAGGTCCTGAATGACCTTCGGGCAGCTGGTCGCCGGAGATAGCCCTGATCCACTTGTCTATACGGCTGTCCTGATTGGCAAACTGAGGACAACCGATGAGCCATGTTGCGTCAGCACTGCCGTTAAGCTCTGCCTGCTTCTTCATGTACTCTATACGCTCTTCTCTTGTTACGAGCTGCCATACGTCGTTTTCGCCATCATAATCCTGTCCGGAAACCAACCAGCCGTCCGCTCCTACATAAAGATAAGGATATTCTCCGGCATTTGCACAGATTCTTACCGCATTGGGGACATTCGCATCATCAGCAGGCTCTATTATCCACTGCGTCAAAGCTGCGTTAGTATCAAGATAAAGATTATCCCAGTTCATACTATTGTTCTTTCTGAACTTAGGATTAAGCTGATACATAGCATCTGCTCCCTCAACCAATTTACACGTAACCTCCCAGTCCATACCTCTTGTTCCGAGTTCACCGCGTGTTGTCCAGCGTGAGCCGTCATTCGGAGTTGCTGAGATGTTGTCGTCATTGTTCTGCAGCCATTTACCCGACTTTACATTGTAAAGATAATAGTCGGCTGTCGCATTCACCTCAGCCACAGGTCTCGTACCGGTAAACGGCGACGTCAACTGAGCCGACATGGTAACACTACCAAGCAAGCCCAAGCCCAACATAAGTAATTGTTTTTTCATACTTAGCTTTAGTTTTAGTTAATAATTTGATAAATCAACAATATTCTGAAAACAGAATCCTGCATGTCACTCACGCAGTCCCGTTATTGTCTTTTTATAATAGTATGACAAAGAGACGAAAATAAAGCTTCTTAATAATCTTAATGAAAGCAACCGACTCACCTCATCATGCATCAGTCTTTTCAGTTATCGGTTTCTCTGTCAAGTTATTAGTTATTCTATATTTGCTTCAATAGTCATCGGCAAATATATAAAATATTTGTATAACAGCATCTATGTTATGAATATTTATTAATATAATAAATGTTAAAGATATGTTTTCACATTATATTAAACGATTCGGATGAGAAACCGACAGAGGCTATAACTCGGATTGGAAAACAGGGAAAATGGGCATGGGCAGCGCACGCCACGCATAAGTAAAAGCCGTGGGGAGGGAAAGGCAGTGCGGGAGTTTCCGTATGATGTAACACAGATGTAACATATGTGACATAGGAACGAAAAATAAAACAATGAACTTTGCGACAGAAAAAACGCCGCCGGGAGCAGACGGGACAAGTATCTGGATTATCCGGCTGCGCGTATCACGGACAAAGACACAGAGCGGCAGAACACATAAGCCACACCTTATTATATAATAATATAGAACAGACAAGACATGAGACTGATAAAGACACTGACACTTGCGGCACTCGCAACACTGACGTCCGGGGGCATCACGGCACAGGAAAAAGCCACTACCGACTACCGTCCGAACATACACGGGACAATAAGGGGCAAATATGAATATCAGACCGAAGAGGGAAAGGGACGTTTCCAGGTGCGCAACGCGCGAATAAGCGTGGACGGGAACATCACTCCGATAATATCTTACAAGGCGGAGATAGACCTTTGCGACGAAGGCTCAATAAAGATGCTCGACGCCTATACGAGGCTAAAGCCTGTGAAATCGTTGCAGTTCACCATAGGACAGATGCGTGTGCCGTTCACCATCGACGCCCACCGCTCACCGCATCAGCAGTATTTCGCCAACCGCTCTTTCATAGCCAAGCAGGTGGGCAACGTGCGAGACGTGGGTGCGGCTGTGGGCTACGACTTCAATGTAGGGTTCCCCATAAAGCTTGAGGCGGGCATGTTCAACGGAAGCGGACTGACAAACCAGAAGGATTTCTGGACAAACAACGTGAACTTCTCGGCAAAGGCGCAGATGTTCTTTCCGCACGGATTCAACCTCACTCTGAGCACTCAGAAGATAAGACCCGACCATATCAGCGTGATGATGTATGACGCCGGAGCCTACTATCACAGCCGGGGATGGCACGTCGAGGCTGAATATCTGCTGAAGACGTATGCCGACGGGGCTTTCGACAACGTGCATGCGTTCAACGCCTTCGCAAGCTATGACTTCAGACTGGGCAAGGGCGCGCTGAGATACATCACTCCGCTGGTGCGCTACGACTACATGACCGACCACAGCGACGGCATGCGCTACAAAGACGGAGAGGAGGACACGGAGGGCAAGCTCATCACCAACGACTACCGCAGGTCGCGCCTCACGGGCGGTCTTACACTGAGTTTCAGCAAGCCGTTCATAAGCGACATACGCATAAACTACGAGAAATACTTCTACCGCGACGGTGCCATACCCAAACCATCAGAACGAGACAAGATTGTTGTGGAGTTCATGACGCGGTTCTGACGCGACACTCCGCGTTTCCGTCATTTCCACCTCCATGTCTTGAATATGACATGACCGAGATGGCTCACCACACTGAACACCCTTGTCTGAAACAGCGATTTTCCGGCAATTATCATTATTACGGCAGTCAGTATGAGCACTATGCCGGCAGCAAGACGCGGAGTAAGCTGTTCGCCGAACACCGCAACGCCTATCACCACCGCCGTGAGTGGCTCGAGAGCGCCCATCACGGCTGTAGGAGTGGAGCCCGTCTCATGCACAGATATGGTCATCAGCACAAGCGAGAACACCGTGGGCAGAAGAGCGAGCATGAACGCGCACGACCACATGCGGGGCGTGGTGAGCATCTGTATGTGCAGACCCGTGATGAAAGAATTGGTAAGAACGGTGAGCATGCCGAAGAAAAGCACATAAAAAGTGAGCTTCATCGACGACATGCGCAGCGGCGACTTGTTCACCACCACTATGTAGACGGCATAGCTGAGCGAGGAGAACATCACGAGCATCACGCCTCTTGTGCTGAGCGTCGCACCTCCATCACCATGATAAAGCATGGCTATGCCAGAAAGGGCAAGCGTTATGGCGAACACCGATACGGCGGGAAGCCTTTCCTTGAACAGCAGCGCCATGATGACAGCCACCATCACCGGATAGACAAAAAGGAGCGTGGAGGCAATGCCGGCATCCATGAAACAGAAGCTGAAATACAGCGTTATGGACGACGTGGAGAACACCACTCCGAGCGCGCAAAGCAAGGACAGCTCTCTCCTACTTACCTTCAGGCTCTTTCGACGCGCCGCCATGAGCATGCCGAGCATCACTACAGCAAGCGCGAACCTGTAGAACAGCACCGAGTTGGCGTTTATTCCGTCTTCATAAAGATACAACGCACCCAACGGATTGGTGCCGTAACATACGGCGGCCCCTATGCCGCACAGATATCCTTTAAGTTTAGACTGCATGGTCTTTTTATAGTGTCAATCCTGATTCTTTATTCTTATGAGCAAGTTGGAGAGAATGGCTGCCACACCGCCGGTGGTGATGCCGGACGAGAATATGGACGCGACCTCATGCGGCAGACCTGAAAGTATATCGGGCACAAGCTCCACACTGAGTCCGAGCGAAAAGCTGACAGCCATGACAAGCACCTCTTTCCGCCCTATCTTCTGCGACGCGATGATGCGTATTCCGGCTGTAGCCACCGTGCCGAACATCAGCAGCGTGGCTCCGCCGAGCACCGGCTCGGGCATCAGCGAGAACACAAGGCTCACGGCAGGGAATAGTCCGAGCAGCACAAGAAACAGCGCGATGAAATATCCCACATACCTGCTGGCTACTCCGGTGAGCTGTATCATGCCGTTGTTCTGGGCGAATATGGAATTGGGGAAAGAGTTGAACACCGCGGCAAGAAATGAAGTCAGACCGTTTGCCACCACTCCGCCGGACACCCGCTTGTCGAACACCTTGCCCTCCACAGGCTCTCCCGATATCAGCGAGTTGGCTGTTATGTCACCGTAAGCCTCTATCGCCGTTATCACGAAGATGATGCTTAGGGAGATGAACGCCGACCAGTCGAAGTCTATGCCATACTTGAATGGCTGCGGAAGATAGAATCCCGAATAGCTGCCTGCCGCTGAGAAGTCGATCATTCCCATAGCCCACGCAACCACATAACCCACTACAAGACCTATCACTACAGAGCTCATGCGCAGCATGCGGTTGCGGCAGCTGTTGAAGAAAACGATGACAAGCAACACCAGTCCGGCAAGCATCAGATTGCGCATGCTTCCGAACGAGCCGTCGGCAACGGCTGAGTTGCCCCCTCCGCAAGCCGACACGCCCACTTTGATGAGACACAGTCCGATGAGCGTCACCACAATGCCCGACACCACCGGCGTTATTATCCGTCGCGCATACCGCAGCATGCATCCCACAATCACCTCTATGAACGAGGCTGCCATGCACGTTCCGAATATCACGGCAGGACCGCCCGCCATTCCCGCGGCTATCACCGGACCTATCAACGAATAGCTCGTGCCCTGGATGCAAAGCAGTCCCGCGCCGACGGCTCCGAACCTGCGGCACTGCACGAACGTCGCCACGCCCGAGGCGAAGAGAGCCATCGACACCATGTAGCTCGTGGTGTGAAGGTCGAATCCGAGTTGTGAGGCGATGATGAGCGGCGGGGGCATTATAGCCACAAATATCGCCAGGAGGTGCTGCATGGCAGCGAAGAGCGTCTCGATGAGCGGCGGTCTGTCGTTAAGCGCGTAGATGATGTCACTGTTTTTTCCCATATTCACGATATATATATCATTTGACCGGCAAAATTAACAAAAAACATTGTAACACAAGAAAGCACGTGCCGCATAGATAAAAAAAACGCGCTTTCTCACGAAAGCGCGCTACCTTAAAGCTTACAATAATACCTAATACCTAATTGAAAATAATTCTGGTCTTCCTGTTCAATTTTTTCACCTAAATGGAACAAACCATAAATCTTATTCTCCTTCCGGAGCTTTGTCTATGAGATCCATAAACTGGTCAAGCTTCGGAGTTATGATGATCTGCGTACGGCGGTTGCGCTGCTTGCCCACTTCGGTAGAGTTGTCAGTGAGCGGATTGTATTCGCCGCGTCCGCCTGCCGTAAGTCTCTTAGGATTGACGCCGTAATTGTTCTGCAGATACTGCACTACGCTTGACGCACGCAGACAAGAGAGGTCCCAGTTGTTGCGTATGTTCTTCATCTGCGGGCTTGAAGTGTTCACCGGAACGTTGTCCGTGTTACCCTCGATCAGCACGTCATAGTCCTTGTAGTCCATTATAATCTTGGCGATTTTGCTCAATGTCTCCGCCGCGCGGTCGTTTATCTCATAGCTTCCGCTCTTGTAAAGCATGTTGTCGGCAAGCGATATGTAGACAACGCCTTTGAGCACCTGGACGTCCACCTCCTTGAGTTCCTCCTTGCTCAGGGAGCGTGTCAGATTGTTGGTAAGCACGAGGTTGAGCGAGTCAGACTTCGATTTCACCTCCACAAGATGGCGTATATACTGGTTAGACTCGTTAATCTGGTCCACCAGCTTGGAGATATTGATATTGTTAGAGCCTGCGTTTGTAAGGCTCTTGTCAAGCGACTGCTGCAGAGCTGCGTAATCCTTGTTCTGACGTTCGAGCTGATCTTCGAGCGACTGTACGCGAGTCTGTGCCGCCGCAAGCTGCGCGTTTGCTTCTGCCAGCTTGTCTTTAGTGCTCTGATAGTTGCCCATCAGTTCCTTGTTCTCAAAGCGGCAGTTCTCCAGATCCTTTTTGCTGGCACAACCGGTCATGAGCATCAGTCCGGCGGCGACAGCCAAAATAGCTACGTTTGTTCTTTTCATAAATATCAATGTTTAGTTATTTCGTTATCAGACTTTTGTCGTCAAGCTACATATAAGACGTATTTATAAAGACAATGTTGCTTACAGTTTACACTGTTTAACTACCAAATTGGCAATTTAACATTATTTTAGCACATATCCAGTTAATCCTTAACAGATTATGATAAAAGCGGCTGTCCCGCGCATATCTGCCGGACAGCCGCCCTGAATGTCATTTCAGCGTTCCGCTCATTTGTAGAGTTCAAGCTCGTAAATGCGCACCGTGCTGTCGTTCACGCCCTGTGCGGGACCTGTGACATACAGCCGCACGTAGCGTGCCTTGACCGGTTTGATGCTGCGGTTAACGTCGTTGCTCCTGTTGCCGTCAATCATGTCGACGGTCTGCCACTCCTCTGTCAGGGAGTTGCGCACCTGCAACAGACATGCGCGTGTGATGTAATTTGAAGACTCGGCTCCCGCGTTCAGTATTCTCCAACCGCTGAATTCCTTATCCTCTCCAAGGTCGAAAGCCACATAGTTAGGAGCTTTTCCCGTGTCACACCACTTGGTGTCGGCGTCTCCGTCCACGAGTTTCACGGCAGCCTCATCATCGTTCACCTGTCCTGAAACGGAAACCACCTTCGCTCCCTTGAGAATGTTCGTGCGCACGGCATCGGTTTCCGAGCCGTCGGTCTTGTTTGCCGTACGGAACAGTCTGCCTGCCGGCTTCACTGTGTTCTTCTCGTTCACAGCCGTTGCGGCGAAGACGACGACGTTCCTGTCTGACGGAAGTATTATCTCGGTAGCGCCCTCCGGAATGTCAATGCCATACTTGAACATATACGTGAACTCATATACACGGTCCTCATATTCGGCGTGGCTGTGTGTGCCTACATAGGCAACCTCGGCATCTTTCAGGTATCCCTTGGTGTGGCCCTCATGTCCCCATTGTCCTACGAAGCCTGTATAATAAGGCACGTTCACCGTCTGGCGGTTCTTGCCCGCAGTGAATGTAGCCTTGCGGTCGCCTGATGAAGAAGCCGCGAGCAGGTATACCTTATTATATTTACCGCCTGCCGGCAGTTTTATAGTGTCACCGTCGCATGCGAGTCCGTTGTCCGTATCCATTTCTCCGAATGTGAAATGCACTCCGTCCACGGTGAGTCCGTCCTTAGGCAGAAGCTCTGCCGCATAGCTGTTGCCGCCCTCAAAGTTGCCTGCCGCGCGGAACTCGTTGTATGAGAAACAGTTCTTGTTGAACGGCAGTTCCAGACTTCTTGCGTCAGCGAAGCATGTACCGGCTTTCTCCGACACGTTGTCCTTCAGTTTGAGACGATAGGTCTTCACGCTGAACGGCTTTATGCTGACGCTCAGCTTGTTGCCGCTGAACGATGCTGCGCCAGTCTCTTTCTCCGTACCGTCAGCCTCTACAGCCTTCACTATGTCTGCGGCGAAAGTGAGGTTCGCGCTCTGAGCCTCCTTACCGGCAGTCTCATAAACGCGCACGACATACTCATCGCCGGTCTCAGCCTTCTTCAGCGCGCGCACAACAACGTTGTCGTTGTCTGACGATACGAACGAGAACTCACGTCCGAGGTCGCCCTTATGCTTCGGCGACTTGAACGCCCTTATCGGACTGTTGTAGGCTGTAGCCATCTGCACGGTCTCTGTCTTGTCGAGCTGTCCCTCATGTCCCACGATGCTGTAAGTGAACTCATGATATCCCAGATCCTGACGGTCCTGATAAGCATATCCGCCTCCAGGTTTCGGAGAGAAGAGGAGCGACAAGCGTATTGTGTTGTCGTCCGGCTTGTCCCATCCGTATTTTGAGTCGTTGAGCACGGTCACGCCGTAGTTGCCCGAGCGGTCGGTCAGGTCGGTCCATTGATGAGAATAAACCTCATAACTGTTCTCGCGGTTGTTTCCGCGCTCCACACTTCCGAGTCCGATGTCGTAAGTAGCCTTCTCATTGCTTACGGTGAGAGGGAACTGAACCTTCAGCAGTGCGTTGAGCGAGCGCCAGTCCACCTCGTTGTAGAAGTCGATGCGGTCTGCCTGACTTCCCTCATACAGACGTATATACTGGTTTATCTTCGTGTCGCCATAGCTCTTTGTGACACGCAGCGACTTGCGCAGCGGACCGTTCTCTACCATCGTCACGCTCACATTTTCCTTTATGTCGACAGGAGCCTTGTCCACAGTGTGCTTCAGAATCTCCCATGCGGGCCATGCCTCCGACCGGCAGTCGTCGAATATGACGAGCCCTATGGACTTTCCGGCAGCCACGAGTTCCTTACCGTTACGTTTGTCGATGAGCGACGAGATGTTGCCTATCTTGTCAAGCGTAATCTTGTATACGGAGTTCTCTATCATGTTGGCAGACTTGCTTACAGGCGCGGAAGCCTTTCCGCCAGCCTTCACGCTGTACACCGAGAAGCCCGTAGACGGCACACTCGCGTCGACGAGCAGACTGCGCTTTCCCTTCGAGTCGGTCACCACCTGCGACGCAACCTTGCGCCCTTTGGCGTCGGTCACGCTGTAGGAAGCAGCCATGTCGGGCAGAGTGATGCTTGTCACCGCGCTCACGGGGAATGCCTGCGTGTTGTAGAGCACCACCGGAGTGCCCGACACGTTGGTGTTCATGCGGTTTGCCACACCGCTCACCGCCGTCGTGAGGTTGTTTGAGAAACGCTGCAGCGAGATGAGCTCGTCGTTCCATGAGAACTCATACGCACGCGGGATACTTGTTCCGGGAAGGTCGTCATGGAACTGATGCAGGAGCACGCGCTTCCAACTTTCGGTGAGGTCGCGCAACGGATAGGCACCCTGTCCGAGCCATTCGGCAACCACGGAGGCACGCTCGGCTGCGTCGCCGAGGTTCTCGTTCTGGCGGTTGTAAAGCTTCATTGCAGCCTGAGAGGTGTAGCATCCCGTGCCATGAACGTCCATGAACAGCTCTCCGTCATGCACCGGCAGCTCGGGATGATTCTCGTAAGGCAGGAAGTCCTTGTATATCTGGTCGCTCGTCGCGCTTATTATCTCTATCGGACCGTCGCCCTTTATTCCTTTTTCCAGGCCTCTCACCGATGCCAGATTGGGCGAGCCGCCCGTGTCGCCCGTACCGTAATAGCGGTATACCATGTTGAGCGGGCTCTCGGCTATTTCCTTCATCAGCCTCTTGCTGTGCGACATGTCGGCGTCGGGGAATCTCTCGCCGTAGCCGAATCCGTGCGTCATCATGATGCGGCTTCCGTCTATACCCTGCCACAGTCCGATGGTGAACGGATATTTCTTTCCGCCCTCATAGAAGGCATGGTTTCTCCATCCGAGCTTCTGTGTGGAGAAGCCGATGAGTCCGCAATGGCTTGCAAGCGTAGGGATGAAATAGCTGAAGCCGAAGCAGTCGGGCAGGAACACGTCGGTGCTTTCCTTGCCGAACTCGCTGCGATAGAAGCTCTGACCCAGCAGGATGTTGCGCAGCCACGACTCGGGCGACACGATCACCGTCTCGTTGGCGTCCCAGCCGCTTCCCGTAAGATGCCACCGTCCGTTGGCTACATACTTCTTCATCTTCTCGTACTGCAACGGATAGTACTCCTTCATCCACGAGTATTTCACCGCACCTTCAAAGTTGAACACATAGTCCGGGTAGTTGTCGAGCAGATAAAGGTTCTGGTTTATGGTGTTCCATACATAATGCTTGATGGTGGTCTGTATGTCCCAGTTCCACTGAGTGTCCAGATGGGCGTCAGCCACCATGTAGGCTTTCATCTTCTTGCCGCCGCTGTCCTGAGCCGACACAGTGCCGAGCGTCATGCAGGAGGCAAGAGCCATCAATAAGATTTTTTTATGCATAACAGTTATTATTGAATATAATTAGGTTAAAATATGTACATTCCATCAAGCCGGTCAGGTGTGAGGATAATGCAAACGGGCGGAAAGAAAGCGTGCTTTCAGTTTCCTGAGTGCAGCTTATCTTATGCAAAGATACACAGATATCTCTGTTTTCACCATCTCATTTATGTATAATAACAACCTCGGAATGAAAAAAATAAAAATTCAGGGAGTAAAATTCAAAACATTAACAAAATTTATATATCTGTTCAAATTAAAACAATGGTACCGGCATCGCCGCCGAAAGCCTCCTTCATCCGATTTCCGCCACATCGTCAAAGCTTCCGCACAGTCCTGTCATACCGATTGTCCAACACATATATTATACTTTATTCTACATATATACAATACTTTTATCACCTTACAATACACATTTTACAGCGATACATCATACATTTATTCCTTTTTATTATTATATTTGTTCACAGCTTCATCTGATACATATCACCACGGCGAATATGCCGTGACAACGGACGAAGAACCGATAAAAACCTACATTCAACAATCATAACACATACCGCATATGAGAAAAAACATCATCATTTCAATGCTTGCCGCCGTCTCACTGTCGACAGCGCAGGCGCAGGGACCGGCAAAATACGACCCCTCCGTGCAACCCGGAGAGATGCAGTATTTCACCCCTGCCGGAGGGAAACAGTTCGTAGGCGACTGCATTCCGTTCTTCCACGACGGCACGTTCTATCTCTACTGGCTCCTCGACGAGAGGCATCACGGCTCGCTCAACGGTCTCGGAGGACACCAGTGGTGTGTCAGCACCACGCGCGACCTGAAGAGGTGATGCCTGAAACGGACTCTCCGCTAAGTCTCAGCCTCACTCCCACCGACGGCGCGACGGTCTCCTCGCCGGGCAGCATCAGCGTGGACGCGCGCGGCGACATATGCGGAGCGCATGCCACGGTAGTGCCGTACAACTGCGTAGTAACGCTCGACGTCATTCCGGAAGGCAACTACGAGGAGTTCGGCATGTTCCTGCGCTCAGAGGACAAAGGCATAAACAGCTATAAACTGTCATTCAACAGCGACAACCACACAGTGCGCCTGCACGACTCTTCCATCTCCGCCGTCACCGGACTCGACAAACCCATGAAGCTCACAATAGTGATGAAAGGCGACATAATAGACGTATGCGTGGACAACAGGAGATGCATCGTCAACCGCCTTCCGGAAAAGAAGGGCTCCCAGCTGTGGTTCTTCGCACGCGACGGAAAGCTGAGGTTCGAGAACATAAAGGTGTGCCCGATAACAGGCGACGCCTCTAAGCGATGACGGCTGTGGCGCAAGCCGCTGTCCGCTGTGCCGTGACGGCGGTAACGTCCCGTGTCTGAGAATGCATATTTATGCAATAATGAAAGTAAAAAATATTTACAGCGTGAATTTGCAAAAGAGAATGACGCATGCCGGAACGGACAGTGCCGGAACATGGATGTTTGTACACTGATTAGTGCGAACGGATATATAAAATGTGATTTATATTATAATTCGCAGCCGAAAAAACCCGTTTCCGTATTTTGTTTCCACACGGAGGCGGTGCGGAAGATACTGTTCCACACCCTCGGAAAGCCTTTTTCATGATGCGGGAAAGGTTTTTCCGCACTCCCGAACGGGCTCTTCGGCATGGCGGTATGGTGTCTCCCGAATCACTGTTCAGGCAAACATGCTGTATATCAGAGCTTTACCTTAAACGCGAAATACGCGTGTATATGGCGGCGAAAAGTTTTTTCTGACATTCAGAGGCATTCTCGCGGGGTTGGTGATGAATAAATATACACGTACGGCACCGGCATTGCATATTTATACATAAACCTGTATCATATATTATGAGACCCGCAGACACATTATTGAAATATATGAGCGGTGATTTGAAACGAATATCAGAAAATTGGTGTATCTTTGCAGAAGATATGCTGCGGTTCGGCAGTATCCCGTCAGGTAAAGCCAGCTTTCCCTGCCAGGATGTTGCTCTCAACTTGCAATATCTTTGCAGAAGATATGCTGCGGCACCCGATTACCCAATCGCACGATGCCGCCTCGGCACATCATCCCGCACTCACCGCTGCGGCGGACGCAAGGCGCGACAACTCAGAACAAAACAATACAAAACATTATAAATCATGATTCTCTTTTTCAAGACTTCACAGCAGAGCGTGATAGCGACAGACGTTGACCATCAGCTCAGTAAAGACGAAATCAACGAACTTAGTTGGCTCTACGGTGACGCCGCACTCATCGGGAGCGAAAAGGTGGAAGGCTATTTCGTGGGACCGCGCCGCGAGATGATCACACCATGGAGTACGAATGCCGTAGAGATTACACAGAACATGAATCTTCACGGCATTTCGCGTATTGAGGAGTTCTTCCCCGTTGAGAACGAGGACTCGGAGCACGACCCGATGCTGCAACGCATGTACAACGGGCTCGACCAGAACGTGTTCACAGTGAACCGCAAACCGGAGCCCATAAGGCACGTGGAGAATCTTGAGGAATACAACGAGCAGGAGGGACTGGCTCTCTCGCCGGAGGAGATGGAGTATCTCCACAAGATTGAAAAGCAGCTCGGCAGACCGCTGAACGACTCTGAGATATTC
>OGXJ01001731.1_pt1 | contig 15811 bp, 14 predicted proteins | sample 1576231 | NCBI WGS metagenome assembly OGXJ01 (sample SAMEA3541539, study PRJEB24748) | human gut metagenome | biome: human gut; feature: human-associated habitat; material: faeces | place: China | collected 2012
AGGGATATGTTTTTGTTGTTTGCGTTTATAAAGCATTTTACAAGGCTGTTTTTTACGGGCGACACGGCGGTCTGCCGGGGGAGGATATCCTCAACGTCCAAGACCTTATCGCATATTATGCCAGCCTGATTTGAGCCGACTTCTATCACTATGGTACTGCTTCTGTTGTCATACTCTCCTTCAGGCAGTCCAAGGCGCAGGCGGAGATCTATCACGGGAACGGCTTTTCCTCGGAGATTTATAACGCCTTTTATGAACTTCGGTGTTTTTGGGAGCCTTGTGACGGGGAGAAGCCCTATTATATCGGTGACATCTTTTACCTCAAAGGCGTAATATTTTTCATCAGAAACAAAGGAGAGTATTTTTCCGCCCTTCTGACAAAATTCGTTTATATCCTGTTCTGACATCTTTATTCACCCTTTCGGAAGTCATAATTGCCGAGAAATTCTTTCATATCAAGTATTATGGTTATGCTGCCGTCGCCGAGGACTGAACAGCCTGCCATGCCTGATTCCTTGAGGGGATAGGCGTCAAGGAGAGGTGAGAACGGTTTTACTACCACCTGCTGGTCAACTGTTATCCTGTCTGCCATGAGGACGGCTTCCTTGCCACCGTCTTTACAACAGAGCATTATGCCCTTTGTTACGTCCTTTTCGGCATTTGGTATATCAAAATGGTCGCTCATTCTGATAAGAGGCAGACATTTTTCACGGAGCATTATAAACTCGTTGCCCTCGGGGTCGGTGATAAAGCTTTCGGCTTTGCAGGAGAAAGCTTCGGAAACTGCGGAAACAGGCAGAGAGAAATTCTCGCCCCCTACGTCAACGCTTAAAACGTCAAGGATAGACAGAGAAAGTGGTATCCTTATAGTAAAGACAGAGCCTTCGCCAAACTTGGAGTCAACATAGAGCTTTCCGCCGACTTTCTCAAGGTTTTTCTTTACAACGTCCATTCCAACGCCTCTGCCTGAATATTCGGTTATTTTATCATTGGTGGAAAAGCCTGCGGCCACAACAAAATTGAATATCTCTTTGTCGGTATATTCATTCTCAGGCTTTGTGAGCATACCGTTTTTCTTGGCTTTCGCCATAAGCTTTGCGGTATCCATTCCTGCACCGTTGTCACGGCAGGAGATAACCACTTCGTTGGAGTCATAGCCTGCGCTCAGAGTAACTGTGGCAGGCTCGGTCTTGCCTGCTTTTGCACGGACTTCGGGGTCTTCTATGCCGTGGTCAACTGCGTTTCTCACAATGTGCATAAGGGGGTCATTGAGGATATCTACGATAGATTTATCCACTTCCGTTTCCTGCCCTTCAAACACAAGAGTAACGTTCTTTTTGAGCTTTTGGTTCATATCCCTGACAACACGGTTCATCTTCTGAAATGCTGTGGAAACAGGCACCATTCGTATTGACATTACAACGTCCTGAAGCTCATCGGTAAGCTTTTTCAGCTCACGGGAGGATTTATTGAAACGGTCAAGGTTTATCTCGGCTTTTTTCAGGTCGGGAGAGGAGATAACAGAACCTTCGGTTATAACGATCTCAGCCACAAGGTCAAGAAGTCTGTTGAGCTTATCGAGCTTGACGGATATCATGGACTGCTCATGCTTTTCGGCATGCTTTTTGGGGACTGTATTTGCAGGCTGAGCAGGCTTTGGGGCTGGTTTTTCCGGAGCAGACTTTTGGGCAGGCTGAGGTTTTTTGGCTGCATTAGCAGGTTGCTCAGGCTTTTTCACCTGCTCGGCTTTGTCAACGTTCACGGCGTTTTTCATAAGGTCAAGAACGCCATTCGGGTCATCGGTGATAAGCTTTATGTAAAGTCCCTTTTTTGATATCTCGTCCCCTGCATTGTCGGCGTCAAGATCCTCAGGGAAAGTTTTTATTACCTCGCACATTTTACCTAAGGCACGCAAAAGAACCAATGCACGCATATCAGGCATTGCACAGCTTTCGGAATATGTGACCTTATAGGTGAGAACGCCCTCTTTTTCATCATCAGGGAAAAGCCCCTCATAGGTGGCGGTATCGGCTGAGGAAGTATCGGGACTATCGCCTGCAGGCTGACCTTTCATGGTGGCAGCAAAGGCGTGTATCTTATTTTCAAGCTCTGAAAAATCGGTGAGCGGAGCGTCGTCATAGAGTGAATCAAGCTCAGATTTAAGATTATCAGAAGCCGAGAAAAGAAGCTCATAGAGAGCAGGCTTGTCATATTTCACAGTAGGGTCTTCACGGATAATGTAGAAGAGATCCTCAACTGAGTGGGCAAGGGTAGACATATTGTGCATACTCATCATGGCGGCAGAGCCTTTAATAGTGTGCATGGTACGGAATATCTCGTTGATATCGTCGGAGGAGATAGAGTCTTCCTGCTCGGTGCGCATAAGGATCTCGTCCAACTTTTCCAGAAGGTCGCCTGTTTCAAAGACGAACATATCCGCCATATTTTCCATACCGCTTTCAAATTTCGGCAAAAAAGTCACTCCCTTTCGGTGCTGTTGAAGCATACGGATATAATCAATAATATTATAGCAAATTTTTTGATATTTTTCAAGCATTTTTGTGCATTTTAAGTAAAAGAAACGATCAAGTGAGGAGGGGGGGAAGTGAGGAGTGAGGAGTGAGGAGTGAGGAATTGGCAAAGCTGACCAAAGTTGTACTCAAGAATGAAATAAAACCCGGCACCGAGCAAAGCGATTTTGCGGCGGCAGAAACTTGCCCGAATACCTGTAGGGGAGCAGCGCAATTTCTGCTTTGCAGAAATACGACGTCCCGTTTCGAGGAGTTGCGGGGGGGGTGAATTTGTACAAACCATGTAGGCGAATAAAGGCGGGCGAACGCTGTTCGCCCCTACCGCCATTTGTGGGGTTATCGCAGGATTGAGCAGGCAAACAGGTGCGGGCTGTCGAGGGTGCCAGCCCCTACATGGTTTGTAAAGTGCATAACAAAGTGCGGATAACACAAGTACAAATAAAAAATGCGAAACGAAAACCGTTCCGCATTGGTATCATATCAAATTATTTTTCCACCGCATATCACCATGTCAGGTGATACCATTACATCAAGTGGGTCGCCGCTGAACAGGGTGAGGTCTGCGTCAAGCCCTGTCCTTACAGAGCCTACTCGGTCGGAAATGCCTGCTATCTCTGCCGCTGTGCAGGTGATAGCTTCAATGCCCTTTTCATAGTCAAGACCGTTTTTTACTGCAATAGCCGCTGACAAGGGCAGATATTCTATCGGCACTTCTGAGTGGTCGGTGCAGATAGCTATCTTTATGCCGTGAGAAGAAAGTATGCCGGCGTTTGCCGGAGTCAGATTTGCCATTTCAGGCTTGCATCTGTCGCATATTACAGGACCTATCACACAGCTTGCTTCTTCCTCTGCAAGCTCGTCAGCTATGATATGACCGTCAGTGCAGTGTATAAGCACATAGTCAAGCTCAAATTCTTTCGCTATCCTTATGGCGGTGAAAATATCGTCCGCCCTGTGACAGTGAAAATGCGCCTTGACTTCGCCTCTGAGAACAGGGAGCAAAGCCTCCGACTTCATGTCAAACTCAGGCATATCCTCCTCGCTTCCCATTGCACGCTCGACCGCTTCACCGTATTTCTGCGCCTTTATAAGCGCTTCTCTTATTATGCCTGCCACTGCCATTCGGGTGTAGGGGGCGTCCTCTTTGTCAGAATAGGTGAGTTTAGGGTTTTCACCCATTGAGAATTTCATTCCAACTGTGCCTACAAGCATTTTATCTATTCGCTTGCCATAGGTTTTTACTGCCGCAATACTGCCTGCGACTGGGTTTGCTGAGCCTGGGGATACAAGACAGCAGGTTACGCCTGCTTTTCTTGCAAGCTCAAAGGAATAGTCGATGGGGTTTATGCCGTCAACAATGCGGATATGGGCTGTGCATGGTTCAGATTCCTCGTTGAAATCCTCGCCCTCCATGCCTACGCCGCTTGTGGATAGTCCAAGATGTGTGTGAATGTCGATAAAACCAGGGTAAACTGTTCTGCCGTTGCCGTCTATGTCCTCGGCTGTGACAGCTTCGGGAGAGCCGCTTTCTACAGCGGAAATTATGCCGTCTGTTATCTCAACCCAGCCGTTTTCAATAACACGTCTGTCGCTGTCCATGGTCTTTATTTTAACGTTGTAAATTTTCATATGCAGTTTTCACCATTCTTATTTGCCTGTTGAGCCAAATCCGCCTGCGCCACGTTCTGTATCGGAAAGCTCTGTTACTTCCTCTACTTCGGGAGTGAAAACAGGGGTTATCACAAGCTGTGCGATCCTGTCGCCACTGTTTATTGTGTAGTCCTTGTCTGAACTGTTGTGGAGAGCGCAGATTATCTCACCTCTGTAGTCCCAATCAACAACGCCAACGCAGTTTGCAGGGGCGATGCCGAACTTTGATGCAAGGGAGCTTCTTGCATAGATAAGAAGAACGCAGTTTTTCTCACCCTGAACTTCGGCTGATATGCCTGTGTGTATTTTCTCGGTTTGACCTGCTTTTATGGTTACAGGTGCGTCTGTGCAGGCACAAAGGTCATAGCCTGCGCTAAATTCTGTTTGTCTTGCAGGGATAACTGCATTTTCCTTAAGCTTTTTTATAAGTAATCTCATTTTATAAAACTCCTCTGTAGTATAGGCCATTGGTAGCGTTTTCGGGCTTTGCGCTCATTTCGCCACTGTAGGCTTTTATTATTTCGTTTATCCTGTGGGCGTTCTCCTCATAGAAGTGAAGCTCCATATAGTCGGCATTGTCAAAATCCGTCAGCTTGTCTGCAAGGTACAAAATATCGGAATTTAGTATCTCTGCGCAATCTCTGCCCTTTGGACATCTCACCGGAAACTCTCTGCCTGTGCGGTCAAAAAGCTTGCCCTTGCAGTTTTTACAGCCCATATCGTTTCTTATAGGACAGTTTGCAGTGAGCATAAGGGGAAGTCTGCCGTATGCCACAAAGCCTATCTCAATGGGCTTCTTTAACTTTTCTATCTGCGACGCTTTAAGTTCAAAGGACACTGTGCAGTCTTTTGCACCAAGTTTTTTTACCTCGTCCAATGCGGGTGAGTTGCAGAGATTGAATGAATAGCCTGCATGAAGCTCAAAGCCAAGGTCATTCGCAATAAGGCAGTGGCCGATATTCATGGCGAGCATTTTTGTTATGCCTGCTTCTTTTGCGGATGAAAGCTTTTCACATAGGGCTTTCTCGTCGAATGTGAAGCGTGGCATTATTATCATAAGCTTGCTTTTGTCTGACACGATCTTTACCGCTTCTGATGCTATCTCTATTGGCACGCCCACAAGCTCTGCTTTGTCAAGGTCAACACCATCAAGCTGAGAAAGCTTTGAGAGCATTATGCGGATCTTTTTGTGTTCATAGGCTTTTGGCAGGGTAGGAAGATCGGCAAGTGCTTTGTCGGTAAAATCGGCGGTATGGGTGAAAAAGTCTATACGCTTCTGGTCAAGCTTTTCTACCGCCTGCCGTCTTAGGTCATTAAGTGCGGAAGCTGGATAGGCAAGGTCTTTGCCTATGGCGGCTTCAAGCCCTCCGAACTCATATATGGTGTCCCCAAGCTTGGAGAGCTGTTTTTTTACATAGTCGCTGTCGCAGGCCTTTTTTAAGGCTTTCTGCGGAATATCGCCGTAAACGGTCACGGTGTTTCCCTCGCTGTCACGGAGAGAAAGCTCCGCCTGAGAACTTTCCTGAAGCTTTATGGTGAAAAAGGCTTTTGTGCGCTTTTCACATCTGCGGTAAAGCCCATGAAGTTCGGGAAGAATTTTGGCGGTGGCGGAAACGTCCTCTTTCTGCCTTGTGCCGAACATTTCTCTGCCTAATCTGCCATTGTAATATCCGTCTGTAAAGCCCCCGCGGGAAAAGACCGCTTCAAGGGCTTTCAGGTCATAAGGCTTGTTTTCAAGAGAATTTTTACAGCAGTTCACTGCCGCCGCAACATATTCGGGGCGCTTCATTCTGCCCTCTATTTTAAGAGAGGAAACTCCGTCATTTTCGAGCCTTTGGAGCTTATCAACATAGGACATATCTTTCAGAGAGAGGGCGTAACGCTCCTGCCCCTTTGTTATCTTATCCCCCTGAGCAGGCAGTCTGCAAGCCTGAGCACAAAGTCCCCTGTTGGCACTTCGTGAGCCTATAAGAGCACTCATATAGCACTGACCTGACACGGACATACAAAGTGCGCCGTGAACAAAGACCTCTGTTTCGATGCCAAGGGCGGTGAGGTCTTTTATGGTATGCTCGGGAAGCTCTCTTGACAGGACGGCTCTTGAAAAACCGAGTTTTTTAGCCATTTTCACACCGCTTTCGCTGTGGATGGTCATTTGGGTGGAGGCGTGATATTCAAGGTCGGGGCAGCATTCACGGCATATTTTCACAAGGGTCAGGTCTTGGGTGATAAGTCCGTCAACGCCAATTTCTGCGGCAAATTTGACGGCTTTTTTGCACTCTTCGAGCTGTTCGTCAAAGACAACAGTGTTTATCGCCTGATAGACCTTTACACCTCGCAGGTGACAGAGCCTTACGGCTTCTTTTAGCTGTTCATCTGTGAAATTGGCGGCATTTTGTCTGGCGGAAAATTTCTCTCCCCCGAGATAAACTGCGTCACAGCCGCTTCTAAGGGCGGCTTCGAGAGCTTCAAAAGAACCGCAGGGGGCAAGTATCTCAGCTTTGTGAGCCATTAATGGCTTCCTCCCTCGGGTCTGTAATTCACTGTGCCGACAAAATTGCCGTTGTTAGGCTGATTAGGGTGGACAGGTCTTTCAATAGCGTTCTTTATTTCCTGCGAAAGAAGCTCGTTTGCGTTTATAACTTCGTCATCAGGCTCTCTTTTTACAACTGTGCGTGCTTCGAGCTGTTCTTCAAGGTCATGGACTTTTGCCTGAAGCTCTCTTATTTCTTTCTGAGCTTCGTCAGCCTGACTTCTTGCTCTGCCTGCGTCGTCAACATAGTCCTTTATCTGGGTGCGGATATTCTCGATATTCTGATTTGCCTTGCTAAGCTCGTCAAGACAATCAAGTGCTGTCAGCACTGCGGCGTCCTGAACGGAAAGGCTTGGGATAGCTTTCATCATGCCTTTTATCTTTGAATTTATCACCAACGCAAGTTTATTGGTATACTCCTGCGACTCTTCGGAAAGCAGATTGTATGTACGGTTATAAATATTTACTTTAAGCTTGTTTTTCATAGCTTTTGACCTCCCTTTATTTTCTTTGCTGTGAACTTGTATACTTAATTGTATTATACACTACTTTTTGAGAAAAATAAAGAGGGTAAAAAGAAGTTTTTTGTAAATACGCCCTTTGCGGTGGTTTTTGCTTGACATTTTTACAAATATGATATATAATTAATCATAGATTTTCTATAGGATTTATGAAAGGATTTGACGCTGATGAAAATATCCACAAAGGGAAGATATGCACTGAGGCTTATGCTTGACCTTGCTTTACATGAGCAGAGCGGATATGTGCCTATCAAAGTGATCGCTGAAAGACAAGACATCAGCGACAAGTATCTTGAACAGATAATATCCATTCTTGCAAGAGCGGGCTTTGTAAAGAGCGTTCGTGGTGCAGGGGGCGGATACAAGCTGGCAAAAACGCCTGCGGAATACACTGTGGGAATGATACTTAGGCTCACAGAGGGAAGTCTTGCTCCTGTGGCTTGTCTGGAGGGGGAAGAAAATACCTGCCCGCGTCAGGACAGCTGTTCAACGCTGATGGTATGGAAAAAGCTTTACGGTGCTATAAATGATGTTGTTGACGGCATTACTTTGCAGGACCTTGTAAATCAGGAAAATGCAAGGATAGATGATTACGTTATTTGATATTTTGTAGGGGCGGGCTTTGCTCGCCCGTTTTTTTATGCGTTTTTTTGTGCGATTTTAAGCTGTCTGTTTGCAGAATGGAGTGGTCTTGCTTATGACCGCTCTTTTTTTACGCCTTTTTTTCTTCTACCTATAGCACAAAAGAAAGCCTATATGATAGCTTGGTTTTGTGCATAATTGATTTTGTCATGTTCTTGTAAAAATATTGTGGGATATGGTATTGCTTTGATGCACAAATGTGATGTTCGAATAGGACTTTTGGATTGTGCAAAAGATACAATCTGCGGTGGAAAAAGTGCGAAACTGAGGCATTTGCAAATCATAGTCTGGAGGTATAAAATAAGGATAGAAATTAAATTGGAGTGATAATAATGAGTACAACAGTTCAGGTAAAAAATTCAATAAAGCATATTCAGCTTATTTGTGTGACAGGTCTTTTTGCGGCAATGATATATGTTCTTACGGCATGGCTTCACATTCCTACGGGTGCAGGCTACACACACGCAGGTGACGGACTTATTTATCTTGCGGCTTCAATGCTTCCTACACCTTATGCAATGGCGGCAGGCGCTATCGGAGCAGGTCTTGCAGACGGACTTTCGGGATTTGTGGTATGGCTTCCGGGAACTATCGTTATAAAGGCGATAACTGCTCTTTGCTTTTCAAGAAAGACAGAGAGAATAATCTGCGTGAGAAATCTTCTCGGCATTATCCCTGCACTTGTTATATGCGTGGTATGCTACAGTCTTTATGAGGGAATTTTTATGGCAGGCGGTTTCTCAAAGAGCGCAATAATTTCGGCTTTCGGTCAGACTCCTGCTTACTGCATACAGGTGCTTGCAAGCTCGATACTTTATATAGTGCTTGGTCTTGGTTTTGACAAGGCTGGGATTAAAAAGAAGTTTTCACATTTGTTTGGATAATTTATTGGCATAAAAGCGTGATAAGCAAAGTGGACGACATCAGGTCGTCTCTACGCATTTTGGCAAAAGAAAAAGGGGCGGAAGTCAAATTCCGTCCCTTTAACGTTATTTTTATGGAGAATGAAGTTACAAGCTATATCTTTGAATAGCCGAAGCTGTTTACCAAAGCGTCGACCTTCTGTCCTGATTTGCACATTGGGCATTCTGATGATGTATATGTCATGTAATCAGGCAGATCCTTTTCTGTGAAAAGGGCGTGGATAGCAGTGCCGTTGTTCTCTTTGATAGCGGAGAATATGGAAGCTATTCCTACAAGGTTGCCGTTATAGTATTTCAGACAGTCCATTGCTCTGTTTATGCTCTTTCCGGTTGAAACGGAAGCGATAAGCAGAAGCACCTGCTTGCCCCATATTTTCTTCTGAGTGTTATCTCTGAATATCATCTGATTTACAGCGTTTAGCTCAGGTGTTACTACATTTACGTCTGCACCGCTGTTTATGCCGCTTTCGCCAAGGCTTTCAGCGAGAAAGGCTCCGATGATCTCTGTGCCTTCAAGGCATATGATAGTGTCGATATGTGTTGAAACATAGGTGGCTGCCAATGCCTTTGCGGCTTCCTTTGCCATTTTATAACCAGTTTTAAGAGATGTTATATCTACATAATAATTGATATGCGAGTGGTTAGTTGCATAGTGACCCGGTATAACGCCTATCTGTATCTTGCTGTTGCCTGCTGCCTGTATAATTTGCATACGTTCTTCCAAAATAAAGACCTCCTTACAAGTAAAGTGTGAACAGTATGTTGCTATTCGTTATTATATCACATATAGGCAAGAATTTCAATGCTCTTTTTGATGAATTTTGCTATATATTTTTGTGACAATACACAATTAATAAACTGATAAATCAAAATTTACAGCGATTTATTTGTAATTCGTGAGGTGTTGTGTATATTGTTGTGTAAACTAATGTATGATTTGTACAAAATTCTGCTTGTAATTTTATTGGAAAATGTGTATAATTGAATGAGGAAAACTTTAAGCAGCTCTGTGATAAAGCTTTGCTGTTGATAAATGGCGTATCGGAGGAGGTCTTTTTATATGAGGACGAGAAAGCTTTTGTCGGGGCTTGGGGCGACTGTGATGTCGCTTATGATGATAATACCGTGGGCGGTGTATGCGGACAGCCCTCAGGTGGAGGACAGCTCCATTGTAACGGAAAGCTCTGCGGCGGAGGCTATGGCGGAGCAGGGGGTCATCAAGGCGCAGAAAAACTCCACCCAGAACACTGAGACCGATTGGGTGCTTTTCGGCTGTATCGGCGGCGGTGCGGTGGTAGTGCTTATAATGATAGGGCTTATGGCTAAGAAAAAATAATACATATCAGGGCGGCTTGGGCTGCCCTTTTTTTGTTGTTGGTGGTAGATGTAATAAACAGCAGAAACGGACGAACACTGTTTCGCCAAGAATGTCAAACAAGCGGGACGTCGAGGGCGCCGTCCCATACAAGCAATGTAAATATGCTGTTTGTATGTAGGGGGGCGAATAGTGTGCGTGTGAGATTTTTTTGTTTGCAACTTTATTTGTTATTGCACGTCTTTATAGATGAGGGAAATTCTTATGAGTTTCTTAAAACAACGGCTTTATTTATTGACTTATACTCTTTTTATGGTATAATGTATACATAAAAACAGATAAGAACAAAAGACAACAGGACAGCAAGATAACAAAGAATAATACGCTCATGCTATACCCTTATGGGGAAGGTGGGGCTGTTTTATCCGTCTGGCTGCTGTCAGGCGGATCTTTTTATGCTGTTTTGGAAAAATCACAAACGGAGGTATTGCAATGACCACGAAAAAAAGGATATGCACTGTTATAATAGTGCTTGTTATCGTTTGCGCAGTGTGTGTGGGAGGTTTTCTCGTATGGAAAAAGACCGGCAAGGGAGGCTCAAAAAGCTCACAGAAGGTATATGTGCAGAAGGTATCGTCACTTAACACTGCGTCGGACTTCAAGCTTTCTAATCGCTCGTTCTTGGGCGTTGTTGAGGCACAGGAGTCTGTGGACGTAAAGTATGACAGCTCAAAGACGGTGGACGAGATACTTGTTAAGAACGGTGACTCTGTTAAAAAGGGTGACAAGCTTCTTACATATGACGTTGAGGCTATAAATCTTCAGCTTGAGCAGGCTAAGCTCGAGGTGGAGAGGCTCCAGAACGAGATAGCTTCAAATAAGAGTCAGATAGCTGAGCTTGAAAAGGAAAAGAAAAACGCCGATCAGGACGCTGCTGTGTCATACACGACCCAGATCCTTTCTTTGCAGAGCGACAATGCCAAGAACGAATATGATATAAAGGCTAAAAACGTTGAGATCAAAAAGCTGGAGGCTTCCACAAAGAACGCATACGTCACCGCTTCTATCGACGGAACTGTAAAGAACGTCAAGACGGTGGACAAGCTTCAGCAGGACGGCGGCGACGTTATAATGCAGATAACAGAAGAGGGCGACTACAGAATAAAGGGCAGATTCAACGAGCAGAACAGCAAAGATATCATGCAGGGTGTTTCTGTTATCGTAAAGTCAAGGCTTGATGATTCCACTTGGAAGGGCGAGATAACTTCTGTTGACACAAGTCCGCAGAAAAATTCTGGTGATGATATATACGGCTACGGTTCAAGCGATGAGATGAGCCAGTCTTCAAACTACGCTTTCTATGTTAAGCCTGAGAGCTTTGACGGACTTATGCTCGGTCAGCACGTTCTTATCGAGATTGATAACGGTCAGGACACTTCTATAAACAAGACGGGCATATGGCTCTATTCCGACTTTATCTGCAAGGACGGCAAGAAGAACTACGTTTGGGCTAAGGACAAGGACGGAAAGATAGAAAAGAGATATGTTGAGATAGGTCAGAAGGACGAGGATAACGGTGACTGCGAGATAAAGTCAGGTCTTGAAAAGGGCGATTATATTGCATACCCTGACAAGTCTATCGAGGAGGGCATGACGGCTACCACCAATGAGGCTGATGTGTCTGTTCCACCTAATGACCTTGGCACGAACGACAACAGTGACGCTGATACCGAAGGCGGTGACGAGGACATCGCTTTTGACGGAAGTGATGAGGACGGCATGGCTATAGACGAGGATATGCTTGCAAGCATGACGGACGAGGAGATAGAAGAATACTTCAACAAGCTTTACGGTGAAGAGGAAAATGCAGAAAATGCAGACGGTGAGAATGCCGACGCTGCTGATGCTGACGCAGCTTTCGCTGAATAAGGAGGGCTTGCAATGGTATTTGAACTGAAAAATATCTACAAGGATTATTTGCAGGGCAAGGAAGCTGTGCCTGTGCTTAAGGATATTTCCCTTGATGTTTCAGAGGGGGAATATGTGGCGATAATGGGTCCGTCAGGCTCGGGAAAGTCTACGCTCATGAACATTATAGGCTGTCTTGACAAGCAGACAAAGGGAAGCTTTGTTTTTGACGGCTGTGACATTATGCAGGCAAAGGATAGGAAGCTTTCGGAGATAAGAAACAAGAAGATAGGTTTTGTATTTCAGAACTTTAATCTTTTGCCCAGACAATCTGCTCTTGAAAATGTGGAGCTTCCGCTGCTTTATGCGGGGGTAGGCAAAAGAGAAAGACGTCAGAGGGCAAAGGCGGCTCTTGAAAAGGTGGGGCTTGCAGAGAGAATGATGTTCAAGCCTACTCAGCTTTCAGGCGGTCAGAAGCAGAGGGTGGCTATTGCAAGGGCGATAGTCAACAATCCAAAGCTTCTTCTTGCAGACGAACCCACAGGCGCTCTTGACACAAAGTCGGGCGATCAGGTAATGGAGCTTTTCAAGGAGCTTAATGACGACGGTGTTACTATCGTTATGATAACACACGAACCTGACATTGCAAGATGTGCAAAAAGGATAATGTATATCCGTGACGGCGAGCTTCACGGAGAAAAGGCAGGTGAGCAGGAATGAAGAAGATAATAATAACGCTCCTGTGCATTGCTATCCTCGGCGGAGGCGGATATGCGGGAGCAATGAAATATAAGAAAAATCAGGACAAGAAAACTGTTGTGGCGGTAGTTCCTGTTGACCTTATGGCGGAAACTGCGGATATGTACGAGTGGAACAACTCGACGAACATGGACGGGCAGATAGTTTCTGCCAATACTCAGAAAGTTACTCTTGATAACGAGAAGCTTGTTAAAAAGGTGCTTGTGAAAAAGGGCGACACTGTTAAAAAGGGTGACACTATACTTGAATATGACATGACGGTGGTTGAGCTGGAGCTTTCACAGAAAGAAAACCAGGTAAAGGTCTGCGAGCAGAACATCAAAATGGCTGAAAAGGAGCTTGCTAAATACAAGCTTTTAAAGCCTTCTGAGGACGCACCGCAGGAGCCTGACCCTGAGCCTGAGCCGGAACCTGAACCGGAGCCGGAGCCAACACCGGAGCCTGAGCCTAAGCCTGTGGAAACCGTGGACGTTGTAAAGGCTTCTTTCCGTACGGAAAATGCAGGCACAAAGGACGATCCTTATATTATAAACTGCAACAGGAACACCAAGGTATCCAAAGGGTTTCTTGAAAGGATAAGGACAACGGGGACTTATGCGGAGCTTTGCGTTTATGATGATAACTCAAACTTTATATACAAGTGGATAGTCAACCGTGAAACAATAGGCAAAAAGGCTCTTGCAGACTGGACAGTTTCCCAGGGGATAACTGAGGACAAGGAAAGCGGTATGCTTTCACTTGACACTTCTGTGGAGCAGTTCGGCAAGTTCTCTATCGTTGTGCCTGCAGGCTCAGACCGCAGTGATGACAGTGCTGACGACAGCGATGATACTGATGATATCGACAATGGCGGTGATGTGGACATATCTGATAACGGTGATTATGATGATAATGACGCCGGCATAGATGTCACTCCTGCTGACCCGTCACAGACGGGCGATACAAATTCAGGCTCTGAGGACTATATGTACAGCCGTGCAGAGATAAAGAAAATGATATCAGAAAAAGAGGACGAGATAAAGAGCCTGAAGCTTAACCTTAAGTCTGCAAAGCTTGACTACAATGACGCTTTGAAGAAAAAGACAGACGGCAAGGTAGTGGCTACTATCGACGGAGTTGTTAAAAAGATAGGCACTGTAGGCGACGCTGCCGCAGAGGACAATAATTCGGACGATGTTGACGGCAAGGACGATGTGGACATTATGGACAGCAGCATGGACTACAGCGGTGGCAGCTCTGATGATGACGCTTTCGCTATAATCGAGGGCGAGGGCGGAGTTTCCGTTACTTTTAGTGTGGGCGAGCTTAATCTTGACAGAGCGGCTGTGGGAAACACTGTTATGGTGAACTCATACAACACGGGAATGAGCATTGACGCTGAGATAACAAAGATAAGCAGCGAGCCTACGTCATACTCGGCAAACAACTGGGGTGACAATCCTAACAGCTCCACCTACACTGTAGAAGCTAAGCTCAGCGACAGCACGGATTTCAACGTGGGCGACTGGGTAGGCGTTTCATTTGTGAATGACACCACGACCAGTGACAGCGTTTATCTGCCTATACATTATGTAAGGCAGGAAAACGGAAACTACTACATAATGAAAGCCAACAAGGACGGCAGACTTGTGAAAAGCTACATAAAAACAGGCAAGATAATGTATGGCACTAATATCGAGGTCAAGGGCGGACTTTCTATGAAAGACAAGATATGCTTCCCATACGGCAAGGACGTCAAAGAGGGCGTAAGGACAAAGGAGACCGACAAAGTCCTTTATCCTGAGTATTAAAAGGGGGCGGATAATATGATAGAAAATATCAGACTTTCATTTAAGGGAATACTTTCACATAAGATACGCTCGTTTCTTACTATGCTTGGTATCATTATCGGTATTGCGGCTATCATTGCTATAGTTTCCACTATCAAGGGTACAAATGAGCAGATAAAGAACAATCTTATCGGCGCAGGAAACAACACTGTGAAGATACAGCTTTCAAATGGCGACACTGTTTGCGACTTTTCTTATGAAACGCCACCGTCTAATGTGGCAATGTTCACATCGGACACTAAAAAACGTATCAACGAGCTTAAAGAGGTGGAGTCAAGCACTTTTTACCGCACAAGAAACAATCCTGACAATCTGTTTTATCTTAACAACAAAATGGATTCGTCAACTATATACGGAGTAGACAAGGATTATTTTGACACTGTTGGATACGAGATAGTTGAGGGAAAGGGCTTTGCGGAGAGAAACTTTACCAAATTTGACAAGGTGGCGGTGGTAGACAAGACGCTTGCAGAGGGCCTTTTTCAGGGTGAAAGCCCTGTGGGAAAGGTCATAGACATAAGTGGCGAGCCGTTCACTGTAATAGGTGTGGCTGTGAAAAATTCAAACTTTGAGCCTGTTATAAACTCCGTGGAGGACTACTACACATACAATCAGACATCAAGCGGACTTATCTTTATCCCCACAAACGATTGGGGGATAGTTTTCCGCTATGACGAACCAGAAAACTGTATGCTTTATCACGCCCGCAAGAGTTTGTATGATATGCTTGTTTTGGATAGCCGGACGCCGCGTATGCAGAAAATAGAGTGGGATAAGGAAGGAATCCCTGTTTTAGGAATTCCGCAGAAAGAAGGATTCCCGCTTCGCAAACCGTCAGGCACTCCTGAACGCAAATGAAAATAGGGGGCGTACTTTTTGCAATACGCCCGTTTTATTCAAAAAGAGCCCGTTTCTTTCTTTTCTTATTTAAATGGTCTTCTTTTTCACGAAAAGAAAAATTCTCATCTTTTATTGAATGTTTTTTTTCCTTTTTTTTAGTGCGTATTACTTATGTTTGCAACGTAATCTATTAAATAAATCAACTAATGTAAAACGCGCAATGAGAAATGAAAATCTATTGTCCTTTCTTCTTATAAAGAGAAGAATTTTAAAATTACTGGCTATAAAATATGCATACAGTTTAATTGTTTTATGCGGAATTAGTTTTATGGCATGTTCAGATGATGATTCCGTAAAAAA
>OGXJ01001738.1_pt1 | contig 15761 bp, 17 predicted proteins | sample 1576231 | NCBI WGS metagenome assembly OGXJ01 (sample SAMEA3541539, study PRJEB24748) | human gut metagenome | biome: human gut; feature: human-associated habitat; material: faeces | place: China | collected 2012
TCTTCATCTGTAATGCTCCAATCCTTTATTAGTCTTCCTTTGATTTTGCCATCAGTATCATTTTCTCAAACGACGGTGCAAACCTCTCATCATCTTTCTCTGTGCGCTTTTTCGGTCCTTTGATATGATTCTTATGTGAGCTTCGTCTGGCTTTCTTGTTAAGGTGCCTCTCCATCAGCATCCGGTCGATATTTTCATCTGTGTACCATCTGCCGGACTGGTGGATTGCATATGCAGCTTTACCAAGCGCCATAGCAGCAACTCCATAATCCTGTGATACAACGATATCTCCCCTGTGGCAGAGGTTTATAAGCTTGTAATCCACTGCATCTGCTCCGGCACCAACCATTATCACTTCGCTGTAATCTGAGTACAGGACATGGTTTGTGTCACACAGGAGAGTTGTTTTTATATTATATTTTTCTGCAATTGACTCTACTATGTCCACTACCGGGCATGCGTCTGCGTCTACAAATATCTGCATTTTTTATCCAGCCTCTTCAAATAAACGAAATTATTTATCCAGATACCTGAACATGTTTATCTGGCCATCACAATCATCTTTTGTCTCATTTTATTTTAATGCCTCATCCCAGTAATCAAACATACTTATCTGACCCGGGAATCCGCTCTCCTCCACATCTGTTCTTCATAATCAAATAGGCTTATCTGACCATCACACTCGTAATGCTCCATTAAAGGATTTTTGTATGCCGGTTTTATCTCCGGTTCATCGTTCTTCATATCCTCTTATCCTCTGTTTTATTCCGCATTCATATTTTAAAACTTCTACGCTGTTTGTATGTATAAATATATGATACTGATTTATTGAATTTACTGCAACATAATCTTGAAGTTTATGTAATGTATTTCGGTAACAAAGGTATTCAGCAAAGACCGTTTACGCTATATCATTTTTTGAGTAATTCCAATGCCCTGTCCATTGGTACGCAGTCTGCATATCGTTCAGGCCAGAGAAATTCATTATAGTAATGGTAAGCCTGTTCCCTAGTCATGTACTCATTGTCCTGCGTAGAATTTGCATAGGCAGGAACAATCATGTGTAAGCCATGCTCAAAACCAGCCTCTACCGTGGCATTGATACAGAAATCAGTCATAATGCCACAAATCATCACGTCTTTTTCTTCCTTTGCAGTCAGATACTCAAGCAGACCACTCTCTTTTTTGAACGCACTGCATACGGACTTGATAAACCGTTTTTCATCAGGCATCGGTTGAAACTCGGAATAAACCTCAAACTCATCATCCCCGATAGAGAATCCGGTATCAGGTCCATCATCATGCTGTACATAAATAACTTCTATGCCTTGTTCTCGTGCTGCTCCAATCAGCTTTTTGATATTACCAACAAACTTTCTGAACTCATATAAGCGTTCATCCACGATACCATTCTGTGCATCTACAACCAATAAAACCATGAATACTCTCTCCTTTTCGAGCTTTTTGCTTTGATTCAAATAAACTAAATTCGAATATAGTAATAGCGCGTAACTTCTGCTTCAAATGAAAACTGCTTCGGAACTTGGAATTATCCAGTCGCTCAAATAACTGCTGATACCATTCATCCTTAGTCATTAATACTTCACTACTTCCGGCTCATGTGTAAATGATGAAAATGTAGCTGTCGCATTTTTAAAATAGAATACCTCGGTATTTCCATCATCTGCTGAGTACATATTCTGTAAAGATGGATAAGCATTGAGCATAGACTGTCTTGCTTCTCTTCTGTCATCTTCTACAAGTTCTCCGGCTACACGAAGCCACTCGCCATTTTATAATGCACAGATTTCTACCTTCGGGTTTGCGTGAATCTGCTTTGAAACATCCTTTACCTTGCCAGTCTGAATATACAGCTTGCCTTCAAAAATGTGTGCTGTTCCAAAAGTTCTTACCCTTGGCTGGTTACCTTCTACTGTTGCCAAATATAAGTCCATTCTTGGTGAAACAAATATTATGTCAGGGCAGACCTGCCTTGCCTGCCAGAGTGCCATTCCTGTTTTCACACCGTACTTCTTGGCAATATAGTCGGCTGTTAAGACAATCCCATGTCTTGCCTCCGGGTCACCGCCTACTGCCAGTGGCTTTCCTGCAAGCTCAGGATGATGCAGATGTTCAATCGAAGCATAACAACAGTTGATATCTGAATGAAGTATTACCCTGTCTGCCATCATACCCACCTCTTTTCGCCCATAAGCAAACGTTTGTTCCTTTCGACAGGTGTTATTATATATCTCTATTATAGAGACTGTCAAGAGATACTTATGTCCGCTTTTCTCTTATATGGCGAAATTGTGCTTGATTTATTTATTCATGCAATATATACTATATGGGAGAACAAGACTCAAAAGATAAAGTATTAATAGTAGAAAAGAGGCTGATTATGAACTCAGTTGGCGAAATTATAGCAACAAACAGGAAACGACTAGGCTGGTCACAGACCGAGCTTGCAGAAAGGCTTCAAGGCGAGGGCTTTAACCTGACCAATAAAGCCATCTCCAAATGGGAGAAAAACGACACTGAGCCAAGCGTGACAATATTCCTCACGCTCTGCCGTATCATGGGTGTCACTGATATATACGAGGCATATTTCGGAAGTAATCCGGACAGTCTGGTAAACGGACTCAATACTGCCGGACGTGAAAAAGTGCTTGACTACATCGAGCTGCTACACGATTCAGGCAAATACAAATCACATATATGTGAAATACTTCCATTTACGCGCAGTATAGACGTATACGAGACTCCGGTATCTGCCGGTACCGGAAATATGTTCCTTGATGGCTCCAAAGCAACAGTCAATATGGACTCATCTGTCATTCCAAATGAAGCATCATATGGTGTAATTGTCAGTGGTGACAGTATGGAACCGGAATTTCACAGCGGAGAGATTGCGTGGGTATCACAGCAGGATACCCTATGTGATGGTGAGATAGGTATATTCGGACTGAACAATGAGGCTTATATTAAAAAGCTGAAAAGATATGCAGACAGACTCTATCTCGTATCACTAAACAGCAAATACTCTCCTATTGAGATAAAAGAGTCTGACCGTCTGGATGTATTCGGAAAAGTGGTCGGCAAAATTAATTCTAATGATGTACCAGATTACCGGTTTTAATGAATTATAACGAAAGAAGTGATTAAATGAAAATAATTAATAATCTTAAGGGAATACGGACACAGCGAAAAATCGCCCAAAAGCAGCTTGCCATGGACACTGGATATGATCCGCGAACTATCCGCCGCGTTGAGCTGGGCGAATGCTGCCCGTCCGCAGAATTCATGTTTGATATGTCCGACTATTTCGGAGTCCCGATTGAAGAAATATTTGCACTTGATAAATCTACAGAATCAGTACAGAGAGGAAAATAAAGATGAGCGATGCAGAGGTCAAAGATTTAAACCAGATAAGTAAGAAGGATATCTACCACACTCCATCCGGCAAATATATCCAGTTCATCCATGATCATTCGGAAAAAACATTTGATGCGTGGGAACTCCTACCAGACGGAAGTCATCGGCTGCTCGAGAGCCAGAGCACTACTATTGAGACTTTTGATGAATTTAAAGAAAAAATTATAGGTAAAAACTAACATTAATCGTTATTCTTTGCTTATTCTAAACTCTAAAATGTATATACATGTGTATATCAATATTAATACATATGTATATACATAAATTAACAAATAACAGAACATTAAAGCAGTCGATTAGTGGCAATCGGCTGCTTTAATGATTTTTTAGTATGATGTCTTTTATAGTTACAATAATTTTTTGTATGAAACAAGTATAAATAAAGTAACTGTCTCTTAGTATATCACTTTAAATAGGAAAAACAAATAATTTTATTTAAAATAAATACCAGCCTTTTGCAACCGACTGGTATTGGGGTACACATTGGATATGTGAATTGAATAAGATGAATGATATGGGTACTATTTCGTTCCACCCACATATATAACCTTAGCACACTGTGATGAAAAATTACAACTAGGCAATAATAACAAATTTCATGACGTGAATTTGTGCGTTATGACAAGATAGAATCATTCAAAAATTTTTGTAGATAAGAAACACAGAAAAATCATTCAGGATTGTACAATATATATTGAATTTTATATGTGTTTAAGCAATAATAAAGATAAGGGCAGAAATTAGGGCACTAGAGCCATTTGCAAATCGAACAGACAAGAAAATCATTAAAATGTTCGACAGCGGAGCATTTAGCGATATTTTAAAAGCATACTGCAAAAAAGCAATGCAAAACTGCAAGATTGATGATGACACCATCGACAGGGTAATGAGTGAGATAAAATGGCTGCTTGATACAGAGAAGGCAGACCAGATTATAAAATAAAATATGGGAGGGGGTGTAGGTTATGTGTGATTATTGTAATGGGGAAGCTAAACTGTTTGGTTCACATGATTACGAATGTAAAGACCGGACCACAGGAGAGGTAAAGACTGTGATGAATGTTGATGCGGCCGTGATACCGGATATGATGTATAACGTAAAGAGGAGCTTTTAGATAAATACGAAGCTGGTCTTGATGCTCCATACGAGGATTTATCCGATATCGATAATTTATCCGATGAAGAACAATCTGCAATGATTACGGAGCATAAAAAACGCATTTCAAATGTATATAATAAGATTCAGAAAGAAAGGGAAGCATTTATGAAAACAGTCGGCTAATGTAGTCTTGTACATTTTCTTTACTAATGTTATTATAAAAATGTGAGTGGGAACGAAATAGCACTCACTATCCCTTTTTTCTACTGGCTATACACTTATTATACGAGGAGACCTATTATGAAAATACTAATTGTAGATGACGAAGATATCCAACGTCAAAAACTTGTTCAGCTTATTTCCGAAAGCCCGCTTTCTTTTTCTGATATTTTATGTGCACCTGAGGTACCGACTGCCATAGATATAATTGAAACCCATCATCCTGATATCGTGCTGTCTGATATATGCATGCCGGTAAAAAACGGACTTGATCTGGCACAGTATGTCAAAGAAACATATCCTAAAATACTGGTGATTATAATTACAGGTTACTCTGAATTCAAATATGCCCAGACTGCCATCCGGTATAACGTATTTGATTATATTTTAAAGCCTATAGATGCTGAATCAACATTGTCCTGCATACGCCATGCAATAGCAAAACTTGAAGCTGACAGACGCCAGGAAAGTAACTATGAAGTTCTTCGTAGCTACTTCAATTAAAATGAATCTTATATCCAAAAACAGTTTTTACAGGAGCTGCTTTTCTGGTCCTCTCCTATGTCTGAAGATCAATTACTTGTGCAGAAAAATCTGCTTCACATAGATATCAAGGACTTCCGGCTCGTTGTTATCAAATGCCATTTTTACATTGATTCAATTTCTAATCAGATTGAAGAAAAATACTATTATTCCCATCTGGCAGAATTAGCCATAAAAAAGCGGGACAACAATGCTCTTCTATATAATATTGGAGATGCGATATACTGGATTTACCCTTCAGAAAGCGACGGGTTTTCTAATTATGCCATGATGAAGGATATGGAACTTCTGCTAAATGAACTGAAAGAAAATGATGTAATTTTTCAGATCAGCATAAGTAGTCTGTCTAATAATTTTAATCATCTGAATACCCTGCGCCGTCAAATAACGATATGTCAGTCCCATTACGAAAATCACCCTAACGATTCCATTATATTTTATGATGATTTAAGCACGAAATCATACTGCCTGTTCAATCTTCACGAAAAGGCGCAGTTCCTTTCTACACAGATCTTAGCCGGCAATGTCAAGGAAGCGGCAAAATGTCTGGATAGCTTTTCATCTGATTTATCAGAAAGTAAAAGCATCAGCGAAGAAATCTTTTTCTTCCTACTTTCTTCCCTTTCCTTTACCTTACGGGAAATAACACAGATTCATGAATTAAAGGATGAGATCCTTAATGAATTGAGTACATTAAAAAGAACAATCGGGAAAAGCTATTCTATCAATCCTTTTTTTCCAATTGTTACATCCATGTGCAGGCTGGTCAATTCCCAGTATCAGGCGAATGGCAATACAATTGTTGAACTGGTACTGAAATATATAAAACAGAACTATAATCAATCCATCAGCCTGACCAGTGTATCTGAATATGTACAGCGTAATCCCTCTTATGTAAGCCGATTGATTCGCCAGCATACAGGAAAAAACTTTACCATCATCCTGACTGAGCTCCGAATTGAGGAATCCAAACATCTTCTGAAAGAAACCAATAAAAAAATAACTGAAATTTCTGATTTAGTAGGATATCCTAACCAACGATATTTTAACCGAGTTTTTTCATCCTACATAGGAATGTCTCCGAATGATTACAGGAAGATTACACAGACATTTAATTAAAACTAACCGATCTGATTCCATTCAGACCATATTTTTATCCAACAGAGGTGACAAAGTATGTCACCTCTGTTCAGACTGTAGACAAAGTTCCTTCCTGTGAGGGAGCTTTTCTTGTGTCATGACTGCAAAAATTATGTACTCTATGGGCCAAGGCTGTCACCCTGCCCGGCGTGTCCACAAACAGGCCATAGGTTTCATGCACTCCGTCTCCCACCATAATGAAGTTGTGTGCTCCATACAGGGAATTCGTGTTCTCGCAATGATTCGGATTATCGCTGCAATTGCTGATGTAACGCCAGCCCCTCTTATTGATGCCACGCACATTTTCTCCAAGCCCGTACACGATTTCATCCTCTTTCAAGGAATAATGAAAACCGTCTTCTTTTTTCTGAAAAACACCATCGCACCATGCAGAGGATGCGATCTCCTTTACCACAGCATCTGTTTCAACCGGTTCTCCAAAGATATAGTTCCTTACCATCGTTCCTGTCTCTGACTAGACCTTCACTCCACCAGTCATTAATCCTTCCTTTATAATATTTTTCTAAATAAAAGGGGGGTTATCAGCATGTTCGTTTCCAGGAGTGTTCCGAATTATCTTGGTAATCTCGCTTCCCTTTCTGTAAGTTTTGCCTCAAAACCACATGGTGAATCAAGATACCAATATGCTACAGAACACACATCATCCTGTCGTTCAAACAATCCATATGGAGATAACCCAATTTGCTGCATTGTTACACGGATATCTTTTTCAAAGCATATAGGATCCATAATATGCCACCTGTATAGTCCACGCATAGGAGGACAGTCATCATTAAAGTAACAGGATTGATACAGAGAATCATTTTTTGAATAAAAAGGATAGCCTATAAACGGAGTACAAAAATTCTGTTCCTGGAATTTTCCATCTTTAAATCCGGCATAGCTCCATGCACCTCCGAAATAATCTTCCGTTCCTGTACCACAGATCGTAGGATATTCCACATCTCCATCAAGGTAAAATTTCATTTCACCCTCTCCCCACCAATAACGTTCCAAAGCAGCAATTCCAACATAAGTTCCTATATATTGTCCCCGTCCACTTACATTGTCAAGAATTGTGTAATCTTCTGCCTTGATTGTCAATGGCTCACGTCTCCATTGTGCATAAAAATATCCGGCATTTTCAGGTACCTCCTTCAGGTTATAATCAATCTGATAAAAAAAGCCTCCAATATCCGCTGGATGTTGATTTTCAATTGTTATTTTTGCGTGCTTTTTAAATGGCATTGGAAAATAACAATGAAATCCCCTTACAGGATTTACTACTATCGGTAAAGAATTTACTGTACAATCTACGCCAAAGCCACAGCAAAAGAAATCTCCAACCGGACACTCTACAGATGGCTTTTCTTCTTCATCCCAATAAACACGCAGAACGAGTTCTCTTAAAACAAAGCATCCTTTCTCTGTTTTATTTGTTACCGTAAAAAAAATATGCTGAATGGTTCCAGGACCTTCAATATCTGCCAGGACTGTAGTTTTTCCCATAGGAAGTGATGTACAGGGTGAACCTTTTCTTCCCTTTCCCAGATCTCCTGCCGCCTGTCCTCCGGCTCCTTTTTTCCCTTCCTTGTTCTCACCTGTGATTGATCGTGACTGACCACCATTTAATATCATAATCTGATTTAATCCTAACATCATTTATTCCTCTCTTTCTATTGCGATACCTCCTGCAAATGGTATGTTTTCCCACCTGAATCTTCCCAGAAATTTCATTGGAGATACCTGTGTTTCGTTGTATATGCCATTATGTCTGATTCCAAGAAATTGTGTAATATACATCACTGCAAAGACCCCGGATGCCCATGCACACTTTCCACATCCATTGCTTCTGCCAACCTCGCCTTTTTGACTTTCCACACTATATGGCCACCACCACCAGCTTCCGTCAACATCTGCCAAGCGAAGGAGCTCTGTCATCCTGCCTTCTCTTCCTCTGAAGGATTCCTCATCTTCAGCAGCGGACAACGCACTTATAAACCCCGGGAAGGTGGCACCTGACATTCCACCCCAACGAATGCCTTTAATCTCTGCATCATAGGTGGGATTCTCCGTCACTGTGAAATTCACGAAATTTCTATAGGATTCATCGAAATAATCACAATATCCATAAAACGGCATTAAGGTCGTATCGCTCTCTTCTCCATCATGCATGAGAAGATTAATTTTTTTATCCCTGATGACATCCTGCAGGAATATAAGCGCTGTATCAAGAAAGGGCTTTTTATAATTCTCTTCTGAAATCCACCTCTTCTGTGACTCTTCAACGCCTCCAATACCCTCAAGATATTGTCTTTTCCCATCTACCATTACTGTCATTTTGTCTTCAATTGCAGCTTTTAACTTTTTTGCCTTTTCTGCATAATAAGCCTGTTTTTTTCCGTCATGAAAAACATAACCATATATCTCAGCCATGCTTTGAAATGCTTTCCAGACACAGATGTTGCTTCCCGTATGATATTTTCCCAATGCCAGTGCATCTGAAATCCAGATACTCGGATATAGTGAATCTTCCGCATTCTCTACATGTTCTACCTCATCCATAATCTGATTCATTTTTGAAAACATTTCCGGCTTGTTTTTTAAAAAATCTGCCTTCCCTGTGGATTCAAAGATAATACCTGCTAAAAGTATCCCAGCCAGTGAATTTCCCAATGAATGTGTGACTCCACCTTCACATTTATCGCCTTTAGGTCTCACACCGTAATGAACGAACCACTCGGCACCTTTCCAGGCCAGGTCAGGCTCCAACAGGCAGAAGGGAAGGAATGCATAATACATATCCTTCATCCAGATCTGGCAGGTTGCCGGAAAGGAACCCCAATTAGAACCAACCACTTCACCTTCTGCATTCATTGCGATAGCGTTAAAACACTGCATTACAGATCTTTCAAACAACGCACCTTCCACTGGATTTTTTTCCACTATCAGTCTTCCTATTATATTTCTGAAATAACTGTGAGTCTGATCAAACCAATACTCACTGTTTAATCTGATGCTTTCAGCCTCTTCATATCTTCCAGGTGCATAAATAACCGATGGAATCCATATTTTTTCCAAAGGATTCAGGGTAAACTCTGATTTTTCTCTTCCACTCCCCTGCAAAATACTGACTTCGTTTCCAAACAGTTCCTCTTCCGGAGCAATTTCCTTAAAAATACGGGCTGTCCCATTGATCTGTCTTGTACTGAGATTTTCAATGCATATTCCATATACAAAAGCATTGCTTCTCTCATTTCCATTTTCACTTACAGGCGCATAAGAAACAACAGATACCTTTATGTCTTCAAAGCTTAAAACCGTTCTGGGAAATATATTATCAACGAAATCCATAATGTATTCTGTCGCTTCCTCCGGTATTTGCTTATGTCCATTGATAAAAATTTCATAAAACAGCGAAACCGATGAAAAGTCTTTATGCATCCACACACCGGGAATGTCATCCGTCAGATAACATCCCCTGTAGAAATTTGCTGCTTTGATTTTACCAAATTGCTCCATATTAATAAGTATTTTATTATTTGAAATATCAAAGGTACATCTGTCATCCTGTGGAATTTTACCATAATAGCTTTCCTTGTTTCCCGTCTCAGTCTGCCCCTCTTTTACCTTTAAATAAAAATATGGATTGGCAGAGGATAATATCGCATTATATGGTTTATCACCCATATTTATTTTACCGCTCCTGTTGTTAATCCTGATGTTATATGCTTCTGTGCAAGTATGTATATTATCACAATGGGAATCAGTGATACGGTAAGTCCTGCAATAAATAAGTCCCATTCAGTATTTGTGCTGCTCCTGAATACATAAAGGTTCATTGTAATCGTTCTGAGTTCTTCTTTTCCTAGCATAATATTAGGGAAAACGAAATCATTCCAACACCATAAAAAATACAGCACTCCTAAAGTAACCGTTGCCGGTTTAAGCAAAGGGAATACAATCTGCATCATAATTCTGTATGCCCCACATCCATCAATCATTGCTGCCTCTTCCAATTCCTTAGGAACACTCTTAAGAAATCCCATGTAGGTCATAATTCCGAATCCACAATTCAGTCCTCCATACATAAGTGCCAGACCAAGTAATGAATTATTCAGATGCAGGGTTTTAGCCATAATGGTAATTGCAATCATAACCGCATGAAAAGGAATAACCTGACCCAGAATGAAAAAGATGTAGAAACCTGATGACAGTTTTCCTTTTAAATGTAAAATTCCATATGCCGCCAGAAAGCTGACGGTTAATGAAATAATAACGGTTAAAATTGTTATTATCGCAGAATTCATAAAAGAAGATGCATACCGCATCGTCTTCATTGCCCGGGTAAAGTTATCCAGATAGAGCGATGTTGGAAAGGATACAAAATTAGTAAGAATTTCCTTTCCTGTCTTAAAGGAATTCATTACAATCAGTAATACGGGAAGCATAAAAATAAAACCCAATACCAGCATAATTAAGCCTTTCCATCTGCTTCCTTTTTTTTCTTCTTTCATGCCTGAACCTCCTTCTTTCTTGTTATCCAAAGCTGTACAAGAGTTACTGCTGCTACCATTAGAAACAGGATAACTGACTTTGCCGATGCATATCCGTATCTGAAAGATCCGAATGCATCATTATATATATCCAGTGCAATTGTCTGTGTACTTCCTCCCGGTCCACCTCCGGTTAACGCAAACGGAATATCAAAGGCTTTGAAGCAATTTGCAATGGACACAAACAAATTAATCGTGACTGTTGTCATTAACAGCGGCAGTTCAATATAAGCAATTTTTTTAATACCCACGCATCCATCCAGCTTAGCTGCCTCCAGCACATCCTTCGGAATTGTCTGAAGACCTGCAATGTACAGAATCATCAGGAAACCCGTTCCCTGCCAGACACTGACAATTGCCGTTGCAGCAAAAGCCCAGCCCGGTGTTCCAAACCAGCTTATATTGGACAGAAAATGATTCGAAAGCATTTTTCCCACATCCGGTATGGCTCTTGTAAAAATGAAATACCAGACATAGGAAACCATTACTCCGCTGATGATATTAGGCAGGAAGAACATTGCTCTTGATATACTTCCTCCAAATATTTTTTCACTAAGAAAAAAAGCGGTAATAAATGCCAGTACATTTGTAAATATAATAGTGACGATCCCTAATATCAGTGTAAACACAATTGCCTGCTGAAAGTTTTTATCCTGTAACAGATGAATATAGTTATCCAATCCTACAAACTGCTTCGTCCCTTTCATAAGATTCCAGTTTGTAAGTGCATTTGGAAATGTACCTCCCAGCAATGGTATGACTAAGGTAAACGTGTATAAAATAAAAGCTGGAAGAATTAACAACAAATACCTTTTTCTATTTTTTTTATATATCAAATCCGACATAGTATTTCTCCTTTCTCCCATGATAGATAAAGAGGAACATAATGTCCTCTTTATCTTATATTTATATTAATTATGGGTTAATAAGCTCCTGATTGCTTTCATCCAATTGCTGCAGCGCCTGCTCTTTATCTACAGAACCGGCCATATACGCCTGAATAATGTTTCCAATCTCGGTATTGCTTCCTGCCGGTAGCTGCTGATATACCCACGGTCTGTGTGCTCCATTGTTCATATAGGCTTTATAATCATCCATGTATTTTGCTGAATATTGTCCTTCATATGGCATACATGGAACAGCCTCTCCCATAGCATCGTTTGTATTGGCAAACCAGCCATCCTTACTGGTATTATCACTCAAATACTCAAGTACCTTTAAACAAGCCTCTTTGTTTTTCGTCTGACTGTTGATGACACAAGCAACACCAACATCTACATCCAGCTTGGTATCAGACGGATCGTCCGTAACAGGCGCTGCAAACAGTCCAACCGGAAGATCAGGATTAATCGTAGCTGTGTTCAACAGTGAAAATTCGCCTGAAAACAGCATGGCTGCATCACCGTTAGCAAAAGCTGTAAATCCGGCTGTAGAATCCGAATCCATATAATTACTTCCGGAGTTTTCTTTCATCAGATCCAAAAACTCAAACACATTGTCGGACTTATCTGTCTTATAGCTTCCGGAACCATCATTCATGGATGCAACCCAGCTCTTCATATTATCATTCTTATCAACAGCTGCTCCTTCCAGACAACTGAATGCATGGTTCAGTGTCCAGGCATCTTTATAGGTAGCTGCAAAAGGTGTAATCCCTGCATCCTGAAGCTTCTGGCAATCCTCTTTTAATTCTGTACGTGTAGTCGGAACTTCAGTAATTCCTGCTTTTTCAAATAACTCTGTGTTATAAAAGACTCCAAGGAACTCCTGTCTGAGAGGATATGCATAAACCTTGCCGTCATAACGGACTGCATCCAAGGTATAATCATAGACCTTGCTCGTAAATTCCTGATCACTCAGATCCATAAGATATCCATTTCCTGCAAACTGCTGTACCTGTGCGTATGAATTGAGCCAAAACATATCCGGCAGGTCATTGGATGCGGCCCTGGCACCCAGATACTGGTTGTAGTCACCGGTTGCCGGCTGAATGGAAAGTTCAATCTCATCCTGCATCTCATTAAATTTAGCCGCAGCATTATCAAATGTATCCTGTCCGCCACCACTAAAAATAACCATTGAAACCTTTGTTTTTCCTGTATCATCAGTTTTTTCAGGTGTTGATGATGCACACCCTGCTACCCCAATTGCCAAAGTGGCAGTTATTACAGTAGCCAGAATTTTTTTTACATTCTTTACCTTCATAATATTTACCTCCTGGTACACTTTATTTTTTTATATGTTTATGATAACATGTATCATATACTAAATGTACTGCACACTATTTTACATTCAGGTCACAAGTTTTGACATCTTCCGGATAAATACATACAAAAATCAGATCCCCTGAATGAGAAGGAGCATTATGAAAACCGCAAAAGAAAAGATTAATAATTTACTTAAATCATTCAGCATTAAACAGTTATACTTTGCAGCTGTACTTCCTTTATTAATACTCGGATATATTCTTATTGCATTTTCTGTCTGGAATGTTTACCTTCATCAGATGAAAAATACGCTTGCCCTGGAAACCCAAAATGCCATTATGAACAAAGCCGATAATTTTAACGGTTATTTTGATTCCCTTTATTATGCAACCGACTCCATCATCTATTCAGATATTACCCAACAGCTCCTTCAAAAGAACGTTACTCCCCCATCTCCGGATGATCAGTCACTCTTGACCGATATTTTATACAACTATATGTATCATTCTTCCTCTTCCTATGTTATAAACAGATGGACAATCAACAACCCGATCGTTACTCTCTCTCTTCAGAATGCCGCTGGGGATCTTTACACCACAAGTGCAATTTATAACACAGAGAAAAAGCGTACAAATGAATTATTCGGACTGCTGAAAGACAATATCACTGCTCTTCACGGACAGGGATACTTATTTTGGGATACCCAGAGCCGGAGTCTATACTTCTTTCGTGCCATATATAACAATCAGATATCCCAGACGGATCAATTTCTCGGACTGCTTTCCATTCGGTTAAGCAGCCGGGTCTTTGCGGATTCTATTGGTTACCATTCTTCATCCTCATCAACATCCTATTGTTTTGTTACCACAGATGGGGAAATTGTCTCGAATTGTTCCCTTTTGTCTGATTCTGACTGTCAGGAACTTTTTAATAACAACAGACTAACCCTGCATGCTTATAATTATCATGCAAATTCCCAGGAATTAAAATATGGTAACTTTGTACTTATGGGAATTATCAATGACTCAAAACTATATGCCGGCTCCTATCGTCTGCTTCGTCACTTACTTATTCTTATCAGTATATCTGTAATATTGATTACCGGATCTATTATTCTTGCCTACAGAGTCATCTCTGGCCGCTTTAATCAATTTATCAGAAAGATCAGCTCTACAGACTCTTTAGGCAACGCCGCGCTTATCCATATGAATGTAAAAGGTGAATTTGAAGAACTCGAAAATGTATATAATTCCATGCTCGTCAGAGTCTCACAGCTCACCTCCTCCCTGCATGCCCAGGAGCTTGCTACCAAAGATGCGGAATTAGCTTCTTTATACGCACAAATCAATCCTCATTTTTTGTACAATACTCTTGACTGTATTAATGGGCTTATTTCACTTCAAAAAAGCAGCGAGGCACAGGCATCCATCGTCTCTTTGAGTAAGTTTTTAAGATTTGCCATAAAAGCAGATAATATTGTTTCCCTGCAAAAAGAATTGGAATATGTGAGAAATTATTTATTTATCGAAAAAATCCGATACCAAAACAGGCTGCTTGTCCTGATTGATGTACCCGAGGAGCTGAACTCTTATGCAATTCCCAAGCTGACGCTTCAGCCTTTAATTGAAAATGCGATTATCCATGGATTCAATGATTCGTTCAAAGAAATGCTCATTGCAGTTACTGCTGCCTCTGACGATTCTTCTGTTATTTTACATATAAAGGACAATGGCTGCGGAATTTCAGAAGAAATTATAGATAAAATCAATCATCTGGATCCTTCCATTGATATGGACGATAAGAATACCGGCTGCAATGGTATCGGTCTGATGAATATACAGAAAAGACTTCGCCTCACTTATGGCAACAATTACGGTATCAGCATACAGAAAAATTTCAAAGATGGAACCCATATTTTAATATGTATACCCAAAAAGCAATCTGGTGATATGTCAAACTAATTTTTAAAATAATTTTGATATGTATTTCAGAAAAAAGGGTAACTTTAATAGACCTATGATTCAAGCAAAACATAAGTTTGACCAGTTAGAATCTTTAATTGATGTATCCAGCGATACGCCGGAGTACAGTTGGTTTCTGGCCAGCAATCCATAAACCAAACGAACGAATTTACGTGAAGTCAGCGCGAGTGCTCTTTTGTGTTGATGTTTCGGAACTTCATTGTACTTCTTTCGATAGTACGCTCCGTACTCAACGTTGTGTTTTCTCATACTGTTGGCGACTTCGCCAAGATAGTATCGCAGATAACGATTACCGGCTTTTATCATGGGAGTATCTTCTCCGTCGAAATCACCGGACTGGTTGGATTTCCATGTGAGACCGGCATACTTGGCAAGAGCATCAGATGAATGAAAAGCGGTTATATCGCCTATTTCTGCAATTATGCCACCAGCAAAGACAGGACCGATGTCATCAATAGATTGAAGAATATAAAGGCATTTGGGTTCAAGTATCCTATACAAATACACTTTCCTCTTTTGCTTTCAGCAAATCTTTTAACACTGTTCCTATATCTCCCAAAATAGCAATCCCCTTATCTTC
>OGXJ01001740.1_pt1 | contig 15752 bp, 14 predicted proteins | sample 1576231 | NCBI WGS metagenome assembly OGXJ01 (sample SAMEA3541539, study PRJEB24748) | human gut metagenome | biome: human gut; feature: human-associated habitat; material: faeces | place: China | collected 2012
AACTCAGCGTTTGTTGCCATTACAAGCGTACCCTTATCTCTGCTAACATTGTCAGGGGACTTGTATGGGTTCTTGCCAGCGTTCTCGCCAACGTAGTTTGCCTTGATAGCGTCAAGCGTTCCGTCAGCCTTAAGCTCCTTGAGAGCACCGTTGACAGCTGTCTGAAGCTCAGTGTTGTCAAGCTTCATAGCGATAGCGTATTCTTCCTCAGCAAAAGGCTCGTCAAGTATTTCAAGATCGTCATTCTTCTCAACGAAAACCTTAGCAGGTTCAGCGTCGATTATAACGGCGTCTATCTTGCCCTGCTTCAGAGCCTGAACAGCGTCAGCACCCTTGTTGTATTTTTCTACCTTAGCGTCCTTAACGTCCTCGGCATAAATATCGCCTGTTGTTCCAAGCTGAACACCGATAGTCTTGCCCTCCAGATCGTCAACGCTGTGAACTGTATTAGCAGGCACTCCGCAGCCTGCAAGCATTGTAACGCTCATTGCCACTGCAATAAGTCCTGCTGCAAATTTCTTCATAACATACATTCCTTTCAAAAATTGATAGCGACAGCCCTACGATACCGACTGTGCATAAACCTATATCATATATTATAACTGAACACACGGCTTTTTGCAATAGCTTTTATCAGTGATTTGATATATAAATTATGAATTTTTTGTTTTGCCAAACCATTTTAGTAAACAAAAAAGGTATCCACCCAATGGGGACACCTCTTTGTGAAAATCAGCTTAGAAATCCATTGTGAACTGAACTCTGTGGTTGCCGTCTGCGTCATCATCTATCATTTCAGCCTTTACAATAGTGATAGGCGTAACAGGCTTTGACTGTGCGTTATCCGAACCTGTTGTTCTCTCCACCTTGAGGAAGTCATCAACAACGTCCATGCCCTCTGTTACCATGCCAAAAGCCGCATACTGTCCGTCAAGGAAGGTATCCTTATCGCTGTAGCAGATAAAGAACTGGCTTGAGGCACTGTCCATATCGTTTGCTCTTGCCATTGAAACAACGCCTCTTGTATGGCTCAGCTTGTTTTCAACGCCATTTGCCGAGAACTCGCCCTTGATAGTTTCCTTGCTTCCGCCTGTGCCGTCACCGTTAGGATCGCCGCCCTGTGCCATAAAGCCGTCTACAACTCTATGGAAAGTAAGTCCGTCATAGAACTTTTCCTTCACCAGCTTCTCGAAGTTCTCGCAGGTTATAGGTGCGTCATTGGCATAAAGCGTGATAACAAACTTCTTGTCAGTGTCAGCCGCAGAGGTCTGTGATGAGCTGTCGCTCTTATCTCCGCAGGCTGTAAGAACTGCGCAGGCAAGCACACCTGCTGTGCAAAGAGCCAATGCTCTGAATAGCTTTTTAAGTTTCATTTTTATCGTCCTTTCGATCATTATTAATAGCACTTCTGCCTTTTCACTAGCCTATTATAGCACCTCACTGCAAAAAAATCAACATCAGACCATGTTTTTCACATAATTTTCATCATACGAAGCCTAAAGTTAGCTTATTTAATATTGATTTTTGACTCTTAATGGAGTATAATTATAATGTTTTTTTAAAGAAAAATATAAAAACTATGTTATGTATGGAGGACTGAACAAAATGGATAAGCTGAAAAAAGCCCTGCCCTTTATCTTCCCACCTCTGGCTGTATTGCTCATAATGGGATTTGCTTTTTATCGGCATGGGCTTTACCCTTTTGGTGACGGAACTGTATCATGGTGCGATATGTCACAGCAGGTGATACCTCTGCTCACCGACTTCAAGGATATTTTCACAGGCAAGGACGGAATGTTCCTTAACTTTCACAATGCAGGAGGAATGGATCTGTGGGGCGTTTTCTTCTTCTTTATCGCAAGCCCCTACACCTTGCTTGTGCTTTTTGTTGACAAGGCTGACATAATCTACCTTGTGAACATTCTCACAGTGCTTAAAATGATGACAGCGGCTGTAACGGCGCAGATATATTTCCGCTCCTGTCAAAAAAAGCTCGATCCTTACATTGGCGCTGTACTCAGCGTCATATACGCATTCTGCGGCTATGGAATGTTCTATTATCAGAACAACATATGGCTTGACATGATGTATCTTTTTCCTCTCCTTATGGTGGCATTCAGGGAGCTTTTCGAGAAAAAGCGCATTATCCCATACACTGTCATGCTCACACTTATGATGATAGTGAACTACTACATCAGCTACATGATAGTTGTTTTCATAATGATTTTCATGGCTCTTTGCTGCTGGCGTTACCGCAAGGAGGAAAAATACAAGGACGTTCCATGCAGATTTGTTATAGGTTCGCTCCTTGGTGCATTGCTTTCGGCGGTGGTATGGATGCCATGCTTCCTGCAGTTTTTGTCAAGCGGACGTTCTAAATCAGTTATCCAACAGATCGAAACCGCCTCATTCATTACAAACTACAACACCACATTCTGCCTGCTGTTGTCAACGGCTTCGGTGATAGTGATAGTTGCGGTGTTTCTTCTTGACGGCAAAAAGAGAAGCAAGCGTTTGAACACCGACCTTATAATGCTCTTTTTGATGCTCGTACCTATTTTAATAGAACCTGCGAACCTTATGTGGCACACGGGAAGCTATATGTCATTCCCATGCAGATACGCATTCATTACCATATTCTTTGCACTTATCTGTGCAGGATATTTTCTTTCATCGGAAAACGCAGTGGCAAAAGGAAAGAAAAACTGCGACCACTTTGTTATTTTCCTGATACTTGCGGCGCTTATCTACGGCTTTTACAACTTCTCTGAGGGCTTTGTTGAGAACAACCGCTCGGGAATATCAAAATACACTTCAAGTCTTTGGCAGGACAGCACCGCCTTTGAGCTTTGCCTTGAATTTTTCATTGTGGCGGCGGCATTTTATGCGATTGTCGTTCTGCTACACAAAAAGGGCTGGATATCAAAGAAGATATTTGCGATCTTCCTTGCAATGTTCGTTGCGGCTGAGTCATACGCAAACGTGAACATTTATATGGTATCCCCAAGCATGAACAATCCTCAGCGTGCGGCTAATCATCAGAAGATAATGGATCTTTCAGACAGACTTGACGAAACAGAGGGCTTTTACAGAGTAAAGACCGCAAGCAAGCTTTTTGAGGTCAATCTGGTAGGCTCAATGGGCTACAATTCCCTCAGCCACTACACTTCCCTCACAAGCCGTGATTATATGTACATGATGAAGCAGCTTGGTTACTCATCCTACTGGATGGAGGTAGGCTCATATGGCGGAACGGAGCTTACTGACGCTTTGTTGTCAGTAAAATATCTTATTGAAAAAAGTACAGGCTCGGCTGACGCTGTATATTCAAACGATACCTACGAGATAGTGCCGACAGAATATTATCTTCCCCTTGGCATTGTGACCGACGCTGACCTTAGCGGCAGTGAGGAGCTATCCACAGGCACAAGAAGCAACGTTCAGAAGAAGCTTTTTGAACAGCTTTTCGGCGGCAACGGTGACGAGCTTATCACAGACTACGAATACACCACGATCTACGGTGTGCAGGACGACAGTAACTTTAAACCGAACTACACCTTCAACACCACAGGCAATGTAGCCTACATGGACTACAGCATAGATGTGACGGACAAGCAGACGCTTTATTTTGACTGCTTCGACAAGCTTTCAAACAGCCTCAGCGAGGATATAAACGGAAGCTTCATGGTAACAGTGAACGGTCAGGTAATGCAGATGGATTATCCGTCACAATCGAGCAACGGGCTTTTGAAGCTTGGAGAATTTGAAAATGAACACGTCAACGTGCGTGTGACCTTGAAGAAAGACATCGCAGGCTGCCGTTCCTATGGTGTTTTCGGACTTCACCACAATGTTCTTGAAAAGGCACTTGAGCAGGTTCAGACCGCAGGTCTTACAGACAGTGACGGCAAGCTTTCAGGAAGCGTGAACGCAAAGGCAGGACAGAAATGTGTGCTTCAGATACCATATCAGGAGGGTCTGAAAATAAAGGTCAACGGCAAGGCTGTTTCATATGACAAGGTTTTCGGTGACCTTGTAAGCTTTGACTTGCAGGAGGGCGAGAACGCCATAACTGTAACGAGCGTGCCAAAGGGCTTTTATGCAGGTCTTGCACTGACTATCGCAGGCATTGCGCTGACAGTGGGCTATCTCCTTATAAGAAAGAAGCTGAAATTCGGAGAAACTATGGAAGCCGCTGCACTTGTGGCTGTTATCGGTGCGGGAGCTATCGTGATGATAGTGATCTATATTGCGCCTTGCATACTGAATATTTATAGCTGATAATAAAATAGGACAGAACAATAATTCGGAACGTCGCATTTCTGTGAAACAGAAATTGAGCCGTTCCCCTGCATAACAAAACTGCGGATAGCATTTTGCCGTCCGCAGTTTTTATTTTATCCGAATTTACTTATGCTCCTCCAGATACTTTTCAGTATCCATTGGATAGCATTTCAGGTTTGGAAGCTCGTCAAGGGTGAGAACTCTTTCGCTGTTGTAGATCTTGTTCCACTCGTCAAATGTGGTGTACTGATCTGAAAGCTGTTTATCCTTGATACAGAACTCGCCGTTCCATGTACTGAACCACGCCCAGCGTGTGCCGTCGTTGAATGCTCCATCAGGATCGAACATCGAGCCGTTTTCTGTCATTGCGATTATCTTTTTTGTGGATGTGCTTGACTTCACAAGGTCATAATACCACTTCTGTGAGGAGCTGTCCTGCTCTGCAGGATAACAGTCATAGCCCATTATGTCAACATACTCATCTCCCGGATACCAGTCAGGATTCTGTGCGTTCCATACCCAGATCAGGTTGTTAAGACCATACTCGTTTGTGAACTTGTCATACATGAGCTGCCAAAGCTGAATGTATGCGTCTTTTCCTGCTGAACCCCACCAGAACCATGCGTTGCCGGGATACTTAGGGTCGCCTGCCGCCTCGTGAAGAGGTCGCCAAAGGATAGGCACGTTTGCGTCTGCAAGCTCTTTAAGCACCCCTGCCATATGGTCAAGGTCTGCTATGATAGAATCATAGCCCTCTTTATCCTCGCCGCTGAGAGCCTTTGCAAGGTCGAAGTCTGTGTATTCAGAATAGAAGCCCTGCCACCATGCTCCGCCGTTCTTTTCCAGGTTTTTATCAGGGGCATACCAATGCCAGCAAAGTGAAACTATTCCGTTTTCGTTGTTGTACCAGTCCATAGCCTGCAACGGCACCATATCTCCGCCGCCTGCGCCATGTGAAAGTGCGCTGTTTGAAAGGTTTGAAACGTCAAGACCAAGTATAGCAGGCGTCTTGCCTGTGTGCTTCTTTATCTCCTTGAACTCACGGCAGTCCTTGCCCTCGTTATCTCCTGAAAACTGACCTGAGATAGTATACTTGCCATAAACGTCTGTAAGGAAGTTATAAAGTCTTTTTGCCTCGTCAGAAGCGTTAGGGTTTGAAAGCTGATTTGATACCTCATACTGTGAAAGGTCGATAGCAGGAGCCGGGGTTATCTTTATCCTGTCGATATAGATATGACCATTGTCGCCCTTTATGCCTACCTTATGAGTACCTTCGTCGATAAGCACATTTTCAGCCATAGTGTCGCCAAACTCTGTTGTGGTCGATGTGAAGTTCGTGAGTGCCGCACCGTCAACAGTGATAAGATTTGACTGACCCTCGCCGTCTGCTGCCATTGTGAGAGTAATATTATAGCTTCCCTTTGCAGGAAAATCTATCTCGAACTCCGCCATATCTCCTGATGAGCCTATAGAAACGAAGCCATCGCCAGAAAACTTACCAAGAAAATTCTTATCAAGCACTGCCGCACCTCCCGAAAGAGTTCCCTCCTCCGCCTCGGATTCGTAGCTGAAATCCTCAGGAACGTCATACTCTGTTGTTACGTCTGAAAGGTCGATGTTGCCCATATCCTCAACGACAGGGGCTGTTGTGGTGGTAGTTTCGCCTGCTGACGAACTGCCTGAGCTGCTGTTTCCTGTGCTGCTGCAGCCTGCCGCCGCACAAGCGATAAGCACTGCCATAACGGCAGCAACTGTTCTTTTCATTATTTCACGCATAATGTTCTCCTTATCATTAATAATTAAAATATTCAAATTTTTATAAAGCCAGGTTTTGCAAAACTATCGCCTTTAGGCTTTATATTCCATACTTTTAAATATATCATATAAAAAACCATTGTCAATAGCCATTTTCAATGTTTAACATCATGTTCAAAATTGATAACGTTTACTTTGATTTGAGCTAAAAAAATATGAACCCAAATGGCATTGGGTTCATATTTTCATATAGAAATATATTATTTTCTGAGAAACGTTCTGTATACCCAACGGGTGAATTTTCTGGGAAATATAAACAAGCCAAGTTGGAGAGCGCATGGCATGAAAAAATCACGGAAGCCCGTATACCCTGAACGGTGTATTATCCACCTCACACGAATGAAAGCCTTTGTATGCTCCCAGCTTTTGCGTGTATCCACAGTATTTTCATCTATGCGGTAGCGCACAAGCACCTCGGGTATATTCTGCCCCTTTGCACCATGCTGTAACATTCGTGCGATAAACTCATAGTCCTCACACATTTTAAGGTCACTGTAACCGCCTATCTTTTCCGCAAAGGACTTGCGAAAAGCCACAGACTGCCTGTTGAAAGGGTTGCGTCGTTTGGAATATGAAGCGATATCCTTATGCATGACAGGCACTTTTTTCACCGAAACTACCTCGTCGGTGTCAGTGTCGAACTCCTCCACATATGTGCCGATGATATCAAGCTTAGGCTTCACCGCAAAAAGGGTCATCTGCTTCAAGCAGCGGTTAGGGAGAGATATATCGTCGCTGTCCATTTTCACGATATAATCGCATTTACACGCCTTTATGCCCTCGTTGTAAGCCTTTCCAACGCCCACGTTCTCGTCTATCTGAACGATATGGAAAATATGCTTGAACTCGTCCTGAAAAGACTTCACGATGATATTAAGCTCGCAGGTGAGCTTGCCGTCGCACACAAGCACGAAGTCAGAGGGAGGATATGACTGCATGAGCATAGACTCAAGACTCTCGTTAAGGTTCTCAGGAAGCTCACGGTCATACACCGACATAAGCACACTGTATTCAGGCAGCGTATATTTCCCAACACGATACGTCATAAAATCCCTCCCCTGCATTATTATCAACTCAATTATACTATAACAGCTCCAAAAAGTCAACTACGACCAACAAAGTATACTATTTATATAGTACAGACCAATACACAAAAAAAGACCGCCCCATCCGGAACGGTCTTGTAAGCTACTTTGAAAAATTAGCCAAGCTTCTTAGCAAGCTGTGATACCTTTCTTGCAGCAGCATTCTTATGCATAATGCCCTTTGTGCAAGCCATATCTACCTTCTTGATAGCAGCTCTTACTACTTCTTCCTTGTTCTCTGCATTCTCAGCTACAGCAGCGTCAGCCTTCTTGAGTGCAGTTTTAAGGTCAGACTTTACAGCCTTGTTTCTCATTGTCTTAGTGTTGATAACCTTGACTCTCTTCTTAGCGGATTTAATGTTTGGCATACCGACACCTCCCTCATTCTGTATAAATTTGCACTTATTTGCACAAGCTATCCGCAGACTGAGAGGAAATGCGGAAAGCCCTTTAAACAAGCCTTGTAAAATATTTTACCACATTTCAAAAGAAATTGCAAGGGGGTTTACTGAAAAAAATATAGAAATTTTGCGGTCTAAATTGTAGGAACACACAAAAACTTACACGATATCACAGAAAGGTGAATAAAATGAGCATTAGAACGGATATGGCGGCGGAGAGCTTTTCTCAGGCAGGCGGTGCGGAAAAGCTTCATGGAGTAAAGGTCAAAAACAAGGTTATTGAAAACGCTAGGCTTGATGTAACGGACATCACCATAGAAACACAGGAAGCCGCCGAAAAGCTTGGCAGACCTGTCGGCAGATACATCACCCTTACTGCCACTGATTCAACATTCGATATGTACAGCGACAGTTTTCGTGAGCGTGCAGAAGTCATAGCAAAAGCCATAGGGGAGCTTTGCGGTGGATGTGAACGTTTTTTGGCAGTAGGACTTGGGAACTATGCCCTGACTTCCGACGCTGTTGGTCCTCTTACTGCTGAAAAGATCTTCGCTACCCGCCACATAAAAAGCCTTGCAAAAGAGATTGATACTGACGATCTTGGCGAGGTCACAGTGATACAGCCAGGAGTGCTTGGAAACACGGGAATAGAATCCTCAGAGCAGGTAAAAGCAATTGCGGAGCGTGTAACACCACAGGCTATCATTGCCGTTGACGCACTGGCTTGCAGCGAGCTTTCAAATCTTGGCAGGACAATACAGCTTTGCAACACCGGCATTTCTCCGGGAAGCGGAGTCGAAAACGCACGAAAAGAGCTTTCGCTTTCGACCCTCGGGGTAAAGTGCATTGCCATAGGCGTGCCAACGGTCATAGACCTTTGCACTGCCGCACAGCACATTTTCGGTCAGACAGCACCTGAAAGCTCCGAAAACATCATGGTCGCTCCGAAAACTGCTGACAAACTTTCGGAAAACTGCGCAAAGCTCATTGCAATGGGCATAAACCGTGCCGTTCACCCTGCCCTGTCGCAAGAGGACATTCAATCTCTCACCTGCTGACAAAAGACAGGTGGTACGGTAATGTAAAACCTGTATACAACAATTGTAAACTTTTTATTAATATGTATGAGTGAAATTGCGAAAACGTTTTCTGAAAACGAATACTCACACAAATTCAACACACCTTTGTCATAATCAACAAAAACGCTTGAGCTTTATATTGCAAAATGCTGATTGACTAAATTTAAACTTTTTGTTATCATTAGTAAGGACGAAAAATAAGCGTTATGGTAAGCGTTGTCGGGTAACAATGCTTGTCGATCGTAACAGATGAACGTTTTGGGTAAGGAACATTCGTCTATTATCAAGGAGGTTACTATAATGAAAATGGCAAAGAGAATTTTCGCTGCTGCTTGTGCGCTTTCACTGGCTTGCAGCATGGCTGCTTGCGGCAGCTCATCAAGTGACAGCTCATCTTCCAAGAAGGAAGCTAAGGCTATGACAGATGATCAGAAGGAGCAGGTAAATGCACTTCAGGATAAGCTCCCTGACATCGAGCTTTCAAACAAGACTATCAAGTGGATGGCTCACTATGACATCAACCCTAGTGATGGTAAGTCAGAATCACCTGCTATCTCACTTTTCCAGACTAAGTATGGTGGAAAGATCGAGTACGTTCAGACAACTTGGGATAACAGATATACTGATCTTGCTAAGGCAGTTATGGCTAACGACTCACCTGACTTCTTCCCTGCTGACGACATGGACGCATTCCCTAAGGGTGCTATCAAGGCCATGTTCGAGCCTATCGACGATGTAGTTGATTTCAGCTCAGACATCTGGTCATCATCACAGACACTTAACGATTCATTCGTATTCAACGGCAAGCACTATGTAGCTGCTATCGACGTAAGACCACAGTATGTTTGTGCATACAACACAAAGACAATATCAGACTTTGGCTATGACGATCCTGCTGAGCTTTATGCTAATGACGAGTGGACATGGAGCAAGTTCACAGAGATGTGCCTTGACTTTGCAGACTCTGAAGCTGACAGATATGCTCTTGATGGTTACTGGTACGGCAAGGCTCTTAACGATACTTGCGGTTATCCACTTATCGGTCTTGAGGACGGCAAGCTTGTAAACAACATGGGCAAGGCTGAAGTTGGCACAGTTCAGGATCTTATGTACAACCTTGAGAAGAACAACGTTGTATTCGACAGATCAAGCAACAACTGGAATACAAGAGGTGACGGAGCTAACGGTGAAGGTCTTGGTTCACAGCTCACACTGTTCATTCCTATCGGCACATGGGCTCTCGAGGATACTCCTGAAAAGACTAAGACATTCGGAAGCGTCAAGGACGGCGAGGTTATGTTCGTTCCAATGCCAAGAATGGACGATTCTGACAAGTACTATGTATCTACAGGTGTAAACGGCTATCTCCTCTGCAAGAACGCTCCAAACCCAGACGGCTTCAATGCGTACGTAAACTGCTGCAAGGTTGCAAACTCTGAGGTACAGAACATTACAGAAGAACAGCTCAAGAACGACTACGGCTGGTCAGACGATATGATCGAGATGCGTAAGACAATTTACGATCTGGCTAGACAGAATCCTGTATTTGATTTCCAGGACGGCGTATCTGCTGAGCTTTCAACACTTATGCAGACAGTAAACCAGGCTACAATGATAACAGGCGGCGGAGCTACTACATGGACAGAGTGCGTTGCTGAGAACCAGAAGGCTGTTGATTACATCATCAAGGAAGCAAACGCTAACATTGCTGAATAATTCAGTATTTTCAAGCGGGACGTTCATTCGTCCCGCTTTTTTTGTTGCCTTTGCATTTGTCACGAATTTGTTAAATATATTTGTACGCAAAATGCACAATATAAAATACATAAATTTGTGCAAGAATTTTACGGATTTTTATGTACAAATCACAAAAAATGTGCTATAATAAATGTACGTTAAAAAGAATATATCAAAGAAGGGAGATATGTTTTATGAGATCGATTATTACTATCAGCCGTGAATTTGGCAGCGGAGGACGTGAAATAGGCAAGAAGCTTGCTGATGATCTGGGCATACCTTTCTATGATAAAGAGCTTTTGGAAATGGCTTCAAAAGAGAGCGGTATATGTCAGGAGCTTTTTGTTAAGAACGACGAGTCCTATACTAACAGCTTTCTTTTCTCACTGGTCATGGGTAATTACCCTGTAAGTGCAGACGGCAGGATCAATCCTGATATGCCGCTGAATCACAAGATATTCTTGGCTCAGTTTGAAACTATCAAGAACATTGCAAAGAAGGGTCCTTGTGTTATTGTAGGACGTTGTGCTGACTATGTTCTGAAAAATGAGCCTAATATTATCGACTTCTTCATTTCCGGCAACACTGCCGAAAAGAAAAAGCGTATCCTTGAGAGATACGATATTGAAAAAAACAAAGCTGAGGACTTTATCCGCAAGACTGATAAGCGGAGAGCTTCATACTATAATTATTACACCGACATGAAGTGGGGCGAAGCAAAGAACTATGACCTTTGTATCAACTCGTCCAAAACAGGCGTTGACGGTGCTATCAAGCTTATGAAGGCTTATATCGAAATAAAAGAAGCCAACGCTGATAAATAGGAATTTTTCGTTTTAATTCATTTTACTTTCCTTACTACGAAAGAGGGCTGACCATAGGGTCGGTCCTTTTCCGTTTTATGAGGAGCTTTATTACTCCAGCTTAAACAAAGTGTAACCAATATGTTATTGACAATAACAAGCAAATATATTATACTGTATAAAAGGGCAGAAGTCCGTCAAAAAAATAAAAAATACTACAAAAGGAGAAACAGAAAATGGCTGAAATAAAAGTTATCACTATCGGCAGACATTATTGCGCAGGCGGTTCGACTATCGGTAAGCTTGTGGCTGAAAAGCTTGGTATCCCATGCTATGACAGAGAGATAATCGACATGGCGGCACAAAAAAGCGGCATTGCAATGAGCGAGATACAAAAATACGAGGAAGCCGCTCTGAGCATACTCAAAACACCGATAAATCTGTTTTCAAAGGAGAAAGAGTATCCTATAACAGAGAAGATATTCGCCGCTGAAACAGAGGTAATAATGGAGCTTGTTTCAAAGGGAAACTGCGTTATCGTGGGCAGATGTGCAGATTTTATACTGAAAAACAAAGTCAAGACGCTGAATGTCTTCATTAATGCAAGCTTTGAGAAGCGTCAGGAGTGCGCAATTGAGAAGCACAACATCTCCGAGGACGAGGTGGAAGCAAGGCTCAAAAAGTATGACAGAAAACGTGCCGACTATTACAACTCCAACACAAACAAAAAGTGGGGAGATATTTCAAGCTATGATATGTGCCTTGACAGCGGCAAGCTTGGCTACGAAATGTGTGCCGAGATAATTGCTGACACTGTGAAGCTTTCAAGGGAGAAATAGGGGCAATATTTTACTGGGAGCGATAAAAAATGTCAAAGGATAAGGAAGTCAAGACCAACGCCATGCGTATTCTTGACAGAAATAAGGTAAAATACAAGGTCAACACATACGAGTGCGACGAGTTTATCGACGGCATACACATTGCAGATATGCTCGGTCAGCCATATGAAAGCTCGTTCAAGACCCTTGTGACAGTGGGTAAAAGCGGAAATTACTATGTTTTCGCTATCCCTATCGCAGAGGAGCTTGACATGAAAAAGGCGGCAAAGTCTGTGGGCGAAAAGTCGGTGGAGATGCTCCATGTGAAGGATATAAACTCTGTTACGGGCTACATTCGCGGTGGCTGTACACCCCTTGGCATGAAAAAACAGTACATGACGGTAGTTGACAGCTCTGCGGAGCAGTTTGAGGAGATAATCATAAGCGGCGGACGTATCGGGTCGCAGATAATGCTTTCTCCGAAAGACCTTATCAAGGTCACAAGGGGTAAATTTGAGAGCATAACAATGAGTGAATAGACAATAAAAGAGAGCCGCTTGGCTCTCTTTTATTTTGCATTTATGTTGATATATTCGGGCTTTGTCTTTGAGTACATTATTTTCTGGCTGGAATAAAGTCCGTAATAGCCCGAAAGCATATAGCTTACTCCGCAGGCGACCGCAAAAAGCACAAGCCCGCTTCCACCGAAAAGCTCATAGCTGAGAAGTATGGAAGCCACAGGGCAGTTCACAACGCCACAGAACAGTGCCACAAGACCTATAGCCGCACCGAATGATGGGTCAAGCCCCAAAAAGCCTGCGGCTGTACAGCCGAAAGTTGCTCCGATAAAGAAGGTCGGGACTATCTCACCGCCCTTGAAGCCTGTATTTATAGTTATGGCGGTGAAAAGCATTTTCAGGGCAAAGGCTTCCGGGTGCGCCTTGCCTTTCTCTAAAGCCGCCACGATAACGTCTACGCCTGCTCCGTTGTAATCCCTTGTACCTACAAGCAAAGTCAATGCAATGATCACAACGCCACCTACAGCTATCCTGAGATAGGTGTTAGGCAGATACATCTGAAATCTTGAATGTGAAAACTCCATTACCATGCAGAGGAGTATGGATATCACCGCACAAAGAGCCGCAAGCGCCGCTATCTGGGTCACAGACACAAGGGAAAGCCTTGGTATGCCTGTTATGTTGAACTTTGTTGGCGCAAGCCCTGCCAACAGTGATATTTTATATGCGATAAGAGAGGAAGCTATGCAAGGCACAAGACCCACATAGTATATAACGCCCACGCTTATTACTTCCATAGCGAAAAAAGTCGCAGTCAAAGGCGTGCCAAAAAGTGCGGCAAACACTGCACTCATTCCGCACATTATCACAAGGCTGGAGTCTTTTTCGTCAAGCTTTAAAAGCTCGCCTGCCTTTGCTCCAATGCTCCCGCCAAGCTGCAAAGCCGCACCCTCACGTCCTGCCGAACCTCCCGTAAGGTGGGTGAGTACAGTACCTAGAAAGATGAGAGGCGCCATAAGCAGCGGCACTTTGATGTTTCCACGAACAGAGCTTATGATAAGATTTGTACCGGTCTCCTCGTCCACCTTGCAGACACGATAGCTGAAAATGATAAACAGACCTGCCAACGGCATAAGATACAATGTCCAGCTATGACCCTCACGAAAGCCTGTGGCAAAGTTTACCGCCATATGGAACAGCGAGCCGATTATTCCACCTATTACACCCACTGCGCAGGCGATAAAGACCCACTTTGCAAAGGCTATGGAGAATTTTTTCACCGTCCGCATTTTGCTTTTTATAAACTCACTGCTTATTTTCCTCACCCCTTTTTACAGAAAAACAACGGGCGACATATGCCGCCCGAAATACTTGAAATACAGCCACACAATAATGGGACGTCGCATTTCTGTGAAACAGAAATTCAGCCGTTCCACTACAAGATGATATGCTAAATTATACCTCAGCGATTACCTCTACCTCAACGAGAACGTCCTTTGGAAGCTCTTTTGCGGCAACGCATGAACGTGCAGGCTTTGATGTGAAATACTCACCGTAAACGCCGTTGAAAGCTGCAAAATCAGACATATTCTTAAGGAAGCATACTGTCTTTACAGCCTTGCCGATAGATGTTCCTGCGGCTGTCCCAGCTGGAACAGGGCTGTCAGAGCGCGATGCAGCGCCGTCTGGATGCAGCGTCTGGCCGTCTGATGATGGCTGAGCAGCAGCTTTCCTATGACATGACCCGCCGGAAACTGACCGGTGGGCAGGCAGAGCTTGCCGCAGTGCAGAAAGAACTCGAGGCGGCTGCGCAGAGTTGTATTCAGAAGCGACAGGCGCAGCTGCGCCACACCGCAGCACTGACCGATTCTCTCAGCCCCTACCGGGTACTGGGGCGCGGCTATGCGATGGTATATAACAGCAAAGGCAGACTGTGCAGTGCAGATGTTCTTGCAACCGGTGATAAGCTCACCCTGCGCGGTGCAGTACACACAGCAGAATGTACGGTCACGTCCGTGGAGGAACTGAATGAGAGCACCCAAAAGCTTTGAAGACGGCATGGCCCGTCTGGAAACCATCCTGAGCCAGATGCAGAGAGAAGAGACGACCCTTTCTGAGTCGGTCAAGCTCTATGCAGAAGCGGCTTCGCTGATGGAATACTGCCATGCTGCGCTGGAAAAAGCATCGCTTCAAATGGAGGAAATCGATGCTTCCCGCAGCGAAAAGGCAGGACCCGAAACAGAAGAATAAACGCAAACAGTTTGCAGGGAGGAACCATTATGGAGAGCGCAGAGTATAAAAAGCAGTATGACGAATATCTGGCCCGTGCAGAATAGGCATTGAATCAGTTCATGAGCAATATGTACCATTTCTTTCACATCCGTTGCTGAAAGCGGCGTTCCCGTAATTTTTCCGTGATCTGCAAAATCCAGAAGCCCTGTAGTCATGATCTTGATAAAATCCGCACCTTCAGCGGCAGCTTCCAGAACTCTTCTGTGATATTCCTTCATGTCTGAGAAGCTTTTTCCAACGATCTTCCCGTAATGACCCTCTTTATAAATGGCAAAAACCGGTGTGCGATAGTCAATTTCATATTCCGGGGCCAGTCTGGCAGCCCGTTTTGACACACCGTAATGATCTCCTCCGTCTCTCACAAAACGGATTCCTCTTTTCCGGTATTCCTCAAAATGAGCACGGATCAGTACATCCCGGGGCCCGTTTTTCTGTGTCTCAACGGCTTTCCGGTAATCATAGCCATTGAGAAATATATGTGCATGACATTCCCCAAACATTTTCATCACTGCTCAAAAAAGTTTCGGATCTCTTTCTCAGATGCCTGCACCGATCCCTGTACAAAAAACGGCTTCCCACCTCCGCGTCCATTTAATTTCTCATTCATTTCCTTTGTAAATCGGCGAAGATCTCCGTCTTTTTCGCCCATTGCATACTTGTAGCTTCCGTCTGCATTTCCGGAAAATACCGCACAGCAGCCCTGGCAGGTCTGTGTCACGGCGTCTGCAAGCTTCCGCACACTGTCTGCATCCATTCCATCCATAAAGATGAGAACGCTTCCGCTTCCTGCATAACGCTCTGCCTCTTTCCGGCACATGTCGTCTACCAGCTGACCAACCTGTCCTTTCAAGCGGAAATTCTCTTCAGCTTCTATTTGTCCACGAACCATATCCGGAGAAATGGACTGTACGGCACGTACC